>VAPK010471366.1_pt1 | contig 13786 bp, 13 predicted proteins | sample 3395031 | NCBI WGS metagenome assembly VAPK01 (sample SAMN08290443, study PRJNA428436) | hydrothermal vent metagenome | isolation source: Deep-sea hydrothermal vent chimney 1 | place: Pacific Ocean: Juan De Fuca Ridge | reverse complement strand
GCTCTCTGATAACATTTCATCATCAACCATTTTTATGGTTAGGGTATCTGAAGGTATACTATAAATATCATTTTTTTCAATAGATGATCCTGTATTAGAATACTCAACACTTTGCCTTGCAATAAAATAAATTGCTGTAAAAAAAGCAATGATCCATAAACTTAAGAATATCAATTTGGTGGTTTTACTTATGATTTTAGTTTTATTAGAAAGAATAAATAATCCCAATACAAAGAATAAGATCAAAGGAATGCCAAACAACACTAATAAAATTAATGAAATCAGCCAAATAGGGAATCCGATATCATTAAATTGAGGAAACTCACCATTAATATTAATTATAGATCTAGCTCCCATAAAATCTACCGTACCAGCAGTAAATAATGAGATTATTAAGGCTACAAGAGCAACAACTGAGACTACGATTACAATTACGCCTATAAACTTACCCAATACCATAAATAGACTAGAAATTATTTTAACCAACGTGTTGGTGAAATCTTGAATACCATTTTTTGATCTTAGTTGGGCCTTACTGAGTCCTTTTTTTTTAAATGAATTTGAAACATTATCATAACCACCTTTCACAGCATCAGTTACATCATTTGCCGCATTTCTCATCATTTCAGAAACGTCACCAAATTCTCCTCTAATCTTTTTTTCTATGTTTGAAATATTTACAGGTTCACCTTCCATTTGTAGTTTTTCTGCTGTTGTAGTTGCTTCAGGCAATAAAATCCACAACACAAAGTACGCTAAAAGCCCTGTGCCAAACCCTGCAAAAACAGTAACTAAAAAGGCTATGCGTATCCAAATCACATCAACATCAAAATAATGTGCAATCCCTGCAGCTACACCACCAAAAAATTTATCATCGCCATCTCTAAATAGTTTTTTCTTAGAAGATTTACTACTGTAATTCTTTCCAGAATCATCTGTAAACAATTCTTCATCAATCATATAATCTTCTGGCTGTCCCATCACAGTAATAATTTCATCGATATCAGCTTCATTTACTACTTGACGCACATCTTTAACACGTTCAGAAAGCAATTCACCAATACGCAATTCTATATCAGAAATAATTTCATCTCTACCTTGTGGGTCGTCACTTAAAGAACGACGAATCGCATCTAAATATCTTTTCATTTTTTGATAAGCCTCTTCATCAATATGAAAGAATATTCCTCCTAAATTTATATTTATTGTTTTGTTCATTTTTTTGTTGGTTTATTGCTAGTTACTATATCTACCGCTTCAACAAGGTCTGTCCAAGTTGTAGTTAATTCTTTTAAAAATAAATTACCTGTCTCTGTTATTTCGTAATATTTTCTTGGCGGACCAGATTTTGATTCCTCCCACCGATAACTTAATAGCCCTGCATTTTTCAATCTTGTCAATAAAGGATAAATTGTACCTTCAACAACAAGCAACTTTGCGTCTTTAAGGCTTGAAAGAATCTCATTAGTGTAAGCATCTCCTCTTTGTAAGATGGATAAGATGCAAAACTCTAACACGCCTTTACGCATTTGGGCTTTTGTATTTTCTATCTTCATTATTCGCTGTTTATTTACTAATTATTACTATGATGAAATTGATAATATAAATTAGTAATGTTGTTAAAATTGTTATCATTTTCTTAGTGTTTATTAATTTTTGATATTTATCTTTTTTTCAAAGATTATAATTGGTTTTCTTTTACAAATTTTATGGTTAGAGGATAATGATATACTTCTCCTCTACTTGCTTTAATGGAAGCCACAATGGTTAATAAAAACCGTACAAATATTATCATGGCAATAATGCTTCCAACACTTAAAAGACCAAACATACTTCCGAAATTATAATGGTGGTTAAACTGATTAAAATTATCGACATGTTTAAATATGTTAAAAATTGAACCTATTGCAAAAGGGAACATTGCTATTCCTAAAACAAAAACATATAAGGAATAGCTTAAATTGAAATTAACCGCTTCTCTTCCGTTCTCATCTAAATACTCACTTTTATCTTTCTGAACTGTCCACATAATAACAGGGCCAATAATACTGCCCAATGGAAAAACAAAGCTTAAAAAAGCTGATAAATGTATCAATGCTGATGCGTTTTTTTCGTTTTGACTTATCATGTTTTTATTTTTATATAGTACTTTCTTATGCAAATATACATACAATAAACAATACTATGCAATACAAAGTACTATACTTTAACATTTATTTAACATTTTGAAATGTCGAGAATTAGTAAAAATACACGTTAATGTTGTGATTTTATGTAAGTTAACTGATTTAATAAAAAAATAATTACTTTTAGTAAAACAATCATTCAAATTTAATTACCTTGTCCTAAATTTTAAATTATGCCAAAAATCACTGTCAAAAACATGAATAAATTTCTTTTATTCAAATTACCTTCTGCATATTTTTCTGGAGTTAGAGTTAAATCTATCAATGAAAATGAAGCAATTGCGACAGTAAAACATAAATGGATAAATCAAAACCCTTTCAAATCATTATATTGGGCTACTCAAGGTATGGCTTCTGAATTGGCAACGGGAATTTTAGTAATGAAAGTAATTGCTGAAAGCGGTAAGAAAATATCAATGTTGGTTACTTACCAAACAGGGACATTTACAAAAAAAGCCACTGGCAGAATAAACTTTATATGTAAAGATGGTCATTTAATTAAAGAAGCCATTGACAAAACCATAGCTAGTGGAGAAGGTGAAACCGTAACTATGATTGCTGAAGGATTTGACCAAGCAGGTGATTCGGTTTCTAAGTTTGAATACCAATGGAGCTTGAAAGTAAAGAGCCCCTCTCCTAAAGGAAGAGAATAAATTCGTAAATCATCTTTAAGAGTATAATTTATTCTACATTTTACTAATGCTGTTTTTTGAAAAATAATTTAAAATTCTCAAATCATAAATTATTTGTAATTTGGTACTCGCAATTGATTGATTTAATCAACACATGAAACGAGCGTGCCAAATTTTGACATCTAAGAAAATGTTTAATAGTAAACATCATGTGTTACCATCAAAAAACAGAATATAACACATGAAACGAGCATTATTTCCAGGGTCATTTGATCCGTTAACTTTAGGGCATTATGACATCATAAAACGTGGTGTACAGCTTTTTGATGAAATTATTGTTGCTATTGGTATTAATGCTGATAAAAAATACATGTTTTCCTTAGAGAAACGTAAACAGTTTATTGAAGACGCTTTTAAGGACTTCTCTAAAGTAAAAGTAGTTACCTATAAAGGATTAACCGTAGATTTTTGTAAAGAAGTTGATGCTGAATTCATTTTAAGAGGCTTAAGGAATCCTGCAGATTTTGAATTTGAAAAAGCAATTGCTCACACTAACAGAACACTTACAGAAATTGAAACTGTCTTTTTATTAACGGCTGCAAGCACATCATATATTTCATCGTCAATTGTAAGAGACGTGATTAGAAATAATGGAAATTACACGCTTCTTGTACCTGCTAGTGTAAGGGTTGATTAGTCTTTAGTTAAAAACTTACTGGTGCAAATCGACAGTAACCAAAATAACTTCTCACTTTTTTTGTAAAAACACCTCCGCCATCATACATCTAGCACTTCCGCCACCACAGGCTTCAATCGTATCTAGTGAACTTGATAAAATTTCGCAGTGTTTTTCAATAGCTTGAAGCTGTTTGTCAGTCAAAGATTGATGAGCTGCTGTACTCATGACCATAAATTTCTTTCCCTCTTGGTTTTTTAACTGCAACATATTACCTGCAAAATGCTCTACTTGTTTTTCGGTAATCGCTATAATTTCTTTAGTATCTTCTTTTAAATGCTTAATAACATTCTTTCGTTCCTTTTTATCATCAATACTCTCTAGACAAATTATAGTGAAATTTTCAGCCATAGCCATCAAAACATTGGTATGATAAATAGGTAACCGTTTGTCATCAATTGTCTGATTGGCTGTAAAAACTATTGGTGTATATTCAAAATCTTCACAAAATTCAATGAATAAACCTTCATCTGCTCTGGGCGACAAAGCACAATACGCATTTCTATTTACTCTATCTAAAGACAAGCTTCCTGTACCTTCTAAAAAAACTTGCTCTTCTTCAGCAGAAGTATAATCCACTATATTTTCAATAATAAAACCTTGCTCCTCTATTTGATTTAAAACATCTTCTCTACGTTCTAATCTTCTATTCTCAGCAAACATTGGGTACAATGCTACAGTTCCGTTTTCATGAAAAGAAATCCAATTATTCGGAAAAATAGAATCTGGCGTATCTGGTATTTTAATATCTTGAATAACAATAACTTTTATTCCTACACTTCTCAACTTATCGACAAAAACATCAAATTCTTTTTCTGCATCTGATTGCACTTTTTTTTGAGAAACACCATCTAACACCTTTTGATAATAATTGTTGACCGCCGTTTGTTCATTCATCCTGAAACTCACAGGACGAATCATTACTATAGTATCTGTAATTTGTTGCATTAAATTAATCTCATTTAATAATCAACAAAATTAATTATAATATAACAAAGAAAAAAACGTTACTAAATTATTGCTAAACTTATATTTAATCTATATGAAAAAAATTACTTTACTATTCTTATTATTATTTTGCTCCATTGGTTTCACACAAAACGATAGTTTTAAAAAACCAAATTATTCAGAAATAGAGAAAAAAATTAAACTAAAAGATTCAAAATTCTATTATCCGAAATTGATTAAAAAGTACTATCAATCTGATCCTTCTTTGTCTTTAGAAGAAAAAAGAGTGTTGTATTATGGTTTTATCTACAGCCCAAAATACTCTCCTTATGGAAGTAGAGAGTTTACTGATAAAATAACAGCTATCTTTAAAAACAACTACATTTCAGAAGAAGATTATGAAAAAATAATAGAATATTCTGACATACTCTTAGAAAAAAATCCATTTAATATTAATGCCATTAATTATAAATTATATGCATGCAAACAAATACAAAACTCATCAGATGTAATTAAAGCATCCGTAAAACTTCAAATTATAAACGATGCTATTTTAAGTTCTGGTGAAGGCTTGACAAAAGAAACAGCATATGTTGTCATCAATCCTAATCACGAATACAGTTTTTTAAATCTATTAGGTTTTACCTTTAGTGGTCTTAGAAGTACTGTTGAGCAATATGATTACCTCTCTTTAAAAGAAAATGAACAAAACATTGAAGGTTTGTATTTTGACGCAAGTGCAAGTGCAAATTATATGTCGAATTTATTTAAGAATAAAGACTGATTATAAAAGCATTTTAACCTTTTTCAATTTTTCATTTGCCAATACATTTAGAGTTTGTACTTTTGACAAAACCAAATAGTACATGAACAACACAAAATATGTTTTCGTAACTGGAGGCGTAACTTCATCACTTGGCAAAGGAATTATTGCCGCTTCATTAGCAAAACTACTACAAGTAAGAGGTTATTCTGTAACCATTCAAAAGCTTGATCCATATATTAATATTGATCCAGGCACATTGAATCCATACGAACATGGTGAATGCTATGTAACTGATGATGGTGCAGAGACAGATTTAGATTTAGGGCATTATGAAAGGTTTTTAAATACCACTACCTCACAAGCCAATAATGTTACTACAGGTAGAATTTACCAATCTGTCATTGAAAAAGAACGCCGTGGTGACTTTTTAGGTAAAACGGTTCAAGTGATACCACACATCACCAATGAAATAAAAGAACGTATTCAGCTTTTAGGAAAAACTGGTGAGTTTGATATTGTAATTACTGAAATTGGTGGAACTGTAGGTGATATAGAATCATTGCCCTATGTTGAAGCTGTACGTCAATTAGAATGGGAATTAGGAAAAGAAAATGCTATTGTAATTCACTTAACTTTAATACCTTACCTAGCTGCCGCTGGAGAATTAAAAACAAAACCTACTCAACATTCCGTTAAAATGTTAATGCAAAGTGGTGTAAATCCTGATATTTTAGTTTGTAGAACTGAATATCATTTACCAGAAAGTATCAAGAGGAAATTAGCCTTATTTTGCAATGTAAAACAAGAGGATGTTATTGAATCTATAGATGCAGATACGATTTATGATGTACCTATACTTATGCAAAACGAAGGTTTAGACAAAGTGGTATTAAAAAAACTAAATCTTAGTGCTGATACCGAACCTGACTTAAGTAAATGGAATGATTTTTTAAGCAAACATAAAAACCCAAAACACACTATAGAAATAGGGCTGATTGGTAAATATGTTGAATTAAAAGACGCATATAAATCTATCTCTGAAGCCTTTATTCATGCAGGTTCATCACAAGAAATAAAAGTAAATTTACATTGGATACACTCTGAAGAATTAACACCAACCAATGCAGCTGAAAAATTAAAAAATCTTAATGGAGTCTTAGTTGCCCCAGGTTTTGGAGAACGTGGTATTGAAGGTAAAATTTCTGCTGTTCAATATGTTAGAGAAAATAAAATTCCGTTTTTGGGTATTTGCCTAGGTATGCAAATGGCAGTCATAGAATTTGCCAGAAATGTAATGGGTCTTAAAGGTGCCAACTCAACGGAAATGAATGCTACTACAGAGCATCCTGTAATTAGCTTAATGGAAGAACAAAAAAATATTTCTAATATGGGTGGCACTATGCGTTTAGGTGCATGGGATTGTAAATTGAATGAAAATTCAAAAGTTTATGATGCCTATCAAACAGAAATGATTAGTGAACGTCATAGACATCGCTATGAGTTTAACAATCAATATTTAGATCAAATCACCAATGCTGGTATGAAAATCTCTGGTGTTAACCCGAAAACTAATTTAGTTGAGATTATTGAAATACCTGACCATCCTTGGTTTGTTGGTGTGCAATACCATCCTGAATATAAAAGTACCGTATTGAATCCGCATCCTTTATTTGTAGCTTTTGTAAAAGCCTGTTTAGAGCATGCATAATTCAGTAATTTATCATCTTTAAAAACTCATTCAATTACTCGGAAATTCTTAGTAATTTTGCAAACACAAAAATGATGCAAGCATATGTTTAATAATTTAAGTGAGAAACTAGACAAAGCCATTCATGTCTTAAAAGGACATGGGCAAATAACCGAAATAAATGTAGCAGAAACATTGAAGGAAGTCCGCCGGGCTTTGTTAGATGCCGATGTTAACTATAAAATAGCTAAAGATTTTACCAGTCGTGTAAAAGAAAAAGCATTGGGTCAAGATGTACTGACTACTTTAAACCCAGGTCAATTACTGGTTAAAATAGTCAAAGATGAATTGACTGAATTGATGGGTGGTGAAACTGTCGGCTTAAACCTTAAAGGCTCTCCAACCATTATTTTGATGTCAGGTTTACAAGGTTCTGGTAAAACTACTTTTTCTGGAAAATTGGCAAACTATCTGAAAAACAAAAAATCTAAACAAGTATTATTAGTGGGTTGTGATGTTTATAGACCCGCAGCAATCAATCAATTGAGAGTAGTTGGTGAACAAATCGATGTTGAAGTTTATGCCGAAGAAGATAATAAAAACCCTGTTGAGATTGCTCAAAATGCATTAAAACATGCTAAATCTAAAGGGAAAAATGTAGTCATTATAGATACAGCTGGTCGTTTGGCTGTTGATGAAGCCATGATGACTGAAATTTCTAACATTCATAAAGCTGTACAACCTCAAGAAACTTTATTTGTAGTCGATTCTATGACTGGGCAAGATGCCGTCAATACAGCAAAAGCTTTTAATGATATTTTAAATTTTGAAGGTGTTATTTTAACCAAATTAGATGGTGATACTCGTGGTGGTGCAGCTCTATCGATTAAATCAGTAGTTAATAAACCTATAAAATTTATTGGTACTGGAGAAAAAATGGAAGCTATTGATGTATTCCATCCAGATCGTATGGCCGACCGTATTTTAGGAATGGGTGATGTTATTTCTTTGGTAGAAAGAGCTCAAGAACAATACGATGAAGAGGAGGCTAGAAAAATTCAAAAGAAAATAGCCAAAAACCAATTCGGATTTGATGATTTCTTAAAACAGATTCAGCAAATCAAAAAAATGGGGAACATGAAAGACCTCGTAGGTATGATTCCTGGAGTTGGTAAAGCCATGAAAGATGTTGATATTGATGATGATGCCTTTAAAGGTATTGAAGCTATTATCCATTCAATGACTCCTACAGAAAGAAGCAAACCTGTAACGATAAATGCTAGTAGAAAAAAACGTATTGCCAAAGGATCAGGAACCTCTGTTCAAGAAGTAAATCAATTGATGAAACAATTTGATCAGATGAGTAAAATGATGAAAATGATGCAAGGTGGTGGTGGAAAACGTATGATGCAAATGATGAAGGGAATGAAGTGAGCAGAGAACTAAATTTCGTAAATCGAAATTTATGTGAATCGCTCATCCCGAACGACTGAAAGAAGATTCGGGATCTCAGGATAGAAGCAGTGTTCAGTGTTCAGTGTTCAGTGTTCAGTGTTCAGTGTTCAGTGTTCAGTGTTCAGTGTTCAGTGTTCAGTGTTCAGTGTTCAAAATTAAAAACAATCAAACAACCAACTATGATACTACTCGACGGAAAATCTACCTCTAATCAAATAAAAGAAGAAATAGCAATTGCTGTAGGCAAACGAAAAGCTGAAGGTAAAAAAACACCTCATCTTGCTGCTATTTTAGTTGGTAACGATGGTGCGAGTATGACCTATGTCAACAGCAAAGTGAAATCATGTGAATTGGCAGGATTTAAATCGACTCTAATAGAATTAGATGCAACTACTTCTGAAGAGATAGTACTCAATGAGATAGACAAACTCAATACCAATGATGATATTGATGGATTTATCGTCCAATTACCTTTGCCTAAACATATTGATGAGCAAAAAGTGATTATGGCAGTACATCCTGATAAAGATGTAGATGGGTTCCATCCAACAAACGTTGGGAGAATGGCCTTAGATTTACCTGCTTTTTTATCGGCTACTCCTTACGGAATCTTAGAATTATTAGAACGTTACAATATTGAAACTAGCGGTAAACATGCTGTTATTATCGGTAGAAGCCATATTGTAGGAAGACCTATGAGTATTTTACTCAGTCAAAAAAGAACGGTAGGTAATGCCACAGTAACCGTTGCACATAGTAGAACTAATAATTTAAAAGAAATTACCCTACAAGCAGATATTATCATTGCAGCTTTAGGTATTCCTGAGTTTTTAACTGGAGATATGGTTAAAAAAGATGTTGTTATTGTTGATGTTGGAATTACAAGAGTTGATGATGCAACTAAAAAAAGAGGCTATCGCTTGGCTGGTGATGTACATTTTGAAAGTGTCAGTAAAAAAGCAAGTTATATTACGCCAGTACCTGGTGGAGTTGGCCCAATGACCATTGCAATGCTCTTAAAAAACACTTTATTGGCTTGTGAAAATAAAGATACTGCCAACTGAGACTAGATACTGAATACTTACTTCTGGTCAATTTTATTCCAAATATCTAGGTAGATTTTCCAGTCATCACCTACTTTCTTCCAAATAATTACATATTTACCTTTAAAGGGATATACTTCTTTTTTACGACTTGAGCTCCCTTCATAATATCCGTAATCATAAGCATAATCTTCAATTACTTTTATTTCTTTAGGCGTAACTTTATGAGATAGTATTTTTGTGCCTTTTGGCATTATCCATTTATTTTTAATGGCTTTATGCCCCACAATAATATCAGAACCTGCAGGGAAAATCTTCCCATCAGCACTATAAAACGAAGTCAGCTTATCGTAATCAGCATCAACATATGCCTTAGAAAAATTCTTAACGTTCACTAATATTTTATTAATATCCTCTCCACTACCCGAGTATTCTTGAGCATAAAAAGAAATACTAAAAAGGAATAAAAGTAAGGTGCTTTTAATTTGTAATCGTTTCATAATAAAATAGTTTAATCCCACATTAAGGGTTTAACCTACCTACAGCAGACTGGCTTAGGTTGAGGTTGTTAATTATATAGTCGTAAAAGTTAATTCAACTAACAATAGCTTCTGTAAAATTACAAATTAAACCGACTCACATTATTCTAAACCTCATATTTGGCAAAACTTTAACCCTTGTTATTTTACCTTAGAAATAGCTAATTAGTTGTTATTTATTTTAAATTTGCACAGCAAAATCATTGACTAATGAATCTCCAAAACACATTAAATTCTACTGTAAAAAAAGGACTACAAGAGCTTTACAAAGCCGAAATTGATACTATTGATTTTCAAGCTACACGTAAAGATTTTGAAGGCGACATTACTATTGTAGTTTTCTCTTTTTTAAAAGTAATTAAGGGAAACCCTGTTGAAATAGGGAATAACTTAGGTAAATACCTAGTTAAAAATGTTACTGAAGTTGTAAATTTCAATGTGGTAAAAGGTTTTTTAAATTTGATCTTTAGTGATGCCTATTTCTTAACTAATTTCTCAGAAATTTACGCCTTAGAAAATTTCGGATTTGTTTCCGCTACAGCGGATGACAAATCGATTATGGTAGAGTATTCCTCGCCTAACACGAACAAACCTTTACATTTAGGACATATTCGTAATAATTTATTAGGTTATTCGGTTGCTGAAATCATTAAAGCTTCTGGTAAAAAAGTTTATAAAACACAAATTATAAATGACCGAGGTATCCATATCTGTAAAAGTATGCTCGCTTGGCAACGTTGGGGCAATGGTGAAACTCCAGATAGCACTAACTTAAAAGGTGACAAACTGGTTGGGAATTATTATGTGAAATTCGACCAAGAATATAAAAAAGAAATATTGGACTTGATTGCCAAAGGCTACACAGAAGACGAGGCAAAAAAACAAGCTCCACTCCTACTTGAAGCACAACAAATGCTTATAAAATGGGAAGCTGGTGATAGTGAAGTCGTTGAACTATGGAAAACGATGAACCAATGGGTGTATGACGGATTTGAAAAAACATACAACGCCTTAGGTGTTGATTTTGACAAAAATTATTATGAAAGTGAAACCTATTTATTAGGTAAGGATGTTGTAGCAAACGGATTAAAAAGCGGTGTCTTCTTTAAAAAAGAAGACAGTTCTGTTTGGATAGATTTAACCGATGAGGGCTTAGATGAAAAAATAGTATTGCGTTCTGACGGAACAGCCGTTTATATGACGCAAGATATTGGGACTGCTATACAACGTATTAAAGACTACCCTGATGTGGGCGGATTGGTCTATACTGTTGGTAACGAACAAGATTATCATTTTAAAGTCTTATTTCTTATCCTTAAAAAATTAGGCTTTAATTGGGCTGACAATTTATATCATTTGAGTTATGGTATGGTCGACTTACCTTCTGGTAAAATGAAGTCTCGCGAAGGTACTGTTGTTGATGCTGATGATTTATTGGTCGATATGACCAACACGGCTAGACAAATCTCAGAAGAACTAAGCAAGCTAGAAGGTTATACTGACGGCGAAAAAGAAATTTTATACAACACCATAGGTTTGGGTGCTTTAAAATATCATATTTTGAAGGTAGATCCTAAAAAGAGAATTTTGTTTGACCCTGCAGCTTCCATTGATTTTAACGGAAACACAGGGCCTTTTATACAATACACCTACGCTAGAATTCAGTCTATACTACGAAAAGCCGAGTTTGATTATACTGTCATACAGAGCGATAGCGAAGTATCTCTACATCAAAAAGAAAAATCAGTTTTAAAACAATTGGTATTGTTCCCTGAAATTGTGCAACAGGCTGCCGATAATTATAGTCCAGCTCTTATTGCTAATTATGTATATGAATTGGTGAAAGAATACAACTCCTTTTATCAAACCGTACCTATTTTGGGCTGTGACAATATGCAAGAAAAAATATTCAGAACTCAATTATCTGAAAAAGTTAGTGAAGTTATTAAAAACGCTTTTTCATTATTAGGAATTGATGTGCCTGAGAGAATGTAACATTGCAAATTTTATAAATCCATTCTTAAGAAGTAGCTTCAATGTATATACAAAATGTACCAGAAATATTTTTAACTGATTCAAAAACTGAAACAGATCTTTTTATTTACGACTTTAAAATGACAGATGATGTTATTAAGAGTAAAGTAAATTTAGATTTGAATATGTTTAGTTTTTTGCAAACAGGTAAAAAGCAAGTGCATTTTTCTGACATCTCCGTAGGCGTTAATGCTAGTCAATCTTTACTAATAAAAAACGGCAATTGCCTATGGACGGAATTGTTAGACAATGAAGAGGTTTACTTTTGTAAATTATTATTTTTCTCTCAAAAAAAAGTTGAAGAATTTTTAAAAAATCACAACTTAACCAACTTCAACACAAAACCAGCTACTAAAAAAGAGGCTCCATTTTTTATTATTCAAAATGACGATTATATTCATGCTTTTGTAAATTCACTTTCTTCAATACTAAAATTAAATCGAGCATCAACTAAAAATTTATTAGCACTAAAATTTGAAGAAATAATGCTTTATTTATTAAGTAAATATGGCGATACTTTTACTGAATATTTACATTCTCTTATTGTTACAAAAAACAATTCTTCCTTTAAAAAAATAATTGAAGCGAATGCTTATTCTAATCTTAACTTAGAAGAAATTTCTTTTTTATGCAATATGAGTTTGTCTACTTTTAAACGCCATTTTAAAGTAGAATACAATCAAACACCTGCCAAATGGATGCAAAAAAAACGACTAAAAAGAGCAAGAAAATTACTACAAACTAAAGAAAATAAACCCTCTGATATTTACATAGATTTAGGTTACAACAACCTTTCGAATTTTAGTATTGCTTTTAAAAATGAATTTGGCATCAACCCTAAAGATGTAGTTTAAATAACCACATTCAATATACTGATATATTGAATATTAAATTTAATTTATGTTATTCAAAGAATTTGACCTTTTTTCATAAGTTTTTGAGCCAAATACGTAATTAAACACTGTGTTAATGTGTTATATTTGCATATATAATATATAAAACAAAATTAAGATGAATATTACATTAGAACAAGCACAAAATGTTATTGCAGCTGCAATAAAAAAATCTCAAGAATTAGGAACTAAAATGGATATCGCTGTTATAGATTCAGGCATCAACTTAACTGCATTTGCAAGAGAAGATGGAGCATGGTTAGGTTCTATCGATATTGCTATCAAAAAAGCTAAAACAGCTCGTTTTTTCAATATGGATACAGGTACAATTGGTTCTTTATCTCAACCAGGAGGAGCTTTATATAATATTGAACATTCAAATGGAGGGTTAATTTCTTTCCCAGGTGGTGTTTGTATTAAAAATGCAGCTGGTGATATTATTGGTGCTATTGGTGTAAGTGGTTCTTCAGTAGAAGACGATCATGCAGTTGCAGTAGCAGGTGCATCAGTAATCTAAAATTTAGTGTTAGGTTGATTATTAAAAGGTCTGAAAATTTATTTTTTAGGCCTTTTTGTTTTTCAAATTCCACAAACCATTAAGATAATTTCTAATAGTAAATTTCTCATTCAATTAATCAAAAAACAACAGCTAAAAATTTCATGTAAAAAAAATATTCTTACTTTGCAATAAAATATGCCTTGAATATGAAATCATTATTCGCTACCCTACTCTCATTTTTTAGTTTAATTTCTTGTGCTGCACAGACGCAACTCATACCTTCTACAAAAAACAAACAGTGGGGAGCAGTTACAAAAAACAACAAAACTATAATTCCATTTCTGTATAAAAGTGTTGATTTTTACAAT
>VAPK010102171.1_pt1 | contig 13794 bp, 9 predicted proteins | sample 3395031 | NCBI WGS metagenome assembly VAPK01 (sample SAMN08290443, study PRJNA428436) | hydrothermal vent metagenome | isolation source: Deep-sea hydrothermal vent chimney 1 | place: Pacific Ocean: Juan De Fuca Ridge | reverse complement strand
TTATTTATTGATTACAAAGAAGTGATTGATTTTGATGGACTACATGGCTCTTCATTTAAATCAGGGAAAATAAAATTAAACAAAGGAAAACACAATATCAGACTGGAATATTTTCAAGCTGGAGGTAGCAAAGGACTCGAATTACAGTATGAAAGCAATACCTTAGAGAGGCAAATAATTCCTGCAAATATTTTTTATTTGCGATAGGTTATTTCGGGCTAAATAATTTAGATCTATTTTCTTCGATGAACCTTGATCTCTTCAATAAGATTGCCATTGATATCAATAGCTTTTAAAATAGCATGATTTTTTTCAACATTAATTCGCATATAATGTTCAATCTTTTTATATTTTACAGTCTCCGGCTGAGGGGCATCTGTATTATACAATGGTGCTCCACCACCTGCTGTTACAATATAATCTACTCCTCCATGCCTGGCATGATGGTAATAATGATCATGACCATTTAAAACAGCTGTAACATGATGACGTTCAAAAATATCACCCCAGAACTTTCTTCTCAGTTCTGCTTCAGCAACACGTGATTTCTTTATGCTATAATAGGTTGGATGAAAGAAAACAAAAATATAACCAGCATCTTTGTTTAAAGCAAGAACATTCTCCAGCCACTTTTTTTCTTTCTCAAAATAATCTCTACTGATATTCATCCAGAATTCATCTTCATTTTTTTCTTTAAGATAAGCAGGAGTGCCAATATTTTCACCATCCATATCTAAGACAACAAATAAAGCATCCCCAACGGTAAAAAAATAATAGCTTTCATTTCCGGGTAATGAAAAGAAATTAAAATAATTATCAGAATTCTGCTCATGGTTACCCAAAACAGTATAATAAGGTGTATGACGTATCAACCTGTCATTTATTTCAAAAAAATGTTCCCAGTCAGATATACTGTTTCCCCTAGCAACCAAATCTCCGGTATTAACAACAAACAAAGGATCTTCCTTAATAATTTTGTTTACAATCTTCTGATGTACATCATGTCTTGATCTGGTATCGCCCAATACTACAAATTTAAAAGATTCTGGATTTTTAGGAAAAGTAGTAAAGCTACCTTTACCCCTATCGGAACCATCTTTAAAAACATCATAGGCGTAAGTTGTATTTGGTTCCAGTCCGGTGATAATAGATTCATGCTGAAGATATTGACCAACCTCCTTTACAACTTTATCAACATTTTTAACTTCGGTGGTTCCTTCATAAGTTGACCATGAAATAGTAACTTCATCATCAGACATTTTTTGTAAATAAGGTCCAATTATTTTTTGCTGGGCAATTATTTCACTGCTAAAAAAAATACTAAATAGCAGTAAAACTAATAGTAATGTGATCTTAGAAAGGTTTATAATTTTCATAAAAAAAAATTTAATTACATAAAGAATATAAATCAAATTTATGATTATTGTATCATCCTATCGCATCAATAATTACTTTTTATACATCAAATTTTAACTTTTAGAATCAAATACAACAATTATTAACGGGTTTAAAAGGAATACAATTGAATTTTTATTAAAGTTAAAATTTACTGTGTATTAAACAATATACCTGAATTATCTCCTTGAAATTAAGACTATATTTGCCATCAACACATGTAATATTAACCCAATCGAAGAACAATAATTTAATTTTAAATAATATACAAATGAGTAAATTGCAATTGATTTCGCCAATTGATGGCAGTATTTATACAGAACGTGAGCTACACACAAAAAAGGATATTGATAAGGCATTAACTGCTGCAGTAAGTGCACAAAAAGCATGGAAAGGTTTGACTGTTGAAGAGCGTAAACCTTATATTGAAAAGTTTATAGCTGCACTGGAAAATTTAAAACACCCAATAAGTGAAGAGCTGACCTGGCAAATGGGAAGACCGATCAGTCACACTCCTTTTGAAGTAAACGGTGCTATTGAACGTACAAAGGGAATGCTAAACCTAGCTGAAAAATCTCTTTTGGATGTTAAAGTAGAAGAAATATCAGGATTCAATCGTTTTATCAGAAAAGAACCGGTTGGAGTTGTTTTTGTAATTCCTGCATGGAATTATCCTTACCTGATAGCTGTTAACACAATTATTCCAGCTCTCCTTGCCGGAAATGCAGTAATACTAAAACATTCAGCACAAACCTTGCTGGTTGCAGAACGTTTTGCTGAAGCATTTAAAACTGCTGGTTTACCAAAAGGACTTTTTCAATACCTTCATTTAACACATGTCGATACGGCTAATGTGATCAGAGATTCGAGAATCAACTTTGTTGCCTTTACAGGATCTGTTGGTGGCGGACATCAGATTCAAAAAGTAGCTGCGGAAAGTTTTGTAGGTGTTGGACTTGAATTAGGCGGAAAAGATCCGGCTTATGTATGTGATGATGCTAATTTAGATTTTTACATTGAAAATTTAGTGGATGGTGCTTTCTTTAATTCCGGACAGTCCTGTTGTGGAATTGAGCGTATTTATGTGATTGACAGCGTATATGATCGTTTTGTGGAGGGATTTGTAGAAATAACAAAAAAATACAAACTTGGTAATCCTTTAGATAAGGATACAAATCTTGGACCAGTTGCAAAAAGAGGCGGTGCTCAGGATGTAATCAACCAGATCAGTGCAGCCGTAAGTATGGGTGCAAAAACATTGATCGATCCAAAATTATTTCCACAAACAGAACTTGGATTTAATTATTTGATGCCACAGGTACTTGTTGATGTAGATCACAAGATGGAAATCATGACGGAAGAAAGTTTTGGTCCGGTTGTGGGAATCATGAAAGTAAAAAGTGATGCAGAGGCACTAGCCTTGATAAATGACAGTCAGTATGGTTTGACCGCATCTATCTGGACAAATGATCAGGATAAAGCTCTTTCTATTGGAAATCAGGTGGAAACAGGTACATGGTTTATGAACCGATGTGATTATTTAGATCCGTATCTATCATGGACAGGTGTAAAAAATACAGGGAGAGGCTGTACACTTTCTGCAATTGGATATGACCAGCTTACAAGACCAAAATCATATCATTTAAGAACAAAAACCAAATAATAAAACCAATTATAAATTATATAAAAATGGCAAATAATAGACATTCCTATTCATTTCCAACCAGAATTGAATACGGACCGGGAGCAATGAAAGATTTTACAGTAATTGTAAAAGAAAGTGGAGCAAAAAAAGGTTTGATCGTAACAGATAAAGGAATTGAAAAAGTAGGGACTGCACATCAGTTGCAAGACTACTTTACCGAAGTAGGTGTTGAATCTGTAATTTTTAGCGATGTGAAATCAAATCCTACAGAAGAGAATGTACTGGAAGGAACTAAAGTGTACAAAGGATCTAATTGTGATTTTATTGTTGCACTTGGTGGAGGTTCTCCTATTGATACGGGTAAGACCATTAAAGTAATGGCTACACATGATGGTCCTCTGGAGAAATATGATGATACAAAAGGCGGAGATAAATATATCAAGAATAATATGCCTCCTTTTTATGCAATTCCAACAACTGCTGGTACGGGAAGTGAAGTTGGAAGAAGTAGTGTTATTACAGTAAACAATGTAAAAACAATTATTTTCTCACCTTATATGATGCCCGATATTGCAGTACTTGATCCGTTAATTACGGTTTCTTTACCTGCTAAGCTAACTGCCGCAACTGGTGTAGATGCTTTTGTACATAATTTAGAAGCCTCTATCATGGAATCCTTTCACCCAATGGCAGACGGACTTGCAAAGGAAGCAATGGAAATGTGTGTAAAATATTTACCAACAGCAGTAAATGAAGGATCTGATATTATAGCAAGAGGTAATATGTTAATGGCTTCTGCAATGGGAGCTATCGCTTTTCAGAAAGGACTGGGAATCAACCACTCTATCGCACATGCTTTGGGTGTTTACTATGATATGCACCATGGCTTAGCCAATGCAGTGATTTTACCTGAAGTAATGAGATACAATTTATCAAGAGATCAAATTCGTGAAAGGTATGCTTCTTTAGGGTATATTTTTGGTGTTGAAAATGATGCAGAAGCAGTAATTGAAGCTGTTGAAAAATGGTTGAAATCAATGGATCTGCTAAAAAATCTTGGAGAACTGGGAGTAAAAGCAGATAAACTGACAGAACTGGAAGCATATGCATTGAAAGATCCATGTTGTCCTTTAAATCCAAAAAAGGTTGAAAAAGGAGATGTAATTGGTATTTTAAAGAAATTAATTTAAAAATACACAAATGATTAAAGCAGTCACTTTTGATTTATGGGATACAATTTTTATTGATGATTCCGATGAACCAAAAAGAAAAGCAGCAGGTAGATTATCGAAAAAAGAAGAACGCCGGCAACTTGTATTTGAATACGCAAATAAGCACAAAAATGTGACCAAAGAATTGGTTAATTCAATTTATAATACTGTTGATGCATCGTTCAATAAAGTTTGGCATGAACAGTTTGTAACCTGGGAAATTGGAGAAAGACTTGCGTTAATTTTTAAAGGATTAGAAATAGATCTTCCGAAAGATGAAATGGCAGAAATCACCAAACTCCATGAGGAAATGGAACTGGAATTTCGACCTGATTTTATTGATGGAATTGGAGATGTTTTGGAAGAATTGAGCAAAAACCACAAAATTGGTGTTATTTCTGATGCCATTGTTAGTCCGGGAAGCGTACTTCGAGAACTTTTAAAAGGAGAAGGTATTTTACACTACTTTGAACATTTTGTTTTTTCAGACGAAATTGGCAACTCAAAACCAATGCCAGTAGTTTTTGAATCAGCTTTCGATAAATTTGGTGTAAAACCTAATGAACTGGTTCATATTGGAGATAGAGAACACAATGATATACTGGGTCCTATTGCTGTAGGAGCACATGCTCTGCTATGTACAGTGGCAATTGACAGAGACAGTAAAAACACAAAAGCAGATGGTATTTTTAATGATTATAGAGAATTACCTACACTTATTAAATCCATAGAATGAATAGTTTAAAATGAATAAAAAATTAAATTTTCTAATCGTTGACGGTTATCCAAAACCCAGTAGAGAGCAATTTGATAAATTTAGAGTAAAACTTGCCGGAGTACTATATGCCGAATTATTACAAAGACATTTACCAGGTGCTGAATATAAGATCCTTTATACAAGTGATCCTGAAGCAAAAATTCCAGACATGGAAGAATTAAAAGCATATGATGCTGTTTTATGGCCTGGATGTAATCTTACTGTTTATCATGATCAAGATGAAAGAGTCAATAAAATGACAAAAATTTGTGATGATAGTTTTGAGCTTGGTTTAGCACAATTTGGCAGTTGCTGGGCTGCACAATTAGCGGTTTATGTGGCTGGTGGTGAAGTTGCTCCTAATATAAAAGGAAGAGAAATGGGACTTGCCCGAAAGGTTTTTTTAACCGAAGAAGGCAAAAAACACCCAATGTATGAGGGGAAAACCCAAGTATTTGATGGATTTATCAGTCATGATGATATCATTACAAAAATGCCGGAAGGGGCTGTTAGCCTTGCTTCTAATGATTTCACACCAATTCAGTCTGTTGATGTAAGTTTTAAGAATGGTGTTTTCTGGGCACCTCAATACCATCCTGAATATGATCTTTATCTTGTTGCAGGGTTGATTACAGCCAGAGAAGAAAAATTATCCGGAGAAGGATATTTTAGAAGTCATGAAGATCTTGTAAAATTTGTGGAAGATCTCAAAACGATATATAAAGACCCTTCCCGTAAGGATCTTCGCTGGAAATATGGTATTGATGATGATGTACTATCTGATGACATAAGAGAACTGGAATTTGCTAACTGGGTTAAATACCAGATATTACAAAAGAGGAAGTAAAATTCAAGTTTTCATACAACTTAAAATTAATCATAAAAATTAAATCATGGCTCTAATAGAAGAAGGTCCTTATCGTAAATGGCAATATAAAATCTTTTCGGCAACCTGGATTGCTTATGTAGGTTATTATTTTGGACGAAAAGCGTTTTTTGTTGTAAAAAGTGCCATGGGAGAAACACTGGGAATAGACACTATACAACTAGCACATCTAGGAACAGCATATCTGGTTTCGTATATGGTTGGTCAATATTCAAGTGCCTACTTTGGACGAAAACTTGGACCAAAATACTTATTGATACTTGGACTGGCAATAACCTTTTTGTGTAATCTTGCGTTTGGATTTTCAAATAGTTACTGGACGATATTATCATTTTTAATTGTAAACGGACTGGCACAGGGTACCGGCTGGCCAGGAAGTATCGGAAGTCTGGCCTATTGGTTCAAACGAAAGCAACGGGGAAGTATTCTGGGAATCTGGTCAACTTGTTATCAGATAGGATCTGTACTTGCCACATCTTATGCGGCCTATATGTTAGGTCAATATGGCTGGAGATGGTCATTTTTTGGAGGTTCAGCAGTTGTTCTTATCATTTGGTTCGGGGTTTTATTCCTACACCCAAACAGACCACAAGATGTTGGTCTGGATCCAATTGTAGATGAAGATGAACTGGAAGAAGAGGTAGAAGGAGAAAAACAAGGATTAGGCTGGAACAGGGAAGTTGTTTTTACCATTGTAACCATGGGATTGATCTATTTTGGGATTAAATTTCTTAGATATGCACTTTGGAGCTGGGTACCATTTTTATTGAATAATAATTTTGGACTGGCTGGTGATGATGCAGGATATATTTCTACTGTTTTTGATATTTTTGGATTTGCAGGTGTAATTTTTGCTGGATTTGCATCGGATAAACTTTTTAAAGGAAGAAGATCTTTCCTTTCCTTTATAATGTTGTTTCTCATGGCATTATCTTTTGTTTTGATGTACACCATGGGTTCAACAAGTTTGATGTATTTTACCATTTCCATGGGACTGGCAGGATTCATGCTTTACGGACCTGATTCACTTATTTCGGGTGTGGGAGCAATTGATATCGGGTCTAAACGAGGTGCTGTTGTTGCTGCAGGAATTATCAATGGAACAGGATCTATCGGACCTATTTTTCAGGAAGAAATTATTGGCTGGATGTACGAAAAATATGATCATGCCATTACACCGATATTCTTATTATTACTATTTGTGGCCAGTATAACTGCTCTGATTACTTTTATTTTATGGTTTAGATCAAGAAATACAAAGGTACAGTTATAGCAATTCGCATGTAAGCAAATACTCTTGATCCATATAGCCACTGGAAGCGTAATATTTTCACTAATTTAAAATTTAAATAAGATGAAGTATAAAGCAACAATTTTTAATTTCTGGTTTGTGATTTTTGGGCTCTTATTTTCTACTTCATGTAATAAAGAAATACAAAAGAAGGGTGATTTATCACAGGCAACAATTTTGATTTCACCTTCTATCAAGGCTCCTATTCAGGAAACTGCAGGAGAAATTCTTTTAGAAGAAATTGAAAAAAGGACTTCTTTGCAACTACAGTTGGCTGACAATTGGGATAACAAAACTATTATTGGTCTGGCACTCACTTCTGATAAAAACTTATTTGGAAAGGAAATTCCAAAACATACTGGCGATAACCTACCAGAATCAAAAAAAGAAGGTTACAGAATATTTCATGAAAATAAAAACAGTAAAGATATTCTATGGATTATCGGTGCCGATGCACGGGGAATTCTTTATGGAATTGGTAAGCTTTTACGATCTACAGAAATGATTGATAATCATATCCGTTTATCATATAAAATGGATATTGCTTCATCGCCTGAATATGCTATTCGAGGACATCAGTTTGGCTACCGAAATACTGCGAATTCATGGGATGCATGGACGGTTGAGCAATTCGATCAGCATTTTAGAGAACAAGTATTATTTGGAGCAAACAGTTTTGAAAATATTCCCTTTCAGGATCCGGAATCAAGTCCTCATTTTAAAATAAACCCGCAGGAGATGGAAGTAAAAATGAGCGAGATCTGCGAGAAATATGATGCTGATTACTGGGTCTGGACTCCAGCTCCACGTGATCTAACGGTCAAAAACGCGCATCAGAAAGGACTAAAAGAGCAGGAAGCTTTTTTTAAAAGATGTCCGAGACTTGATGATTTGTTTGTTCCCGGTGGTGATCCGGGTGATAACCACCCATCTGTTTTAATTCCATATTTAAAATATTTATCCGTAATTCTTCATAAATACCATCCAAATGCGGGTATATGGGTTTCCTTACAGGGATTCAATCAGGAAAAAGTTGAATATTTTTTCCGTTATCTGGAAGAAAATCAGCCAGACTGGCTAAAAGGAATTATCCATGGCCCGAGTAGTCCTCCAGTGGATCTGGAACGTAAACTTTTACCTAAAAAATATATGCATCGGCTATATCCTGATATTACACATACGGTAAGATGTTCTTATCCCATAGAAAAATGGGATCAGGCATTTGCTCTAACTTTAGGAAGAGAGCCATGTAATCCATTACCCCTTTTTTACACAAAGATCTTTAAAAGAGATGCTGTTTATACCGATGGATTTATTGCTTATTCAGATGGATCCCATGATGATGTAAATAAAGTTTTATGGAGTCAGCTTGGCTGGGATTCAAAAAGTGATGTGCGAAATATCATGGTAGAATATAGTCGTTTTTTCTTTGGATATGCTATTGCAGAAGAGGCTACTGATGGAATTCTTGCTTTGGAACAAAATTGGGTAGGACCAGCAATTGATAACAAAGTAATAAGAGAAACTTTGGTGTCATGGAAAAAAATGGAGCTTGAAAACCCACAATTAGCAAAAAACTGGAGATGGCAACAATTAATCATGCGAGCTTATTATGATGCTTATGTTCAAAATCGACTTATTTATGAAAAAGGACTTGAGAAAGAAGCATATAAAATATTAGCCAAAGCAAAAGAAATTGGAGCAAACGAGGCAATGAATAAAGCACTGAATCATATTCAGAAAGCAGATAGAGAATTTGTTTCACAAGACCTAAAAAAAAGAGTATTTGAATTGGCTGAAGATCTATTCCAATCCATTGGAGCGCAAACCAGTGTTAAAAAATATCAGGCTAGAAGTGCAGAAAGAGGGGCTATTCTTGATTTTATAGATTATCCATTGAATAATAGATGGTGGCTGGAAGATGAGTTTAAAAAGATTGGTCAATTCAAAACAGAAGAAGAAAAATTAGCCAAATTAAAATTTATCAGAACCTATGAAAATCCTGGAAAAGGAAGTTTCTATGATAATATTTCAAGTACTGATGCCAAGCATGTAACTTCTGAAACAGATGATGCTATAGACTATTTGTGGGAAAATAACGGATTAAGCAGAAAGCGACTTTCTACACAATTATTTCAATTTACGCCTGAATTGGCTTATGATGAATTAGATCCAAATACTAATTATCTCATTAGAGTTTCAGGTTATGGAGAAGCATTACTAAGAGCTAATGGTAAAAGGCTAAAACCAACAAAGTACGAAAAAGGGTTTGAACAATTCAAAGAATTTCCTTTGACAAAGAACCTTATCAAGGATGGCAAATTAAAAATTACATTCGACAAACCTGATGAAGAACATCTTAACTGGCGAAAACAATCTAGGGTTACAGATGTATGGATTTTAAAGCAATAGCTTTTCATATTTTAACTACTTTTAGAAAAAAGCAAACTATTGAAAAAACAATTATATCCTTTAAAAGGAATTGTAACCGTACTGAATACCCCATTTACCAATGACGATGTAATTGACTTAAAAGCATTGAAGAAAAATGTGAACGAAGCATTAAATGCTGATGTTGCTGGCTTTTTAGTTCCTGCCATGGCTTCTGAAGTTTATAAATTATCAGAGATCGAAAGGCTGAACATAGTAACAACGGTATTGGAAACGGTGGGAGATAGGGCACCTGTAATAGCCGGTGCCGGTGAGACAGATATTTCTAAAAGCAAAAAAATATTGAGATCCTATCTGAATATTGGCTGTAAAAATGTACTGTTTCAAATACCATTTCAAAACGAAAATCAGTTCAAAAATCATTTTATGCAACTGGCTGATTTAGATCCCGAAATGATCATGCTGCAAGATTGGGATGCCACTGGTTATGGTTTACCAGATGAGTTGATATGTGATTTGTTTGAAAATGTAGAAGCATTTCGCTGTCTGAAGATTGAAACTGTTCCGGCAGGCATAAAATATTCTCGAATACTGGATTTAACAGAAGGCCGATTGAATTTAAGCGGTGGATGGGCTGTTTCACAAATATTGGAAGGGTTAAAAAGAGGTGTACACGCCTTTATGCCAACGGGAATGCATTATATTTACACCTCCATTTATCACATGTACAAAAATGGTGAGCAGGAAAATGCAGAGAATCTATTTCGAACTATTTTACCTGTACTGGCATTTTCAAACCAGCATTTAGATATTTCAATTCATTTTTTTAAAAGACTACTTTATCGGCAGGGAATTTATCAGAATGCAAAGGTTCGGCAACCAATTCTAAACTTTGACCCTATCCATCAGGAAATAGCAGAGAAACACATTAAAAAAATCATTGAATTTGAAAATAAAATTAAATTAAAAAAACTTTTTAGTTCAATGTAATGGGTTAATTTACTATGCATAAATGTCAAGATATTTATATATATTTTCTCTTATTGATTTAACTTTGAAACACTTATTATTTTATTTTTTTCCTGTTTAAAAATTTAAAATAATTATCCAAAGTTTCTCTAAATGAATTATAAAAAATTTAATTTTCAAAAGTCTGAATATTTAAATCTGCTTTTCCTGTTAATTCTTTTTATCGGTCAAAATTCTTTTGCTCAAAACCATAAAGTTGGAGGTTTGATCACTATAGGTGAGGTAAATTCACCCGGCATAGGAGGAATTATCGTTTCAATAAAAGGTACTTCTACTTCAACAGTTTCTGATAATGATGGTGAATATAGAATTTACGTTCCCAACAACAAAACTGTATTAATTTATTCTTATCCGGGAATGATCACTCAGGAGTTAGTTGTTGGTGACAGGTCAAGAATTGACGTTGACCTTATAAAAATTCCATTTAAAAAAGCACAACCTGTTTATGCAACAAGTATAGGCATTATAGTAGATAAAAACGCCAGTGATATTGAGAGAAACATAGCAAATGTTTTGAAAAATAGATTGCAAAAAAATAGTAAAGTCAAAGTATCTATATCAAAAGAAAAAGATCCAAACACAGGGTTAAATATCTATCTTGGTCAGGCATCTAAATCGGGCAGGCTGAATGAACTTGGTAAAAAATTTAACCTGCTTTTACCAGGAATTCAAAAACCTTTTACTGAAGGGTATGTTGTTAAAACGATTACTCTTGAAAATACACCTGCTATTTTAGCACTAGGAGCTGATAATCGCGGTATGTTATATGTAGCAGGAGAAATTCTTCGGCAAATGGAACCTGAAGAGTTGGCTATTAAATTCAAGTCCTTTGATATTAGTACGGCACCTGCCTATAGGTTTCGTGGAGCAAATAATCCACAAGGTGGTACGATGAGAAAATTTACAAAATCAAGAACCTGGACAACAGATGAATGGAAAGAAGTTATTCTTGATTTTGCGCTTGCTGGTGCTAACTGCTTTTATGCCGAAGAATGGGGAAGCACAAGTGAGAGAACAAAATTTCTTAAATCCTTTGATCTGATGACAACCGTTGGAATTCGCCCGAATCAATTTAGCGATGATTTCCCTGCGGAATGGAAATCAGGAGGTCTGAGTGACTGGGAAGGTGACAACTGGATTTGCCCGAGTATTCCTGAAGCCAGAGAAGCATTACTCAAACAATGGACAGAAAAATTAAAAACATTGGGAGATCATGATATACTAAGATTTTATGGAGGTGATCCCGGAGGCTGTCGCGATGAACGTTGCAAACCATGGGGTAAAACCTTTGTGCTTTTGTGTGAAGAAATATCAAAGATCGCCTTAAAAACACATCCTAATTTAATAATCCTTATCGCCAATCAGGATCTCACAAATGAAGGTGACTTTGCTATATTTGATTACCTTTCAGAAAAACCACAGGAGTGGTTATACGGCATTGCCTATGGCCCGGGATCTAATGCGATGTCGTGGTATTTTCGCCATAAGCTAAATGATGATATGTTTGAGTATCCAGGTTATGGATGGTTAAATCGCTATTTAGCAGAAACATTAAATGCACTTCCAAAGGATCAAAAAATTATTCATTATTCAGATATTACCCATTGGACAATGGCACAATACAATGTGGAAAATCCTGACCGGAATATTGCAAAATCTTATGGCAGACGCACTTGGCATACGCGTCCAAAGGCCTTACATGAAATATTTCAGGCAATTATGCCATTTTCTCAGGGAGATATCATTTATACAGAAGGTTATCATGATCATTTCAATCAATATCTATGGCAACGTTTGTTAATGAATCCTCATAAGTCAGCAAAAGAAGTTACACATGAATATTGCAGTATTTATTTTGGTAAAAAAGCTGCAGATCTGATGACAGAAGCCATTTTTCAGTTAGAAGACAATTTCAAAATCCCTCTTGCTACAAATGCCGGAATTGACAGATATTATGTTTTGGTCAAAGAGGCTGGTTTGTTAATTCCTGAAAATCTGATGGAAAATAACCATCTGTGGAATTTGTTTATGCAGAAAGGATCACTTGATAAATATATGCAGTTAAAACTGCAACGAGAATTGTTCCAGGAAGAACGTATTCGAAATCTTCTACAACAAGGACTGGAATTAGGTGAATTAAACAAGGCTATCGACAAATCTTTAGTGATTCTTGCGGAGCCAAAAGAAACAGAAGTAATGGAGTTATACCGAGAAGAAGCCAATAATCTGGGTCTTGCATCAGAAAAAATGTTTGGTATCAGAAATGTGGGTTATTCCAGACTTGACCAACAATTAAGAGATATGAAAGGGCTTTCAAAAGGTTTAAAAGAAGCAAAAGCTATGAGGTCAAAAAAAGAAAAAATAAATCTGGTAAGATTGGCTATTTTAAATACACAAAAGAAAACAGACTATGGAGATACACATTGGTAATCACAAAATAATAATGAGGTTGTCAACAATGATTTCAGTCCATTGAATTCATACCTTTATAAATTCTTAAAAGAAAAAATTATATATGAAAAATAAATTTCTTCCCCTTTGGATCATCTGGACTTTTTTAGGAGTCTTATTGGTTTATGCGGCAATATCTACTGGTACAAAAAATGACATTTTCACCATAACAGCAATGATTGTGAGTCTTGCTCCATTGATAGGAATTATACTTGCTATGGGCTCCATAAAAGCTTTTGATCAGTTTAAAAACTGGATTGACTATAATCAAAATTCTCAATATTATATAGCCGGCGCACTCACAATATTATTCTCAATTCCCGGATTAATTACAGGCAATTTTGATCCATACCACTCAATTATTTTTGGTTTTATCATTTTGGCAGTCTTCGGGGTAATGAAACAAAATCGTGCGGAAGAGTTTACTTTCAACTGGAGTGATCTGGCAATCTGGCTCCTTCTATGGATTCCTTTTGACCTTCGATGGTATGATGGCATGCAGGCAAATCTTGACTATACCTGGTGGTCTCAGGCAATTTCAGTTGTAGCAATTATTGGTTGGTATGCTTACCGCAGAGCAAATATCGGTTTTAATCTGGTTCCAAAATTCAAAGATTTCACCATTGCAGTTTCGGCACTTTTTCTTATTCTGGCAGTGGTTATTATTCCCGGAATAGCTACAGATTTTTTAACCTTTTCCATACCTGAATCTTATAATATTCCAAAATTGGCTTCCCA
>VAPK010250186.1_pt1 | contig 13797 bp, 11 predicted proteins | sample 3395031 | NCBI WGS metagenome assembly VAPK01 (sample SAMN08290443, study PRJNA428436) | hydrothermal vent metagenome | isolation source: Deep-sea hydrothermal vent chimney 1 | place: Pacific Ocean: Juan De Fuca Ridge | reverse complement strand
TAATGAGCCATTGTTGATGGGGGTAGCGCCTGGAATGGGGCATAAAGGGATATTTTGATGAAGCATGATTTCGCCTCCTTCTGGACGCTGGACGGAATAGCAAGGGAAAACGGGGTCTGTCCCCTAATTCTCCTCTTAAATATGGCCGCAGGAAATCCCGATTAAGGGGGTTTCCGTTCTGCCACTAATTAACTCCTTAGAGTTTTGGAACTATACAAGATGTTTTTATACAGAGAACGAATTTACAGCCAATATGTTAATGCAAGGCAAAAATCAATAGCGCCTGCAACGCTTGACGGCCTTAAACAGCGTGCGCCTTACATTAACAAGCTGATCAAAGAGCATTTTCCGGTAGACAAGAATGTTTCTATCATTGATCTTGGATGCGGACATGGGGCGGTTGTGCACTTTGCCCATCAAAATGGGTATAAGAATATCAGGGGCATTGATTACTCAGTTGAACAGGTTGCGGCGGCAAAACGTCTTGGTATTGAAGGTGTAGAGCAAGGCGATCTCATGAAAACTTTGCAATCATTGCCTGACAGCTCACAGAATGTGGTCATTGCCTTTGATGTTATTGAACATTTTATCAAGGATGAGCTGATTCCTTTTGTTGACGAGGTATTTCGTGTTCTGCAAAAAGGGGGCAAATGGCTGATCCACTGCCCGAACGGCGAATCCCCATTTGGGTCAAGGACGTTTTTTGGGGATTTTACTCATGAACTGGCATTTACCCGCACGTCAATTACCCAGCTTTTGCTTGCCTCTGGTTTTGTGAGTGTCTCATCCTATGAGGACAAACCGCTTGTCCACGGGCTTAAAAGCATGGCCCGCCGCTGTCTTTGGGAAACCTTCCGGCTTTTTCTCCGGCTTTATCTTGCAGCAGAAACAGGAGCAGGCGAAAAAGGCTGTATATTTAGCCAGAATTTTTTAACTGTGGCGGTGAAATAGATGTGCGGCATTGCCGGTATTATATCTAACAACAAACAAATAGAAACAAATCGTTTAACGTATCTTCAAGAGTCTCTTGCCCATCGCGGGCCGGATGACTGTGGGATGTGGATAAATGCGGATCAAACTGTGGGGCTTGCGCATACACGGCTTTCTATTATTGATTTGACTCCATCCGGTCATCAGCCAATGCAAACGCCGGACGGCCGCTATACTATTGTTTTTAATGGTGAAATATATAATTACGCAAGCCTTAAAAAAGAACTGAAAAAACATGGTGAAGATTTTACATCCACAAGCGACACTGAAGCATTGCTTAAGTTATGGGCAAAAGAAGGAGTACTGGCCCTTGAGCGTATTCGTGGCATGTTTGCCTTTGCAATATGGGATTCCCTGAAATTAAAATTGACTCTTGCTCGTGATCCGCTTGGAATCAAGCCTCTTTATTTTTCACAATATCCCAATGGTCTGGCTTTTGCGTCTGAGGTAAAGGCATTAAAAACAGTCGGTTTGGGCGGTGAAATTAATCCCAGAGCAATTGGCGCTTTTTTATTATGCGGGTCTGTCCCTGCCCCTCTTGGCTTATATAAAGGGATTGAATCTATGATGCCGGGCGAATGGCTGCAATGGGAGCAGAATGCCGGCAAGGTTACGCGAAAAGTTTACTGGAGCTATGCAAAACAAATTGAAAACAATATGCATAACCAGGTGACAGATTACAGGGAAGCGGTCAGCCTGACGCGCAGTACTCTGATTGATTCGGTCAAGGCACACCTTGTAAGCGATGTGCCTGTGGGAGCTTTTTTAAGCGGCGGCATTGATTCAACCGCAGTGGTTTCCTTAATGCGCCAGGCCGGGCAGGATAATATAGCGACGTTTTCCATTGTTTTTGATGATAAAGAACTTGATGAAGCATATTTTTCCCGGATGGCGGCGCAAACTTACCATACCGAACATTATGAATGGCGGGTGAGTAAAAGCGAATTTTTTGATCTGAAAGAGGAATTCATGGGAAGCATGGATTCCCCGACTATTGATGGGATTAATACATGGATGGTTGCCCGTTTTGCCCGCCAGCATGGCTTTAAGGTTGTTACTTCCGGCGTTGGCGGCGATGAGTTTTTTTATGGATATAACGGCACGTTCCGGCAATTGCCTGCTTTGATGAACTATCTCGGCGCTGTTCCGTCAGTCATAAAAAAAGCGATTTTAAAAACAATAGATTTTCCGTTTGTTAAAAATACAACTTCCCGGAAGATAAACAAGGCGGCATCACTCCTTGGTGTTTCGCCTGACCTTGGCATGGGGTATCTGGCATACAGAGGGTTGTTTTCAAAACAAGATATAAAAGAACTTATCAGCGACAAGGATTTTGCGCATGAGGCGGCATCTGTTGATATGGCCGATTTTCTCCCAGGTTTTCCTGGCAATGCCGAAAAAGAACAGAAGGTGAGCGTCCTTGAGACATCATGTTATCTTGCAAATCAACTCCTGCCTGATTCCGACCGTTTCAGCATGGCACATGCCCTTGAACTCCGTGTTCCGCTGGTGGATCGCATGGTGGCTGAGAATCTAAGCAGAATAGCTCCAAAGCTCTTTTATGACCAAAAAAATACGCCCAAAGCTCTTCTGGTAAAGGCTGTTGGCGATATTCCTGATGAGATTGTCTATCGCAAAAAACAGGGGTTTACCTTGCCAATCGGCAGATGGATTAAGGATGAAGAATGGGAGCCTAAAAGCAAGCTTTTGAGTAAAGATACTTGTAAAAAAATCAATGCTGCTTGTCGCTCCGGTAAATTGCACTGGTCGAGACAGTGGGGGTTGGAGGTTTTGGATTGCGTAATGAAAGGTTATTTGGCAGGATAATTGATTATGATAAACTCTGATGTAAGCATTTATTCGTATTGTCCTTTATGTGGTCAAATGCTGGCAAAGTATAATTACAATTACAGATTATGCAGTAATTGTGAAATATTGATTAGCACTGTAGCTGCTGAATTTTACGAGGAAGATTATTACTATCTTAAGGATACAAGAGATAATAAATCAAAAATAAGAGCAAAATTTCTTTTTGATTTATTCAAAGATAATTTTGGTGAAAATTGTTGCTTAGACTTTGGATGTAACATTGGAACCTTTGTGGAATACGCTAATAAGAATGGGGTGAGTTTTGAAGGTGTTGATGTATCTAACACGGCAATAAATATTGCCAGAAGACTTGGAGGAGGAACATTTTACCTTCCTACAGAACAAAGGGGGAAAACATATAATACTATCACTGCTTTTGATGTAATTGAGCATTTCGATTGTATAGATCATTTTTTTAGAGAGATTGAGCCTTTTATGGCTGAATCGTCAAAAATCATTGTTACAACACCAAATTTTGATTCTAGATGGATTAAAATATTTGATGATAGCTGGCATGGATTTGGTATTCCCCAATATCACCGGTATATTTTTGGAAGAAAAGTTATAGAAAATATTTTTCAATTGCATGGATATACTTGTGAGAAAATATTTTCCATTTTACCTCCACCACCAGGAAGATGGAAACTGCTTTTGGGAAGCGGTTATCGTCTCAAAAAAAATAAATTTGAAAAATTACTCTCGCTACCTCAAGTAGTATTAAAGATATTGAGTGGTCTTAAAAAGTTTAAAGAATCTGATGATACGCTGTGTGTTATTGCCAAGAAAATAAACATTTGAGTGACTTGTATATAAGTGAAAAACAAAACATGATTAAAATCAAAATAGTTATGGCGTCATACATTCTTTCTAACCTTTTTCTGGAGGCAGTCAGGAAAATTCTTTGGCCCGGAAGAAGACCCCGCATAGCAAAAGTAGTTTGTATTTACCGGATAGGAAATGTCGGCGATATTATCTGCGCTTTGCCTGCTATGCATGCCATTCGGCAGGCTTACCCTTCATCTCGCTTAATACTTCTTACTTCTCCGGGAAAGCGAGGCATGCCTGGCGCAAAGGAACTTCTCAGTAATGCAGCATGGCTGGATAAAATTATTGTTTATTATTCGGACGAAATCAATACAGTTAAAAAACAAATGACATTCATCAAAGAATTGCGCAAAGAATCAATTGATATCTGTTTTGAATTGCCCAATGATCTTGCAACGCTGCGAACCTCGTTAAGAAATATGGCGGCTGTTCGTATGTGGGGTGTTTCATGGGGGTATGGCTGGAGGATAAGTACTATTCGTTGGAATACTCATTTACAGTCAGAAAAAAACATTTTTTCTGACGAGGTGGGCAGGTTGTTAAAAGTGGTAATAGAGGCTGGAATAGACACAAAGGAATGTTGCTTTCCCCTGCCTGTAAATGACAGGCACAGGCAATCTGTAAAAAAGCTGTTATCATCCTTCAATGATTCTCAAGCCCTGATTGTTGCGATAGCGCCTGGGGCAAAACGACTTACAAACCGGTGGCCTTTGGAACGATATGCGGCTGTTGCCGCACATCTTAAACGGCAAAACACAAATATTATTCTGGTTGGAAGCAATGGAGACAAGCCTGCTTGCGATAAGGTTAATGACTTAAGTGGTAATGTGTGTCTGAATCTCGCAGGGAAAACCTCATTGCTTGAATCCTGCTCCCTGCTTGAAAAATGCCGACTTTTAATCGCAAACGACTCAGGAGTTCAGCATCTTGCGGCGGCAGTAGGCATTCAATGTATATCCCTGTTTTCCGGACGAGATATTTGTGGTAAATGGATACCTCATGGAAAAATTCATACAATAATAAGAAAATGGCCGGACTGCCACACCTGTTTTATTGAAACATGCCCAAAAAATAATTTATGTATGCGCATGATCAGCACAGAAGAGGTTATAGAAGCAATAGATGGAAAACTCAAAACCATTTGAACGCGCTACTTTGTTAGCTATCCTATTCAATGCCGGGCCCCGTTGTTGGCGAATGCTGGCGGCAAGGCATGAAATACGATTGATAGGGCTTATAATATGAAAAAACGTGCAAAAATTAGATTGGCCATTATTGCACCACATCCTGTTCAATATCACTTTCCATTATTCAAAGAAGTCGAAAAACTATCTAATATTGATAGTAAGATTTTGTATTGTGCTGATATGGGAGTTGAGGAGATATATGAAGAAGAATTTAAAACAACCATCAAATGGGATATTCCCATGCTTGATGGGTATAAATACAAGTTTTTGAAAAATTATTCATTAAAGCCATATAGTGGCTTTTTTTCTCGTATAAATCCTGCAATATTAAGTGAAATATCCAAAAACAAATATGATGTAATATTGATCCAGGGATATTACAATCTGTCATGCTGGCTGGCTTTTTTTGCTGCAAAGCTTGCTGGAATTAAAGTTATCTGGCGGGGGGAGTCCACTTTAAAAGGGGATGAAAATTCAGCGGCACTTAAAAAAAGATTAAAGAAAATAGTCTTAACAAAATTATTCAATGCCTGCGATGCGGTTATGTATAGTTGTACTGGAAATAAAGATTACTTGAAATTTTATGGTGCGCATGATTCAAAGTTTTTCCCTATTCCCTGCGCTGTTGATAATGATTTTTATAGGAGTGAGCGTAAAAAATATTTGGGCAAGGAAAAGGAAATCAAAGAAGAGCTGGGGATAGAGGCAAATTATTTTGTTGTTCTTTTTTCGGCAAGATTCACTACCCGGAAAAGACCGTTGGATTTATTGAAAGCTATTAGAAAGATTGAGCATGATAATATCTTAGTGCTTTTTGTCGGGGATGGTCTTGAAAGAAGGAATATGGGAAAATACGTGCAGAATCATCGTATCAGGGCTTTATTTACAGGATTTCAGAATCAAAGTGAAATATCCAAATATTATAGTGCGTCTGATATGGCCATTGTGGTATCTGATTATGACCCATCACCTAAGGCCATGAATGAAGCCATGAATTTTGAACTCCCCATCATTGTAACGGACGTAGTTGGTACAGCCTATGATTTAGTGGAGGATGGAGAGAATGGATTTGTCGTGAAGGTAGGTGACGTTGATACGATTGCTGAAAAAATCGATTATCTAAATAAAAATCGAGCAGTGGCAAAAGCAATGGGTAAAAAATCCTGGGAAATTGTCAAGGATTGGAATTTTCAGAAAGATGTAAAAGGTATAGAGAAGGCAGTTCAGTTTGTGATGAACAATTGAATCTTGTTATTAAAGCATGGAAGCAGCCGTGAAAACTATGAATTATAAAAGATTTTATGACCGGATAGACAGAGATCAAGAATATTCTTCCTGTAAAAATGCCGAAGAACATTCTTTTTATCCGGTGATTAATGAGATACTTAGCAAGTATGGGCTGTGTGATAAAAAAGTCCTTGAAATTGGTTCAGGTAACGGCAGGTTTCAGGATATAATCACAGATTATACAGGGGTGGATATTTCAGAAAATTTGCAAAATTTTTATCACAAGCCTTTCTTTGTTGTAGAAGATGGAAAACCCTATCCTTTTCAGGATGAAAGTTTTGATTTTGTTTTTACCAACGCAGTTTGTGAGCATATCCCGAATATAGATCTGGCTTTATCGGAGATGATCAGAATTACCAAGCGGGGGGGGGTAATCTTGTTTAATCCTGCCTGGCAGTGCAGATCCTGGGCGGCTGAAGGGTGTCAAATCAGGCCATACAGCGATTTTAATATTCCTGGGAAAATCTATAAGGCATCAATTCCGCTCAGGGAGAACCTTTTATTTCGTTTGAGCCATGTAATGCCGAAGAGATTGTTCTTTTTGTCATTGTTTGTAGTTAAGCCGGGGTTATTCAAGGAAAGACTGTTTTATCGCAAGTTAAAAGCAAATTACGAGACCTTCTGGCAATCAGATAGCGATGCCTGCAATAGCATTGATCCGTTTCTTGCAATTCTTTTTTTCGGGACAAATGGATTTGAGATTTTAAATTATCCTACTTTATTTAAACAGTTTTTTGTGAGAACCGGCGAGATAGTAATGAGGAAAAAAATAACACGTGAATCCAATATTTAAAACCCCAAATGACGGACACTATTTCTTTGGTTATTACGACAAATCCCCTTTTGATTTTAATAATCGAAAGCTACTTGCAATGAAGACTGGATTTATGGACAGGATGCCAGCCAAAGATGATGTCCTGGAAATAGGATATTTTGACTGGCAAAACAACAATGAATTTATCAGATTGACTAAAACAAAAACCTGGAATTGGCAGCAGAGTTGTATGCTTCAATGGGTGGGGCCGGATTTTAACAGGCAGATTATTTTTAATGACAGGATTAATGATAAATTTGTTTCCGTCATAATGGACATTGAGACCAAAGAAAAAACAATCTTGCCCATGGCTGTTTATACTGTTCGATCTGACAGGAAATATGCATTGTGTATTGATAATGAAAGACATTTCTGGTTTCGAGGAGGGTACAGTTATCAGGGGATTGAAAATTTTGCCAAAAGAAAGGCATTGGATGAAAATGATGGCATATGGCTTTTAGATATAGAGGGAAAAAGGGCCGAACAAATAATTTACATAATGGATTTGATAAAGATTAATCCATTATCTAATATGAAAGGCGCTACCCATTATCTTGAGCATTTAATGTTCAGTCCTTCCGGTAAAAGGTTCTGTTTTTTGCATCGCTGGCAGATTGATGATGGCGGGATTTATGCCCGTTTTTTTACTGCTGATATTGATGGAAGTGATATTTTTTTATTGAATGACAGTGGGCGGATGAGTCATTCTTGCTGGAAAAACGAAAAGGAGTTGCTGGCCTGGTGCGGATTGCCAACGTCTGTGAACCGCTTAAGAAAATATAAAAATGCCGTGAAATTTTTAGTAAAACCTTCCCTGCCATTATATCACAAACTGATCCCTGAGAATTCCAGTCTTGGTAAAATTATTACAGGAGACAGCTATGTGCTTTTTCAAGATAAAACTGTGGTTAAAAATAGAATAGCACCTGATAAGCTAAATGAAGACGGACACCCATCTTTTTGCCCTGTTAATTCTGATTTATTTGTTTCAGACACCTACCAGGATAAATTGGGTTTTCGGCGGTTCTTTTTGTTTAACATTCAGGAAAGTAAAATGTTGGATATTGCCAAATTAAAATCAAATCCTACGCTTGATAATACTGGTTTTAGATGCGATCTTCACCCTAAATGGTCATATAATGGCAGATATGTTTCAGTTGATACTGTAAATGAAGGATTCCGGCAGATGTATGTGTATGATATTAGCGAAATTATGAGTAGATGAAAATATTTATTGGCAAGATAATAACTGCTTTTGCCAATGGAACAGCCATTGTTTTAAAAGAAGGCGATGAATCTATTATATCAAAACTCAGGGAAGTATTCCGGAATTCTACATTTAGTATTTTAACTAACATCCTAAATCTTGGCATTAACCTTGTTATTGCAATTCTGCTTGCTCGATGGCTTGGGCCAAAGGCCTTGGGACAATACGCTTTGGCGACATCCATAGCTGGAATTGTTTTCGGGGTTATTAACTTTGGGCTCCAGGGGATTCTCACGCGGGAGGTTGCCAGAAACAAAGAAAATGCACGCAAATATATCGGAAACGCACTTGGAATACGTCTTCTTATTTCTTTGCCTATCGGCATCATGCTCAGTAGCGCTGTTGGTTTTGGCTTGGGGTTTCGCGAGGAAACATTAACATTAGTTTTCCTATCTTCTGTTTTTGTTGGTTTCTCTGGTATTGTAACCCTTTTTTATGCTCTATTCCAGGCGATGAGAAGGTTTGAAGATCAATTTTCACTCAATCTTTTCTATAAGAGTGCTTCTCTTTTGGGATGTTTTTTCCTTTTGGAAAAAGGCAGTGGTCTTGTTTCTATTTTTATGTTGTTTGCGGGGCTTCAGGCTGTTACAGCCATACTGGCAGCTTTTAAAACTTCTCGAACAATCTGTCCTGTCAGGGTTAATATTGAGCTGGGATTCTGGAAAGCTTTTATCAGGGAATCTTTTCCCTTATCAATGGCGGGTACAGCGGAATTTGTCAATCTAAAAAGTGATGCGATTATATTAGGCACATTCAGAGGAGAGGCTGACACCGGTATTTATAATGGCGCTTATAACTTATATCTTGGTGCAACCGCTCCCCTTCAGGCTTTTATTGTTGCCTTTTATCCTACTTTTTCAAAGACATATGCAGCATCTAAAAAACAGGCGTCCCGGCTTTTTAGATGCACATTTATCCTTACAGCTATAGCTTCCTTTATTCCGGCATTTGTTTTTATATTATTTTCAAAGGATATTGTTACCTTAATCTATGGACAAAAATTCGCCGCTTCTGCAATTCCCCTTATGATTCTTGCTGCCGGTCTGCCATTCATTATTTTAAACAGATTGAATAATTACACACTGATTGCAATGGGTTTACAAAAAAGGATATTTTATATTATTTTATCAGGGGCTGTTTTTAATGTGGCTGTAAACCTTTTGTTGATCCCCAAATATTCTTATGTAGGAGCAAGCATAACAACTGTTATTACCGAAGGGATGGTTTTTTTTGCAGGGATATGGATGATACGCATAAGGCTAAAAAAGGACAGGGAGGGACTGGATGTCGTTTGATGGCCAACAGTATTTTGGTATAACGGCAAGACCGATAATTATTTTGATTTTTGGTAGTTTTATCATGGCTGCCTACTTGATAGGATTTCTTGTTTCATCTCAGAACATCGGTGTCAATATGTTGATAGCGGTCAGCGTTTTCCCAATTCTTTTTCTTGTATCACGAATTATAATGAATTGGCGTTGGGGCTTGATGACAGTTGCGGTATGGTTCGTAGTTGTTGATCTTATCAGAAAAACCATGGGAGGGACAAAAGCCCTTTTGATGGTGTCGGATGGCTTGGTAGCCTTTGTGTTTTGCGTTTTTCTTCTCAAATATTATTTCTTTGGAAAAGGAGGAATTACCAAGTATATTCCCAAGAAGTTTCAATTACTTATTGTTGGCTTTAGCTGCATTGTGATTATACAATCGCTAAATCCAGGGATACCTGAATTTATTCTAAGAATTGCGGGTCTGCGCACATATCTTTTTTATATTCCTGCAATTGCTTTGGGTCTTTTCGCGCTCCGGTCAGAAAATGATCTGAATCACATTTATAATTTTTTACTTTTTTTATCAATTCCTGTAATCCTGCTTTCTTTTTATCTGGTAGTTTCCGACCCGACAAAGCTTGGTGTTGCTTTGGTAAGTATGGGACATAAGGTACACTCATTTGGGATTTATAATGTTGACTTAATATCGGCCACCTTTGCATCTTCAAAACGCTATGGACGGTTTCTTTTTTTGGTTTATCCTTTTATTTACGGAATTTCTGTTTATTATCGTAAGTCAAAAATAAAACATCTGGGATTATTTTTATTGTTTATGACGGCAGCCATTGTTTCCGGTTCAAGGGAAATTGTTATTATCCTGCTGTTGTTTCATGCAATTTTTGGGGTTTTAACATCCAAGAGAAAGATAAATAGGTATGCTGTAGTTTTTTTCATCCTTATATCGGTTGTTGCGGTCTGGTATTTTGTTTTAAACTATAAAAATACTACTTATGATATTACGGAAAAGAATTATCGTTACAAATCTATACTTTCTAATCAAGATGATTGGCTGAACAGGTTTAAAATTTATACTTACGGAGCGTTGATAGATGTAAGTCAGGAATATTCTGGTTCAGAATTGTTTTTAGGGTCTGGAGTGGGGACTTACGGTCAGGAAACCACCCTTATTGGCGATAAGGAGTATTGTAGGTTAATCGGAATCAATAGATCGTGTGGAGATTCTGGTATTGCGAAGTTGGTAGTAGAACTGGGAGTATTTGGTGCGAGTTATTTTTTTGTTATGTACGTCATAATTTTAAGATTACTCTGGCGAAGCATAAAGAGATTAAAGAACCATAAAATTTATCCTGTGGCTTTGGCTGTATTTTTTATTCCTGTTGGATGGTTGATTTTGTTTTTGAAGGCTCATACAGTTATTAGTGACGGGATGATGTCTTTTGGGTTGTGGTTTTCTGTTGGGATTATTTTAGCACTGAGATATTATGTTGCAACTGATAGGTTCCCTGTTGTTGATCAAAGGAGATTGACTTGAAAATCCTCACTACTGTCGGCTACTACCTCCCCGGCTACAAGGCTGGTGGGCCGATTCGCACAATTGCCAATATGGTGGATCATCTCGGCGATGAGTTCGAATTTAAGATTGTTACGGCGGATCGTGATTTTGGAGATACTATGTTTTATTCTGGAATCAAGATTGACGGCTGGAACAGTGTTGGGAAGGAGGATGCCTTTTATATGTCCCCGAACAGACATTCTTTAAGTAATTTCAAAAGGCTTTTGTGCTCAACTGAATATGATATTCTTTATCTTAACAGTTTTTTCTCTCCTCATTTTACCATTAAACCATTATTGTTAAGGCGGTTGGGACTGATTCCTGACAGGCCTCTTGTAATTGCTCCTCGCGGGGAATTTTCTCCCGGTGCTCTTGGGCTGAAGAGCAAAAAAAAACGGGTATATATTACAACGGCGAAATTGCTTGGGTTGTATAAGGGGGCTGTCTGGCAAGCCTCAAGCGAATATGAGGAGGCAGATATCCGGCAATGGTTTGGCAATGGCACACGGGTAATTATTGCTCCTAATTTGCCGCCTGTGATAAATGCGGCGGATGAGCCAAGAGCAGTAAGTGACAAGACAAAGGGATGTCTTAAAATTATTTTTCTCTCCCGCATATCTCGAAAGAAGAATCTGGACGGTGCCCTGAAGATGCTTAAGGGATTAAATGGAGATGTTCAGTTTAATATTTACGGACCAATGGAGGATAAATCATATTGGGCTGAGTGTCAGAGGATTATCAGCAGCATGCCGGAAAATATTGAAGTTAAGTATTGCGGTAGCATAGCACATGACCAGGTGTGCGCTGTGGTGGGGGAACATGATCTTTTCTTTTTGCCTACGTTGGGCGAGAATTTCGGGCATGTGATTTTGGAGGCGCTTTGCGCGGGGTGTCCTGTTCTAATCAGCGATCAAACGCCATGGCGCGGATTGGAAGAAAAGGGGGCTGGAGTGGATTTACCTTTGGAATCTCCTGAACTGTTTCAAGAAGTACTTCAGCGTTACGTTGTCATGAATAATGAAGAATATGTAAGATGGTCTAAAAAAGCACTGAAATATGGGATGCAGGTGATGCAGGATAATGATGTGGTTAAACAAAATCGCCAGCTTTTTTACAATGCTATGAGCACGATGAGTAATCGCAGTTAATCAGGAGAACCCGAAATGTTCAAAGACAAAACCCTACTCATAACCGGCGGCACCGGCTCTTTCGGCAACGCAGTCCTTCAACGTTTCCTCAATACCAACATAAAAGAAATACGCGTTTTTAGCCGTGATGAAAAAAAACAGGAAGACATGCGGATCAGTCTGGCTAACTCCAAGCTGAAATTTTTTATTGGTAATGTACGTGATCCGGAGAGTATTGCGCCGGCCATGGAAGGGGTTGATTATGTATTTCAGGCTGCGGCCTTGAAACAGGTGCCATCCTGTGAGTTCTATCCTTTGGAGGCCGTTAAAACCAATGTGCTGGGCACCGAGAATGTCTTGAATGCCGCCGTGGAAAAAGGCGTGGAAAAGGTTATCTGCCTGAGTACGGATAAGGCCGTGTATCCCATCAATGCCATGGGCATATCCAAAGCGATGATGGAAAAGCTGATGGTGGCCAAGTCCAGGTTTACCGCCCCTGACAAGACAACTCTGTGCTGCACCCGGTACGGTAATGTCATGGCTTCACGCGGTTCGGTGATTCCTCTTTTTATAAAGCTGATCAAGGAAGGAAAGCCGTTAACAGTTACCGATCCGAACATGACCCGGTTCCTGATGTCCATTGATGATGCTGTTGACCTGGTTCTGTATGCCTATACCCATGCCCGGCAGGGAGACACGTTTGTGCAGAAATCACCGGCCTCAACTGTTGGTGATCTGGCCCAGGCTATCAAGGAACTTTTCCACGCGGATAATGAGATCAAGATTATCGGCACCCGGCATGGAGAAAAGCTGTATGAAACGCTGCTGACCAGGGAGGAAATGGTTCACGCTGAAGATCTGGGCGGTTATTACCGGATTCCCTCGGATGACCGTGACCTTAATTACAACAAGTATTTTATCGAAGGCAAGGAAGATGTATCAGAGGCTGAAGACTATAATTCCCATAACACGGAACGGCTGAACGTGGGGCAGATTAAGGAGAAGTTGTTGACCCTGCAACTTGTGCGGGATGAACTGGCGGAGTGGGGGAAAAAAGTTTAGCCACGAATTACACGAATTGGCACGAATGATAAAAGATATAAACCAAAAATATTCGTGTAATTTGTGGCTTAAATAATGAAAAAAATTATGAAAAATATTCTCGTAACCGGTGCTACCGGGTTTATTGGAAAAAATCTGGTTACTGCATTACAACGTCTTGATGATGTTACGGTTTATACCTGTACCAGGAGTGATAGCCGGGCTGCGCTGAAAGCCGCCCTTTTACAGGCGGATGTTATTTATCATCTGGCAGGAGTTAACCGGCCGGAGAAAGAAGAGGAATTTGCTCTTGGTAACAGCGGCTTGACAAGGGATATTGTGCTGTACCTGCAGGAGCAGGGGAGAACGCCCAAGATCATTCTCCCCTCTTCCCTTCAGGCTGTGCTTGACAAACCTTATGGCAGAAGTAAAAAGGCTGCCGAGGATATCTTGTTTGATTATAGCCGTTCAACCGGCGCCCGGGTGGCCATTTATCGGCTGCCCGGTGTCTTTGGCAAGTGGTCCCGGCCGAATTACAATACCGTGGTG
>VAPK010264182.1_pt1 | contig 13804 bp, 13 predicted proteins | sample 3395031 | NCBI WGS metagenome assembly VAPK01 (sample SAMN08290443, study PRJNA428436) | hydrothermal vent metagenome | isolation source: Deep-sea hydrothermal vent chimney 1 | place: Pacific Ocean: Juan De Fuca Ridge | reverse complement strand
GAGGACACGGAGGTCACAGAGGAAAAGATATTAAGTGTTGCATAAATACAGGCGAGTATTTATGCAACGATTAATTTTAAGGTAAAAAATGTATATTTTGGCTTCAATAATTTTATTTTTTCTCTGTGACCTCCGTGTTCTCTGTGGTGCAAATCTTCTTACTGAGTCCTTAACATGGTGTTATCAATAATAACGGTTAGCATTATTTTTTCCTTTTTGGTCTGGTTGGGTTTGCGCGCCAACGAGGCTGACTGGGGTAAGCCCTGGGTGAATATGATTGACGGCTGGCTGCGTCTGTTTCTTAAATACTATCATCGATATCAGCACATGCCGGTTGATCTTCCCGAACAGGGAGGAGCTCTGTTAGTGGGCAATCATGTTTCGGGGTTGGATCCTCTGATGCTGATCGCGGCCTGTCAGCGTCCGGTGCGCTTCATGATTGCACGGGAAGAGTATGAACGTTTTGGTCTACGCTGGCTGTTTCGTGCCGGTGGTTGTATCCCGGTTGAACGCAGCGGTAAACCGGAAAAGGCTTTTCGTGCGGCTTTAGCGGCCTTACATCAAGGTGAGGTGGTGGGGATTTTTCCTGAAGGTGGTATACATCTTTCCAGTCATCCGCCAAAACGATTGAAACGCGGTGTAGCGGTACTGGCCGAGCTGAGTCAGACGCCGGTGTACCCGGTTAAAGTTAGTGGCACAGCAGCAGAGGGGCATGTCATCACCGCAGTTATAAAACGTGCCCATGCACAGCTGCAGACTTTTCCTGCGATGGATTGCGCGCTACTGGGACAGCCCGCCTGCCTTGAGCAACTGGCCGCACTTTGGAGAAAAGGGAGTCAGGGTGAATAAACGAAACAGCAATGATTCAGAAGCTGTTCAGCCAAGACTAAAATATCTGTGCTTAAATTATCTACAATACTGATTTTATTAAATAAAATTTACTAGATGACGATATAGAATGATAATAGGTGAGAGTCGGATAGTTAAACTAAAAAGGAGATAGGCATGATGGAGTTTCAGGAACACGCTGCCCTCTGGATAATCGGTGGTGGAATATTCCTATTGTTACTGGGGATGCTGATTCAGGATCTGACTCAGAAAACCCATGCTATTCGTCACAACTATCCTCTGATTGGCCGCCTGCGCTACCAGTTCGAAACGCTGGGTGGATATTTCCGTCAGTATTTCTTTGCCAATGATCGTGAGGAACTGCCCTTTAATCGCGCCACCCGAGCCTGGGTCTATAAAACCGCAAAGGGGCTGGGTGGCCTGCTGGGTTTTGGTTCTACCAATGATTTAAGACAGACCGGTTCGATCCTGTTTGTGAATGCTTCCTACCCGTTACTGGAGGAAGAATTTACCGATTCCCCTTCGATAATTATCGGAGCCGATTGTGAAAAGCCCTTTCACGCCCGTTCCCTGTTCAATATTTCAGGTATGAGCTATGGCGCACTGTCGCGCCCGGCGGTGCAGGCATTAGCAAAGGGTGCCAAACTGGCCGGGATCTGGATGAATACCGGTGAGGGAGGCATGTCACCCTGGCACCGTGATAGTGGTTGTGATCTTATTTATCAGATTGGTACGGCGAAATATGGGGTGCGTGATGCTGAGGGTAACCTTAGTGATGAAAAATTGCAGGAAGTTGCACCCTATGTGAAAGCGTTTGAAATTAAACTTTCTCAGGGTGCCAAGCCCGGTCGAGGTGGAGTACTACCCTCAAGCAAGGTGACAGAAGAAATTTCTAAAATTCGAGGCATCCCCGTTGGCATCACTTCGAGTAGCCCGAACCGGCATAAAGAAATAAAAAATTCAGATGATTTACTGGATATGATCATCCGTATACGGGAAGTCACCGGTCGTCCGGTGGGTATTAAAACGGTCATAGGTTCAGAATCATTTCCTGAAAATCTGTGTGAAACAATTTTACGCCGGGGCCTTGAATGTGCACCGGACTTTATTACCGTGGACGGGGGGGAAGGGGGCACCGGTGCCGCGCCGCAGCTGCTTGCCGATCATGTGGGCCTGCCGATTAGTGAAGCCCTGCCCATTTTAGTGGATGCCTTAATGGCCTATGGATTGAAAGAGCGCATTCGTGTGATTGCCTCCGGGCAGCTGGTGCATTCCGCCAAGGTCGCCTGGGCCCTGTGTGTGGGCGCAGATTTTGTGGTCAGCGCACGTGGTTTTATGTTTGCACTTGGATGCGTGCAATCTCAGCAATGCCATAAAGATACCTGTCCAACGGGAATCACCACGCATAATAAATGGCGGCAGCGGGGACTGGTGGTTCCGGTAAAAGCGAAGCGGGTGGCGGCGTATGCCCACTGGGTCAACCATGAAGTTAATGTGTTGGCGCATTCCTGCGGGCTTCACAATGCGCATGAATTTCGTCGTGAACATATCCGCATTGTGCAAAAAGCCGGTTACAGTGTGGCACTGGATCAACTTTATCCTTATCGAGGCACGCGGCAGATCAATGCTAGTTTAGTACCTTGAATCCACATATAAAGCCCCCATTTAGTTTATAGAATTTAGACTTATCTTCAGGGGAACCCATTATGAGAATGGATAAACTTACTAGCAAATTTCAACTGGCCATTGCTGACGCTCAGAGCCTTGCCGTGGGTCGTGATCACTCGCTGATTGAGCCGCTGCATTTAATGAGCGCCATGCTGGATCAGGAAGGCAGCAGTATTTATCATTTGTTGACCCAGTCGGATGTCAATCTCAACTTACTACGCTCACAATTGGGCGAGGCATTAGAGCGTTTGCCACAGATTGGTGAAGCCACCGGTGATGTGCATATTTCGAATGATCTTTCTCGGTTGCTGAATCTGGCGGACAAGTTAGCGCAGACGCGCAACGATCAGTTTATTTCCAGTGAACTATTTGTACTTGCGGCAATGGATGACAAAGGCACGCTGGGTGATATTTTGCGTAAAGCCGGTGCAATAAAAACTGCGATTGAAAAAGCCATTGAAAATATTCGTGGCGGGCAGAATGTTAATGATGCCAATGCCGAAGAACAACGACAGGCTCTGGAAAAATACACCATTGATCTAACTGAACGTGCCGAGCAAGGAAAACTTGATCCGGTAATCGGTCGTGATGATGAAATTCGTCGTGCGATTCAGGTACTGCAACGGCGGACTAAAAATAATCCGGTGTTGATTGGTGAGCCGGGCGTGGGTAAGACCGCTATTATTGAAGGTCTGGCGCAGCGTATTATTAATGGCGAAGTGCCCGAAGGCATGAAGCATAAACGGGTGTTGTCGCTGGATATGGGGTCATTGCTCGCCGGTGCCAAGTATCGTGGTGATTTTGAAGAGCGTTTAAAAGCCGTGTTGACTGATCTTTCCAAACAGGAAGGCCAGGTTATTTTATTCATCGACGAAATTCATACCATGGTCGGTGCGGGCAAGGCTGAAGGTGCAATGGATGCCGGCAATATGCTTAAACCGGCATTAGCTCGGGGTGAACTGCATTGCATCGGTGCGACCACGCTGGATGAGTATCGACAGTACATCGAAAAGGATGCGGCACTGGAGCGGCGTTTTCAGAAAGTGCTGGTAACAGAGCCGAGCGTGGAAGATACCATTGCCATTCTGCGTGGTTTGAAAGGAAAATACGAAGTTCATCATGGCGTGGATATCACCGATCCGGCAATTGTTTCAGCTGCAACGCTATCGCACCGTTATATTTCTGATCGACAGTTGCCGGATAAGGCGATTGACTTGATCGACGAAGCGGCTTCACGGATTCGTATGGAAATTGATTCTAAACCGGAATCAATGGATAAACTGGACAGAAAATTAATTCAGTTAAAAATCGAATGTGAAGCACTTAAAAAAGAGAGCGATAAAGCTTCACAACAACGCTTGAAAAAACTGAAAGAAGAAATCGCTACGATGGAGCGCGAGTATAGCGAACTTGAAGAAATATGGAATACTGAAAAAGCGGCAGTGCAGGGCAGTCAGCACATTAAAGAAGAACTGGAACGGGCACGTCTGGAGCTGGAAACCTCACGCCGTGCCGGTGATCTTGCACGCATGTCAGAACTGCAATATGGCCGGATCCCTGATCTGGAAAAACAGTTAGACATGGCCGCACAGGCGGAAATGCAGGAAACCACCTTATTACGCAGTGCAGTTGGCGAAGAAGAAATTGCCGAGGTGGTGTCGAAGTGGACCGGCATTCCTGTTTCAAAAATGCTTGAAGGTGAGCGGGATAAATTAATGCGTATGGAAGATGCTTTGCATACGCGTGTGGTCGGACAGGATGAATCTGTTAAAGCCGTTTCGAATGCAATTCGTCGTTCACGGGCGGGATTGTCTGATCCCAGCCGTCCCAATGGCTCGTTCCTGTTTCTCGGACCAACCGGCGTAGGTAAAACCGAATTAACCAAGGCATTGGCTGAGTTCCTGTTTGATACTGAAGATGCGATGGTGCGTATCGACATGTCTGAGTTCATGGAAAAACATTCGGTTGCCCGTTTAGTTGGCGCACCTCCCGGTTATGTCGGGTACGAGGAAGGTGGCTATTTAACAGAAGCCGTACGGCGTAAACCTTACTCGGTGATTCTGCTTGATGAAGTGGAAAAAGCACATCCCGATGTTTTTAATATTTTATTGCAGGTACTCGATGACGGTCGTTTGACGGATGGACAGGGACGTACCGTTGATTTTCGCAACACCGTAATTGTGATGACCTCGAATCTCGGTTCACAACAGATTCAGGAAATGAGTGGTGAAGATAATTATGAGGCTATGAAGTCTGCAGTGATGGAGATTGTCGGCCAGCATTTTCGGCCTGAATTCATTAATCGGGTAGATGAGTTAGTCGTTTTCCATCCACTGGATAAAGAACAAATTCGTTTGATTGCCTCGATTCAATTCGACTTTCTACAGGCACGATTACGTGAGCGGCAGATGGATATTGAAATCACTGAGGCGGCACTGGATAGAATTGCCGATGCCGGATTTGATCCTGTCTATGGTGCACGGCCCCTGAAGCGTGCGATTCAACAGGAGATCGAAAATAGTCTGGCACAGGAAATCCTGGCAGGAAAATTTCTTGCTGGTGATGTCATCGTTATCGATGCCGACAGTGACGGTTTTCGCTTCAGTAAATCATCGCGCCGCGCTAGTGCCGCGTGAAGTAGCAGGTAGGTTGGGCTTCGCGGTTGCTTAGCCCAACCTACCAATGGTTAAATATTGATACTGTCGATGCGACTAATTGCAGTAGCATAATCTTCTTTTTCTATTACCCCATCTTCAAACAGGCGGGTTAATTCCTTTCTTTCAAATCCCATCATTTGCACTTTATCCAGATTGACATCTTGTGATGTGAGTAGAACTCGGGTTTTTAATTCATCGGTAAATTGACGGCATTCTTTTTTATTCGGTTTGTTGTGCAGGATGTGTAATAAGGTGCAGTTGCCGTAGCGGCTGCGAAATTCCATCACATTGGGTGAACGATAGATAAACATAAGCAGCGAGCCAAGAGATAGCAGGAGTAAAACAATGACAAAGGGCAGGAGTCGTTGCAGCATTTCTCCATCAGGGTGAAAAAACATAAAGCCGGTATAAATGAGTAAGGTGGTAACAAAATAAATCAGGCTCATTATCCAGCGCCAGGAAAATTGACGATGGTGCACTGGCCAGGGCTGGAACATATTTATTTTCAGGGTATAGGCTTGCTCGCCTAGTAGATTGGTTTTTTTTGCACGAATATAGTGATCATCGAAAATTTCAAAACAGCGAACTTCACCATTGCTATTGGTTTTTTGTACCAGTTTGCGGTTGATAATTTTTTCGGTAGACGGAGCTTGCATTAAGTGTTGGCTTTAACCGTTTGATTTTTAGTGCACAAATCATACCGCAAAAAATAGGGAATGTAAGGGGGGGAGTAAATTTAATGAAAATACATCGAGTGGGATTGGAGCCGCCTTATAAGGCGGCTGATATTAATAAATTTTAAAAATCACCGTTCAGCCCAAATACTGCGCGTAGCTTGCAGGTATGGTTTCAGCTATATATTTTCCGGGAACTCTTGAGCAATGAATGAGTCACAGCATTAGCAATGCATCTTAGAAGAATTCTAATATCAGGGGTATAACTGGAGTCCAGCATGTTAATTAAAGAATCGAGTAGAATTAAAACTTCTGAAATTACGGATAAATCTGTTTACCTTCAACGTCGAAAATTTATCGAAGGGGCTGGGCTGCTGGGGGTGGGAGCAGCGATCTCTCTACCGGGCTTAGCTTTTGCCAAAAATCAGGGGAAACTGGTTTTTAATAAAAACAGGGCATATTCGACCCAGGAAGAATTAACCGAGCTTGGCAAAATTACGGCTTATAATAATTACTATGAATTTGGCACGGATAAATATTCTCCGGCGAAACTGGCGCATCAGCTGACCACGCAACTCTGGTCGGTCACCGTAGAGGGTGAAGCGGAGAAAACCGGGGTATTCAATCTCGAAGATATTTTAAAAAATCGACCATTGGAAGAGCGGATTTATCGGTTGCGCTGTGTTGAAGGCTGGTCGATGGTGATTCCCTGGGTGGGTTTTTCACTGGCAGATCTACTCAAAGAGTTTGCACCCACATCAAAAGCAAAATATGTTGAATTTACTACCTTAGCTCGTCCCTCTGAGATGCCGGGTCTGAGCCGGCCGGTGCTGGACTGGCCCTACGTAGAGGGCCTGCGAATGGATGAGGCCATGCATCCATTAACGCTGTTGGCTGTGGGTCTGTACGGTGAAACCCTGCCCAACCAAAACGGAGCGCCTTTGCGTCTCGTTGTACCCTGGAAATATGGTTTTAAAAGCATCAAGTCTATCGTCAAAATTCGCTTTACCGAACAGGAGCCAGTGAGTTCATGGACTCGCGCCAATGAAAAGGAGTATGGTTTTTATTCCAATGTTAATCCTACTGTCGCCCATCCGCGCTGGAGTCAGAAACGCGAGCGGCGCATTGGTGATTTTCTCAAACGTAAAACCCTGATGTTTAATGGTTATGCAGATGAAGTGGCTTCGCTTTATGGTGGTATGGATTTAAAAAAATATTTCTGACTGCCGCCAATATTACGGCCGTAACCGAGACCCTACTTTGGATGGCCTGCGTATGCATTTCCACGCAGGAGCGTGAAAACGAGAAAAATAATCTTTTCTCTGCGTACCTTTGCGTCCTTTGCGGTAAATATTTTTTGCTCTTTCTTCCAGACCAGGAGAGGGAGTAACCGGCCTTATGGCCGTAACCCGAAGCCACAGGCTAATAGCAGTGAATTTTTTATTATTATGGATGTACTTTATCTGTGACTCAAACAAAAGTTTTTATAAAACTTAAACCCCTGATTTTCTTAGCCTGCTTATTGCCTCTGGCCCTGCTAGCCTATCGTTTTATTAACGATGATCTGGGTGCAAATCCCTTTGAAGTCCTGACCCGGGACAGTGGCGAGTGGACGTTACGTTTTCTGCTTTTGACACTGCTGATGTCCCCCCTTCGGGAAATACTGGGACAGGGCTGGCCACTGGCTTATCGGCGTATGCTGGGTTTATATACCTTTTTCTACGCCAGTATGCATTTGCTGACCTACATCTGGTTTGATCAATTTTTTGACTGGGAAGAAATCGTACTCGATATCATCAAGCGGCCTTTTATTACCCTGGGTATGCTGGCCTTCTTCCTGCTACTGCCTCTGGCGATAACCTCGACTAAAGGAATGATGCGAAGATTGGGGCGAAACTGGAAAAAATTGCACCGGCTGATCTATTTGATCGCGGTACTCGGGGTGCTGCATTTTCTGTTACTGGTAAAGGCGGATCTATTTGAGCCTACTCTCTATGCGGGAATTCTCTTCTTACTCCTGGGCTATCGTATTCGACAGAATATTAATAGGGAAAAGGGAATAAAATGGTCGTTGTTCCGTCTATTGCAGAGAACATAAATTAGTGTGCCCGTACGGTAATACGGGCTAGCGTTCGCATTTTTAATCTTAAAAATCGTGAATATTTCAGAAATAATGCTACTGAGGTCTGAAAGATCTGGTGGTTTTGTTATGATTGCGTCTATTGTTTCAGTCCGAACCGGATGGCAGGATGAAAAAATCTTTCATAACATATAGATAGCGCAGTACAGAGGAGAATTGAATGTCAATTAATCGCCGTGAATTCATACAGGTGATGGGAATGGCCGCCGCCGCCGGCATGTTACCCGGTTGTGAAAGCAAACAGAGCGGTAGTGTGAGTACCGCCACCACAAAGGCCCCCCGTGATACCTACCACGTGCCTAAATTTGGTAACGTGACCCTGATGCACATGACTGATTGTCATGCACAGTTGCTGCCTATTTATTTCCGCGAACCCAGTGTCAATCTTGGATTGAACAAGGCACTGGCTCAGCCGCCTCATCTGGTGGGTGATAAATTTCTTAAGCATTTTGGCATCAAACCCGGCACCCTGGGTGCTCATGCTTTTACCTACCTCGATTATGCCGAAGCGGCAAAGACCTATGGAAAAGTTGGTGGCTTTGCGCATTTACGCACTCTGGTAAAACGTCTGCGTGCTGATTTGGGTGCTGATAACACCGTGCTCATGGATGGTGGGGATACCTGGCAGGGTTCCGGTACCGCATACTGGACTCGCGGTAAAGACATGGTTCGCGCCTGTAATCTGCTCGGCGTGGATGTGATGACCGGCCACTGGGAATTCACCTATAAAGATACCGAAGTGATGGATAATATCCGTGACTTCAAAGGCGACTTTATTGGACAGAATATTTTCGTTAAAGATGACGCCGCTTTCGATTACAAGTTTGCCGACTATGCCGGCTTTGATGAAGATTCCCAGCGCGCCTTTAAACCTTATACCATTAAGGAAATGGCGGGCGGCATTCGTGTTGCGATTGTTGGACAGGCCTTCCCCTATACCCCGATTGCCAATCCAGGCCGTTTTATTCCTGACTGGACTTTTGGCATTAACGATGATGCTATGCAGTCAGTGGTCGATGATCTTCGGGCGAAAGAAAAACCGGATGTTGTGGTGGTGCTCTCGCACAATGGCATGGACGTGGATTTGAAAATGGCCTCGCGAGTCAGTGGCATTGATGCCATTTTTGGTGGTCATACCCATGATGGTGTTCCAGCCCCGACCATTGTTAATAATAAGGGTGGTAAAACCCTGGTTACCAATGCTGGCTCGAATGGCAAGTTTCTTGGTGTGATGCAGTTTGATGTTCGTAATGGCAAGGTTCAGGGCTTTGACTACAAGTTACTACCCGTGTTTTCGAATTTGCTGGAACCAGATGTTGAAATGGCAAATTACATTGAGGAAATGCGTAAGCCTTACCTCAAGACTCTGCGCGAAGAACTCGCCGTAACCGATAGTCTGTTATACCGCCGGGGAAATTTCAATGGCACCTTTGATCAGGTGATCTGTGATGCGTTGCGTGAAGTGGGCGGTGCACAAATTGCACTTTCACCTGGCTTCCGCTGGGGCACATCTATTCTTCCGGGGCAGACGATCACCATGGAAAATGTCATGGATCAGACTGCTATTACTTACCCTGAAACTTATGTGCGTGAAATGCGTGGACAGGATATCAAAGACATACTCGAGGATGTCGCCGATAATTTATTTAATCCCGATCCCTATTATCAACAGGGAGGGGATATGGTGCGCCTCGGAGGACTGGACTATAGCATCGATCCTAAAAAGAGCATGGGGACGCGCATCACCGATATGCAACTAGATGATGGAACCCGAATTGAAGCTGAAAAAAAATACACCGTTGCTGGTTGGGCAACAGTAGGCAGTAAAGCACCGGGCAAACCTATTTGGGATGTGGTGGCGGAATATTTGCGTGAAGAGAAAGTTGCAAAAATCAACAAGCTGAACACGCCGAAAATTCTTAACGTAAAGAATAATCCCGGGATTGCCTGAATCAATGTAGGTTGTGGGTGCTGAGCTATGATCTCAATGGTGAAGCCCAACGGTCGTATAGCTGTTGGGCTTTATTTCATTCAGCACCAACCTACTTCTATTTAATAATCACTTAGTTTAATTGAATTGAGACTGAATTAATTTCATGGCAGCAAACAGTTGCACGTACAACTGTTTGCTGCTAATCTTAAACCATGTTTGAGCGATGTCTGTATTTTAATATCAATGCCCTGACCCGTAAGGTGAATAAAATATGGGATCAGGCCTTTGCTGAGCTGGGTTTCTCACCGGCGCATGCGTATTTGTTACGGCTGGTGTTGGAAATGCCTTCTATTTCACAAAAAGAAATTGCAGAAGAATTGAAGCTTGAAAAATCGACCGTGACCCGGTTCATCGATAATTTGCAGGAGCGGGGTTATCTCAAACGGATCAAAAAGGGTCGTGAACAGATTATTCAACCCACTGTAGCAGCTAAAAAACTTGAAGATCAACTGAATGAACAGGGCGATCTTCTTTATAAGAAAGTCATTAAAAGTATCGGTCGTTCTGATTTACTGGATCTGGTCGCACAGTTACGAAAATTAGGGACTAAATTGTAGTTTTTTTTCACTAGAGAGTTGTATATACAACTATCGAGGTATGGAGAATGTTATGTCAAAATTTGAAGCAATAAATGGAACAGAAATCATATCTGAGTTATCCGATCCGCAAGATGCGTTAATCGAATTTTACCGCGCGTTTAATAATCAGGATTTAGTGCAAATGGAAAATAGCTGGCTACAGAGTAGTGAAGCTTCCATGTCAAATCCACTCGGTGGAATTAAACGAGGCTGGTCTGAAATAAAACCGGTATATGAAAAAATATTTAATGGCCCGGCTGAAGTCTTTGTCGAGTTTTACGATTTCAGTATTCATCAAACCGAAGGCATGTTTTGTGCGGTGGGTCGTGAGCGAGGATATTTTAAACTGGATGAGACTGAAATAAAACTTGCCATACGCACGTCCAGAATTTACCTGAAAACAAAGCAGCAATGGCAACAACTGCACCACCATGGTTCCATCGATCAGGCCGGCTTATTGGCGGACTATCAAGCAATTATTTTACAAAAAAAGGTATAGGAGAGAATGATGCTAAATACAGAATTATCAATGGAATTATACTGGCTAAGTTTAACTATTATCATGACGTCTCTGTTCTGGATCTCCTATATCGCTAATAGAATGTTAGAGCAGGGCATACTTGCGGCACTCTGGGATCGTTTTGGTGATACGGCTACAGAAAAACCCTGGGCGAAGCGAATGATGCAGGCGCATATAAATGCAGTTGAAAACCTGGTTATTTTTGCGCCATTAGTTTTGCTCGTTCAGATTACTGGAGGAAATTCAAAGCTGACGGCTATGGCATGCATGATCTACTTCTTTGTGCGTTTAGTTCATTACCTGAGTTTTACCTTTGCATTACCCTTATTACGGGTGCTGAGCTTTCTGGCAGGTTTTGCGGTGCAGATAACGTTGGCGGTAGAGGTGTTAAATCATCTGGCGTAACCATAATTGCAGGTTTGGCTTCAGCCGTAGCCACCGTTCGACTGAAGCCGAACCTGCACCGGATATCCATACATACATTGAATTATATATATCCCCATCTCGAAGCACAGGATATGAAAGATGAGAAAAAATGTCAGGTAGCCGGGTTCATTCCGGCCCTCGGCCCTCGTTACTCGTCACTATCTTCATCCAGTCGCCACACTGCTCTTCAATGATTTGAGCAAGCATACCGATATGCTCGGCAGAGGCATTCAGTGCGGGGATATAATCAAAGTGTTTACCTCCGGCTTCAAGAAACCAGTCTCGATTCTGTACCTTGATTTCTTCCAGGGTTTCCAGACAGTCAGTGGGAAAGCCGGGGCAGATCACCTGCACGGATTTCGTGCCTTTTGCGGGTAGGGCTTTAAGGGTTTCATCGGTATAGGGTTTGAGCCATTCTTCACGGCCCACCCGTGACTGAAAACTGATCTGCCACTGGTTTTCATTTAAGCCCAGTCTTTCTGCCAGTAAGCGTGCGGTTTTCTGACAATGGCAATGATAGGGATCACCGGCGAGCAGATAACGCTTGGGTAGACCGTGAAAAGAGATCAATAACAGCTCAGGTTGTGCGTGAGTCTGCCAGAATATCTTCACGCTATTCGCCAGAGTTTCAATATAGGCCGGGTGATCGTGATACTGATTCAACATGCGTAAGGAGGGTATCCAACGCCAGTGCATAAGTTCATGAGCAATGGCATCAAAGGTCGAGGCCGTGGTGGTGGCTGAATACTGCGGATAGAGCGGCAGCACCAGCAGGCGTTGCACATTGGCCGCCTGCAGCTCTCGCAGGGCCTGGGCGATAGAGGGCTTGCCGTAACGCATACCCAGCGTAATTTTGATGGGATGATTAAATTTTGCGGTGACTTCCGTGTTTAAATCCTTGACCTGTTGCCGGCTGATACTGAGCAGGGGCGAGTCATCTTTACCCCAGATGGAGCGGTAGGCGGGGGCAATATGGGCGGGACGAAAACGCAGAATGACTCCGTGCAGGATCAGCTTCCATAACCAGCGCGGCATTTCAATCACGCGGGGATCGCTGAGAAACTCAGCCAGATAGCGGCGAATAGATTTTGCATCCGGTGCATCGGGTGTACCCAGATTGACTATCAGGATGCCAGTCCTGTCAGTCTGTTTGTGATCATAGTCTGGTGTGCCACGAAATTTCCGCATGAACAAAACCTCAAAGTAAAAAAGCAATTATCCCTGAGTCTGTGCATGAGGAAAACTATTAATCAGCTTCAGCGGCATTTTATTCCTGATTATCGATAAGGTTGATACCGATTTTGACTCTGTCGCTTTGTGATTGAGATCACGATGTAGACATTTTGCCGACTGCACTTAACTCATTAAATGAGAATATTGTTTGTAAATAGCCGGCGACAGGGCTAGATTGTGGGTTTTCAAATCGCATTAATCCTCATTTGGGGAAGGGAGTGAATAATGAATCTAAACAAAAAATCAATCTGGCTTATGGTGACGGCTATGCTGCTGAGCGTGCAGTCATGGGCAGAGAGCGGCATGACACAGAATATGACTGAGCATGATGCAACGGCTGGGCAGGTGAAAATGGAGCCGGCTGGTGATGCCGATCCTGCTATGCAGGAAAAAAACATGTCGGAATCTAATATGTCGGAACCCATGGCTATGGAGCAGAGTGGTTTTTCACGCGGCAGCGTGGTGCGTTCAGTGTTTACCACTGCGGTGGATGAGCGTGAACCAACGGATAATATTAAAGAGTTGAGCACTCTTTCAGATAAGGTCATTTATTATACCGAGCTGCGGGATATGTCCGGGCAAACTGCCAAGCATCGTTGGGAATTTAATGGTGAAGTCATGGCCGAAGTTGAATTTAATGTGGGTGGCTCACGCTGGCGCGTTTGGTCAAGTAAAAGCTTTGTTCCCGGCTGGACCGGTGAGTGGAAGGTTTCGGTGCTCAATGGTGCCAACGAAGTGATTTCAGAAGATGTTCTAAGCTATACCTCGGCTGCCTCTGAGCCTGAGAGTGTTCCGGCTGCTGAAACAGAATCTGCTCCTGCAATAATTGAAGCCAGCCCAACCCCGGCTGATAGTATGCAAGTACATTAATTCAATTTGGGTAAACCACCGCCTCTGGCGGTGAGACTCGAAAAGGCTCTGTCCTTCCGTCGTCCACGTAGAGAAATTCAAGGCTCCGGACATTTTAATAGCAAAAACAAACTAATGCGTGGGAATGCATACGGTGGTGGCAAAGTGATGTGAGGTTTAATCATACAAACCAGAAATACGGATAAATTTCTACGTT
>VAPK010171896.1_pt1 | contig 13807 bp, 10 predicted proteins | sample 3395031 | NCBI WGS metagenome assembly VAPK01 (sample SAMN08290443, study PRJNA428436) | hydrothermal vent metagenome | isolation source: Deep-sea hydrothermal vent chimney 1 | place: Pacific Ocean: Juan De Fuca Ridge | reverse complement strand
CCACGTATGATTACTTTAAACTTACATCCTGATTATTTTGTTGCCTATGATTTAACCAAGTGTGGGATATATAAGATTTGGAGGGGAGGCGTGAATTGGGAAGGAGCCGTTTATACGGATATTAAAAATGTACAACCTACCACCTGGGGAATAGATTATTATTCCGATGAGCTTCTGGAAGATATTTGGTTTGTAGAAATCGGTGGGATTAACCATATACCTGAAGTATTTTTCAAAGGATATGTTCTAAAGGATCAACAGATATTTTTTCGATATGATATGGTAATAGATGGAAGAGATACTGTTCGGCTGGAAGAGCACCCTGAATTTATTCAAAACAAAATCGGAAAACCAGGTATAAAAAGGAAATTCAAAGCAATGAATGTTCCTGAGAATGTGTCAATTTTCTTAAAATCAAAAGACCAAATTATTAAGATTCCGGGAAACCGCCAGATTCTTAACCGCACTTTTTTTAACGTCGTAGCAAAGCCAACCCAGCCTGTTAATCTACCTCATTACGATCATATGGGTAAATACTGGATGGAACGAAGTGATTGTTTTACATGCCATGAAGTGCAACATCAAACAGTGGGACCTTCATTAGAGCAGATCGCACAACGGTATCCAAAAGATAAAAAAGCGATCGATCAATTGGTGCAAAAAATTCAGTTTGGTGGAAGTGGTGTTTGGGGCAAAGACCCTATGAATGCACATCCTCAACACACAGAAGAAGAGCTATCAACCATGGTTGACTATATACTTTCGTTGAATACAGAAGAGAGCCTCGAGCTCAATTTGAATGTGGAGGATGAAAAGATAGCTGACACAATTGGTCCGCGGCCCGGTTTCGGCACGGCCCTGAATGGGCTACACCCCAGCTACGACCTCAGTAGTATACGGAAAAAAGATTTTAAGCCTAAGGTAGGAGGGATTGCTTTTCTTCCTGATGGGAGATTGTTATTGGCCACTTGGGACCAAAAAGGAGAAGTGTATTTACTAAAAGGGGTGGAAAAGGGAGATGCTAGCCAAATTAGTATTCAACGTATAGCATCCGGATTAGCCGAACCTTTGGGAATCGAAGTTGTTGACGGTGAAATTTATGTCCTTCAAAAACATGAACTTACGCAACTAATTGACCTGAATGGAGACAACATTATTGATGAATACCGAGTTATTTGCAACAGTTTTGGGGTAACCGCCGATTTTCATGAATTTGCTTTTGGCTTGGTCTATAAAGAGGGATATTTCTATGCCAACCTTTCGTTGGCCATGAGGCCACTGAATTATGAAAAACAGCATCCAGACCGGGGCAAGACGATCAAGATTGCCCGTGATGGTAGTTTTGAATGGGTCAATCATGGCCTTAGGCAACCAAATGGGATTGGATTGGGTGTAGATGGAGAAATTTTTGTAACCGATAATCAGGGCCAATGGCTTCCTGCCAACAAATTAATTCATGTTCGTCATGGTGATTTTCATGGCATGCGATGGTTGCTTAAGGACTCTTTGCCCAATCTTAAAATGACTCCTCCGGCCGTTTGGCTCCCTGAACATGAGATTGCCAATTCACCCTCGGAACCCCTGATTATGAAAGATGGCCCTTATCAGGGACAGATGTTATACGGTGATGTCTCCCACGGAGGTATCAAAAGAGTATTCTTGGAGAAAATCAATGGAGCCTATCAAGGAGTGGTTTTTCGCTTCACGCAAGGACTGGAGGCCGGTGTTCATCGTATGCGTTGGGGTCCTGATGATGCCCTATATGTTGGGGGAATTGGTATGGTTGGAGGCTGGAGTTGGAAAGGGACCAAGTACGGACTTCAACGTATGAAGTACAATGGAAAATCCACTTTTGAAATGCTTGCTGTACGAGCCAAATCAAATGGATTAGAAATTGAATTTACCGAACCCTTGGAACAAGGGGAGGGAACCAAGGCATCTGATTATTTGATCCAACAGTGGTGGTATCTTCCCACCGAAGCTTATGGTGGACCAAAAATGAATTTGGAAAACATGAATATTTCAAGCGTGGAACTTTCTGAAGACCGTACCAGGGTTAACCTTAAAATTCCAGGTTTAAATAAGGAATATGTAGTTTATATTCGCTTGAATGATGATCTGAAAAGTGCTACTGGCGAATTTCTATGGTCTTCTGAAGCCTGGTATACACTGAATAATATCCCTGACAATACCATTGAAAATTTAGAATAGTATATGAAACGAATTAGAATAATTCGTAAATTGGATTGTAAAGAAATACAATGTGGTATTATGAGAAAAATCAAAGAAAGATACGGAATTATAGTGTTTCTGGTGTTATTGGGTTTTATTGACAACAGTGCTCATGCACAAGAAAATACTAAAAAAGAGGAGTGGGTACAATTCGAGGAAGAACGCACAGATGCGTATAAAGATCAAATTGAAACATATTTACAAAACTGGATTATTGAATACTACGAAGACCGGGCGAACAAAGTATGGCACAGAGATTACAGTAGTATTGATGCTTTTAAAAGGAGTGTAGAACCTAATCGTAAAGCTTGGAGAGAAATACTAAATCCGCCCACACTTAGAAAGACCGGGCCGTTAAAAAAGGAACCACATCCCTATTTGGAAGATATTCGGGCAGAATGGGTAGTACTTCCCCTTGGCCCTGTCACAGCAGAAGGTATTCTTGTTTTTCCTCCAGAAGCCAGCAAAGACAATCCAGTACCTCTTGTAATTGTACAGCATGGGATTGGTTCAACACCCGAAACACCTTTCGAAATCGACAATAAGAACTATCATGAATATGCCCGGGAATTGCTAAAAGCCGGTTTTGCGGTATTAGCACCATTAAATCTACGATCAATGGTTCGTCGTAACTACGTCGAACGCCTCTGCCGTTTAATAGATACCACTTTGCCAGGCATAGAATTGGTTAGAATGCAGCATTTATTAGATGTTGTACTCGAAGATCCGCGTATAGATGCTAATCGTATTGGCATGTGGGGGCTTTCTTTGGGTGGAATGGCAACCATGTTTTGGGCACCTCTAGAACCTCGAATCAAGGTTTGTGTGGTTAGCGGGTGGTACAATCACAGGCTTACCAAGATGGCTGTTCCCGATGATCGTTATGTCAGTTTTATGGTGGTAGATGAAGAGCATGCCTTTTTCAGGGGTTGGGCAACGGCGTTCGCTGATCACGACGTTACTTCTTTGATATGCCCACGCCCCTTATTGGTGCAGCATGGAAAGGAAGATCTGATTGCCCACTGGCCGCAAGTTATCGACGAGTTCAACAGTGCAAAAAAGCATTATGAGAAATTGAATATTGGCGACAGAATTGAAATAGACGTATTTGATGGTGGCCACGAAGCTTTGCCGAAAACGGGTATCCCATTTCTTGTTCGTTGGTTGAAATTTTAAATGAAAAGTATCCCGTTAAAGATATTTTTTCGGGGTCTGGAGGTTATGCCCTATTTTATGTTTACAGTATTCGCCATAGATCTTATCGAGAAGCGGATTCATCCGCCTTTTTTCTATTCTAGTACTTTATTTAGAGTATCGATCCAATTCTTATAAAATATATTATCTATATCTTCCGCTGAATAGCCCCGCCCTTTCAATATATCTTCAAATTTGTACATATCGGCAATAGATTCCATATCATAGGGTGTTTGTTCAAGCCCAAAAAGGCCATCAAGATCGCTGCCTATTGCTACACATTTACTATTACCGGCCATTTGACAAATATGGTCAAAGTGCTCGACCAAACGTTCCATATTTATACCTAATTCTTTAGGATCGTCAACATTCATCTTAAAACCCGGGTGCATCATCCAAGTGTCCAGAGCACATCCAATTACCCCATCACGCTCTAAAATACATTTGATTTGCTCATCTGAAAATTGACGTTCGCCCGGAACTAGGCTTCTACAATTTTGGTGGCTTGCTATTACTGGGCCCGCAAAAATACCCAGGGCCTCAAAAAAGCCGATGTCCGTCAAATGGGTCAAATCGAGCAAAATACTAATGTTGTTCATCTCTCTAAGCAGATCCTTGCCCAATTTGGTAATACCACTACCGTCTGAATGGGTGCCCGCGGCATACCGCCCAGGACCGAAATGTGAAATACCTATGGAACGAAGCCCTTCATCATAGTACTTATAGAGATAGTCAAGGTTCACAATAGAATCGGCACCTTCCAATGCCAGTATATAACCAACTGGTTTTTGATGGTAATTCTCAGGTTTACCCAGCCACAGCTCTAGATGATTTTTTAAGCCTTGTTTCTCTTTTATCTGTACCATTTCCCCTGAGGTTTCCATTGCGCGATACCATGCTAATTGACCTTGGGCGTTTGCATAGGCTTGTTCAGGAGAATGCCATCCGGTTAGCGCTAAGGTCTCTAGTGGATTCCCTGTTTTCGAGAATCTTGATATCAGGGTAGTGATAACCAAACCAATGCGTCCCTTACGCAGCTCGGGCAATGCTACGGTTCCTTTGCCCCGATCTTGAAAATCAGTCCAACCCAGTTTTTGTTCCTTTTTTCGTATTTCCGCTACACTGAGGGTTAAATCGCGATTCATTGCCATGGCGTTCGTGGCCAGATCCAAATGTCCATCAATAATAAAAATATTTTCGGGAGGCATAACTTTTAGGTTATTTTATTGGTCTTTTTTGAATATTTTAAAGAAAGTCGATCTATATCAAAGGAAAATTTCTCAAAGGCATTTTCCCATTCTTTGGCCTCTTCCTCAGTATAATCGTAAAAACCTTTGCCATTAAAGATACCGTTACCGCCCTCCTTGACAATATCATCGATAAGCTTGGGGATGGTAGTTTGGTTGCTCAGTTCAGGGAAAAGATTTTTCATAACGGCATGGTAGGCCTTTATTCCTGTTAAATCCATATATCGAAAAAGCCCGCAAAAGGTCATCCAATGTCCGCCATCGTTCTTGCACGCCCGATCTACGTCTTCGACAGTGGCATATCCGTTTTCTACCAAATGAAATGCTTCACGGTACATGGCATACATTATTCGATTGGTTATAAACCCCCTGATATCTTTACGTACTAAAGTAGGCTCTTTGCCCCATTTCTCAGTTATGGCATACAATTGCTCACCCAGTTCAACCGGACTCTTTTCTCCACATACGATTTCAAGAAAACGAGATGTATAGGCGGGTTCTGCCCAATGCATTCCAAAAAAGCGTTCTGGTCTATTCAGGTGATTTTGCAAAATGCTGATGGGTATGGCCGAGGTATTAGAGGCTATAATGGCCTCGTTCGAAACACAAGGTTCTATTTTTTGATATACGGATTTTTTGATTTCGATATCTTCTAAAACGCATTCTATTACCAACCAACATTTTTCCAGTGCTTGATAATCGAGAGAAAAAACGATATTTTTTAAGAGGCTTATAGGATCCTTATCGGTAAGTTGTTGTGTCTTGCATTCTTCGAGGGCATTCTTAATCCGTTCGGGGGCACTATTATCCAAATGGGAACCTATTGGGGATATGGCAATTACTTTTTGCCCGTTCAATAAAAGAGCCGCAGCGATACTACTGCCCATATGTCCAAGGCCTACTATTCCGACGGTATTGTTATTTTTTAATGTCATTGTTCTATATATTAACAAGGGCGGTTGTGGCATCTTTTGTTTACCATCGACCACCCTGATGGTCCTTTACAAATCGAGTAAGGTTTCCTTGGCAACAGCAATTGCATGATCAATATGTTCTTCGGTATGCACTGCCGAGATGTACCAAAGTCCTCTTCCGATAACACGTACGCCCCGCTCATGCATACCTTGCACAAACAGCTTTGATTTCGGTTGCTCGTAATTAGTCAGTTCCCTAAATTCCTTTACTTTTTTTACATCCGTAAAGCCTGTATGAAACATTGGACCCAGACCTTGTACCAAAAGGTTCTGACCTGTTTCCTCTGATACTCGGCGCAGTCCGTCCATTAATCTACGTCCCAGCCTGTAAATACGTTCTTGGGTTCCCTTTTCTTCAAGTACCTCAAGGGTACCAAGTGCGGCAGCGATCAATGGGCAGGCCGAGTTCATTGTTCCTGCATGGATTACGGTACTCTCAGAGATTAGGTTCATCCATTCCTTTTTGCCCACAATGGCAGATATTGGGAAACCGCTGGCAAGGGCCTTTGCAAAAATTGATATATCAGGAATGATTCCAAAATGTTTTTGCGCACCACCCAATCCTGTTCTGAAACCAGTAACGACCTCATCAAAAATAAGGGCGGAACCGTATTGGTCGCACAAATCTCGAAGGCCTTGTAAAAAACCTTCTTCAGGGAGGATACAGCCACTATTGCACATGATGGGTTCGGTAATTATGGCGGCTATTTCTTCACTACGTTCAGTCATGATTTTTTTAACAAGTGCCAAATCATTCCAAGGAAGAATTATAAATTCTTCTGGAACTCCTGCTGACAACCCTGATGTCCAAGGCAAAGAATTTGGATTCTCCCGTGGACCCATTTTTTCTTCGTCTAAAGTCAATCCCCAAGCAACATTGTCAAGCCAACCGTGATAGTGGCCTTCAAAACGGATAAACTTATTTCGTGCAGTTTTGGCTCTTGCCACTCTCAAAGCGGTCTGAACTGCCGTTGAACCATCAAGACAAAAGCGCATGAGCTCTGCAGATGGAATGTATTTGTTCAATTTTTCGGCCAACTCCACCTCCAATAGGTGTTGCCCAGCGTACAACTGCCCCCTTTCAGTGTATTCCCGAACACGCTTTAATACGTGCGGATGTGAATGCCCAACGATCATAGGCCCTTGACTCAACGTAAAATCAAGGTATCGGTTACCGTCTACATCATATATATACACGCCTTCTGCATGAGAATAAAAAAGGGCATGGGGGTAATTGTACTTTCTGAATTCTGAGGAAACACCACCCGCCAACACCCTTTTGGATCGTTCTAATAGTTCGGCCGATTTAGTGTGATTTAAAGGTTTTTTTTTGTTCATGAATCAAATAGTTATCTTACGTCTTCAGGCCAGTTCTTACCATTTTTCATACGTTCTAGCGCTCTCAATGAAAAAACACGTTATAAAAGATATACTTCTTGGCTTCTAAAATCGTGCAGCATTAGTTGCCGGGCAATTTGAACACAATATCAATTTCCACCTTAATATTTTCTCCCAAAACCGACTGTACTGTAGTCCTAGCTGGCTTTATTCCTGAAAAAAAAGAAGAATAGACCTCATTGAACTTGTCGAAATCATCAATGTCTTTTAGGTGTACGGTGCTCTTAAGCGCATCTTGCATGGTGCCACCGGCGGTCTCAACGATTGCCTTTATATTGTCTAAAGTACGCCTTGTTTCCTCTTCAATGGTACCAAGAACGAATTTGCTAGAGATAAAATCAACAGAAGCTTGGCCGCTCAAAAATAGCATACCGTTGTAGGCTATTGCGTCGGAATAAGATCCCGTATTGAAGTTGGGGTCTCTTTGGGGGTGCGTTATTTTTACTTTTTCCATGACTTTTTAGATTTTATAAATGTACTGATTAGGATACATCAATTTATAGATTACCACACGAGTTTCGGTTATACTTTCGACCTTAATGTTCAACAAATTTATTTGTTATTCCATCAACTGATTGGTAGTAAAAACCAATTTTCCAATACGAATCATTTTATTTACTTTTAATACCAACTCATTTAGAGACTGTTTTGAAATTTGTAAATTGGTTTTTATGCATCTTTCTAGTCTACCGGCTGGCGATTACCCAATACTGGATCAAAAAGCCCATGACCCAGAAATATCGTGGCCGACACTAAAAAGCAGGACAGTCCCTAATATATATTCTTCCACTAAACGGTGTAACTGGGACAAAATGAAGAGGAAGGATACCAATAAACGAATCAGGAATATGGAAGCTGCGGAAATACGCTTATTTCAGGAATCTAGCCAATCATTCATTTATCATATTGAAGAGAGCGATTTCGGAATTTACCACCACCATCCCGAGTATGAATTGGTATTGATCGATAAAGGCAGTGGTGTACGTGTTGTTGGAGACACTATAGATGACTTTAAGAAAGGTGATTTGGTTTTTTTAGCCCCTAATCTCCCACACGTATGGCGATGTGATTCAAAATATATCCAGAACGACGGTGCATTTACTGGCAAAGGTTACGTAATTCAATTTACGAAAGGTTTTTTTGGTCAGAAATTTCTTGAACTTCCCGAAAATAAGGGCCTAGCTGAATTTCTTGTATATGCCTCAAGGGGTTGCCGGTTTTTTGGGAAAACCAAGCAGCTACTGACAGAGAAAGTCTTGGAAATGCAGCGAATGAAACCTACTCAACGGTTTTATGCCCTGTTTGCCATATTCGGGGTTTTAGCAACAACAACGGAATATGAGCTTATAAGCAGTCCTGCCTTTTACAACATACGGCAAACAACGGAAAGTGGTCCACTGCATAACGTGGTGGAATATATCTTGGAGCATTTTAAAGAAGATATTAAATTGAAAGATGTATTGGAAGTCGCCAATATGGGTAACACACAGTTCTTCTTTGCCTTTAAAAAGACGTATCGCATGCCGTTCAAAAGCTATTTGTCGAAGTTGCGTATTGGGTCGGCTTGTCGATTGTTAGCAGAACCAAGTTACAATATTTCCGAGGTAGCCTACAATTCTGGTTTTGAAAACCTCTCTAACTTTAATCGTCATTTTAAATCAATAAAAGGTTGTACTCCAACAACTTATCGAAAAAAGTTGGAACAAAAAATTATTGCTTAAGATTTTATCTTTTCCGTTCACACTGTGAATCCGTATAAACTTTTTATTTTGCCGACCATTGTTATGGTGTGTAAAAATACTTGCCAACGACTTTATGGGATTAGTGAATAATCGATTGATTTTTAGTATCGGGCATCCATTTTTTGAATTAGGTTTAAAAGGGCCATTCGTTGTTTTTCCTCGGCTTGTTCTTCTAAAAAACTACTTCTGGCACGCCATGTCTCGTAACCTCCTTTTTCTATTTCATGGGCCGGTGGCACATAACCGTCATAAGTATTGGCCAAACATATCGTAAAAAAGTTATACTTTGATACTTGCGACTTCAACCACAATCCAGTCTCCGAGAATAGCTCCCCTCCCATTGCACCAATAACAGTATTTCCAATTTTAAAAGCCTGTAGGGCACTGGTATGTGTGTTAGAATAGGCCGACAACAATAGCTGCTCTCGTGCATAGACCATCACTATACCTTGTTCGTCTACCACCAGATTTTCAAAACGGTGGGTCTCCAAAAGTATTTTTGCTTCTTCCAATTGTTCTTTAGATGGTTTTCTAATATGCAATTCCATAGTTTCATAGGCCCTCTTAAATTCAGGTTTTGCTTCCCAAGATAATTTTGAGACAGCTTTTATAACCCTCTCGGCCAAATCTTCACCAATATATTCGGTTTTTTCAAAATCATTTTCGAATTTTTGTTTGGTCATACCAAAATCCCAAGTATTGACATCGCCTCCTGTTCCGTAGGTCAATATGCCCACAAAATCTTCATCGGCATCAAGATTGTTTTTCAGATGTCTTGCAAAGGCTCCATAATAATCTGATGTAACGGTATCAACATCATAATCGCCAGCATAGTGGCATGCATAGTTTCCTATGACAGATATCCAATTGTCATCCAAATCTTTAATTCCGATAAAACCAACATTGGGATCAACCATGGCAGCTGGTTTCTTTATCAAATGCTCAGCCCCGAACGGATTGGTCTTTATCTTATCTACAAGTCCAGTTATAGGGTTTGTTGCTTTGTACTGCTCATCCATAGCGTACCTCCTGCACCGCTGATGACCGGGAACAGCTACGGATCCCCCAGTCATTTTAGCAGGTTTTAAATTATTCAAAGCCTCCCTGACCGAAGTAACGACCAGATCAGGCAAGCTGTTGCGATAGGTGATATCGACCGCGCTGCCCAACAAGCCGGCTACATTACCAGCACCATGGGTATGTGTACAGCACAACATGATATTTTCGAAAGGTATATCTGTCGCATGCGTAATTTTCTTCTTGATTTTCGCTAGCAAATCAGAGGGCATAATACATATATCAACGACTACAAATGCGATAGTGTGCTCCCCACTTTTCAACACCAAAGATTTCGCATACAGTTCATCATGGATAAAGCGGGCGTAGTGTGAAATAAAATCCACTCCGAGTATAGATCCCCTATTGGGAGTAATGCGAACTTGCGCAGCACCTGCGCCAAATGTTTTCCTCATTCCCATATCATACGTTTAGTTTGGGTGTTTGTTTCCAATGGTTTATTTTGTGTCCAAGAACCGCATACCAAAGAATATAAAGATAACAAGGTATAAGAACCAATATAGAAGTCTGTGGATGACTAGGGTAAGCATCCAAGAGCACACCAAAGATCAAGGGGAACAATCCTCCTCCGATCAAAGACATAATAAGTAAAGCCGAAGCCTTTTTGGTATGAATGCCCAAAGCTCTAAGAGCAAGGCCCCAAATGGTACCCCATAACATAGATGCGCTGAAGCCGAGTGCCAAAAGGCAGTAAATGCTGTTACGTCCCTCTGTCAAGTATACCGCAATAGTGAATATCAGGCCCCATAACGAAGCGAACCGTAACATTTTACTTTGTGATATAAACCTGGGAACGGTCAATGATACAAACAAGTAACCCAAAATCATTACATATAGGGTGTAGGTACTGAAATGCCTTGCCTCACTAAGGGGAATATCCAATACATCTGCATAAATGATAATTCCGTCAATGGGAATGACCTCACAGGCCCCTGCCACAAATAAGCACAGAACGCCCCAAACCAGATAAGGATATTCCAAAACACCGTCACGGTCTTTTGCGGGTGTTTTCTGATCGGTCGTATCTTTAGTACTCGATTCATCGACCTCAGGTAGCTTTGAAAAATAAATGATAACCGAGACCATAAACAATACCAAAGAAATAATGATATAGGGATTCACGATTTTAAGCACGTAGGTATCCAAAGCGGCTGATTTTTGAGCTTCGTTCAAGCCTTCAAGACTAACTGAAAGACCATCGGCATCCGTCAAAAACACGCCCCCCAAAACAACCAAACAGATAATCCCGGCCGCTTTATTGGCAAGCCCCATATAACCGATGCGTTGGGCCATACTTTCAATTGGCCCCATTACCGCAATGTATGGATTGGCGGCAGTTTGTACCAAGGCCATGCCAGCGGTGGTAACGAACAGTCCGGACAAGAAAAGTGGGTAATATCGTAAATAGGCAGCTGGAACGAACAACAAGGTTCCCAATGCCATTACACAGAGCCCTGTAACCATGCCTTTTCGATAGCCGGTAAACTTCAATAAATATGCCGACGGAAGTGCCATAACAAAATATGCGAAATAAGCGCAAAACGCAACTAGCGTGGCCTGAAAGTTGCTCAATTCCATACAGATCTTGAAGTATGGTATGAGTACTCCGTTGATCCAGGTAAGAAATCCGAAGATAAAAAACAGCATCCCGATAACTAGTAGCGGATAGAGATATGATTTCGATTTTTCGGTCACTAAAACAAGTTTAAGGCCAGGTATGTAAAGTATATTTTGGCAATTCTTTCAAAAATAGGGTTTTCAAAAAAAAGGTCTTGATAGCAAACCCCTATTTCTTGGTACAAATCTTTATATTCAGCGTTTATTTGTTAGGCGAAAATTTGGGAGGAAACGTTTTATTTCTTTTGACAAGTTTGTAATTATTTAATGAACTCATCTTGAGTTCAATAAAGGATTCCCAAGGCCGAGTCATCTGGGTATTCAACTGAAGAAAGTTTATCTTTTATAGAATTGCTTTCTACTTTCCAAAATAGTATCACTATATAAAGTTACCCATTCGGTCAAATCCAATAATTTTTGTAAATAGGAATGGCCGAAATCGGTAAGTTCGTATTCGACCCTAACAGGAACTTCAGGATACATGGTTCGAGATAGGTATCCGTCCGCTTCCAACACCTTTAGTCGTTCACTGAGTACTTTACTCGAAATACCGTCTACATACTTTTTCAATTTATTAAACCTGAGTACCGGAAAATAGCCTAAGTACAGTATAATGAGTATGCTCCATTTGTCAGAGGCCAACGCCATCACATGACGAATAGGACAATATTTGGGACGATCTTTAAAATCGACATGGTCGAACATTTTTTTTATTCTTTTTGCAACCCTACTCTTCTGATTATCAGTAATAGTTTCCATTTCCATACTACATATCGTTTAAGACACTTCTTTTAAATGAAGAAAAGAATGTTTATTTTTGGTATCTATTTAAAGCTAAGTTACTAATAGTAACCATCCTATGCAAAACATACGTAAACGAATCAAGAAAATCATTCCGAAGGTCTTCGGGCTCTATTTCAATATACTTGCCATATTTTCGAAAAAGACCTCGGCCGAAAAAGCCTTTAAGCTATTTTGCACCATTCGCAAAGGCAAAGTATCGCCCCCTCAAAAAGACTATCTAGAAGATGCAAAAGATGAGGTACATGTCATAGGTAAACATCGTATACAATCGTATCGATGGCCGGGCAGCAAAGAGACCGTTCTCTTGGTACACGGTTGGGAGAGCAATGCGTTTCGATGGCGAAATCTTATCAAAAAATTAAGCGAGGCCGATTTCAATATCATTGCCTTTGATGCACCCGGTCATGGCCATTCTACTGGAGACCACCTCAACGTACCCCTATATGCCGAATCTTTGAACTATATAATCGAAAAACAAAACCCTGATTTTCTGGTGGGGCATTCCGTTGGAGGTATGACCATACTTTACCACCAATATAAACATGGAAACCAAAATATAGAAAAAATCGTCACGATCGGCGCGCCTTCAGAATTTCATGAAATAATGGGTGACTACCAACATGTCTTAAAATTGAGCACTAGGGTAATGAACGGGCTTGATAACCATGTAAAAGGAAGGTTCGGCTTTCATATTCGAGATTTTTCAACCTCTGAGTTTGCAAGATCCAACACTTCAAAAGGACTCGTTGTTCATGATCGATCAGACAGTATAGCACCCTATCATGCATCTGAAAGAGTTCATGCGAATTGGAAAGACAGTATCATGATTACCACAGAAGGTCTAGGGCATTCAATGCACCAAGGTGAGATTAACCACCAGATAACCGATTTCTTGAAATCATAAGGGAAAACGTAATTTAGTAAGAGTAAAAAATAAATTATCGTGCAAGAGCCTAGTCCCTTTCATATCGCTATATAACAAGTACTTTTTTTATTGTGACCAAGCAGTTGGTTTCCGATCCCATCTATGGTTTCCCAATTCTTGAAACAGCTCTTTTGACAAGCCTTTTCCGTCACTAGTGGCGGTATTTGCCAAAACATTTCTTTGTTTCCTCATTCCGGGAATAGCCGTACTTACCACTTTGTTCATCAGAATAAAACGAAGTGCCATTTCGGCCATGGTCATTCCCTCGGGTACAAGAGGCCTCAATGCATCTGCATGTTCAACACTTGAAATCAAGTTCTCTGGCACGAAATAGGTACCGCGCCAATCACCATCAGGAAACGTCGTCTCTTTTGTAATAGCACCTGTCAATGTGCCCTCATCAAAGGGCACTCTGGCAATCACACCAATATTCAGTTCGTCACACAGGGGGAAAAGTATGTCTTCAGGCGCCTGGTCAAAGATGTTGTAAATTACCTGTACCGCATCTATCGCACCGGTTTTCAGTGCTTTGATTCCGTTTTCAGGTTCCCAACGGTTCATACTGATGCCCATTGCCGCGATTTTTCCCGAGGTTTT
>VAPK010083250.1_pt1 | contig 13818 bp, 11 predicted proteins | sample 3395031 | NCBI WGS metagenome assembly VAPK01 (sample SAMN08290443, study PRJNA428436) | hydrothermal vent metagenome | isolation source: Deep-sea hydrothermal vent chimney 1 | place: Pacific Ocean: Juan De Fuca Ridge | reverse complement strand
TTTTGGGATTATTTGAAAGATCGCTTACTGGGTGTAGGGGGCATTCCACCGTTATCGGAAGTCATCCGTGCGGCCGCTGCCAGTGGATAATGAGAAGTTACCTGTACCGTAGTGAAGTCACGGATTCAGGTATTATACTTCACGCGGTCACGGATGCGGAGTTTATAGCAAGCCGTGACCATGTATAATATTAAGTAAGAAGACATAAAAGATCTAACATTTTTTACCATAGAGACCACTGGTTATTTGGAAATTGCTTTATGCTAACTTAATTTTGCTCAATTACTTATGTAGCTTTGAAACTTTTGTGTAATAGTTTCTTGCTATAGACAGTTCTACCAGCCCTACTTTACTGTTATTAACCAATCGATTAATAACATCAGAAACCCTTATTCTCTTATTACCGTCGTCCACCAAATAAAGAACCCATAATCCCTCTTATAATTTGCCGCCCAATTTGACTGCCTATACTCCTTGCTGCACTTTTTAACATGGCTTCTCCTGCACTTTGTCGACCTCCAGAGCGACTACGTGTATGACTTTTAGATTTTGCTGATTGTTGCTCTTCAATCTCTGCTTGCTCGACTCTTTTTTTCAAAATTTCATAGGCCGACTCTCTATCTATATCTTGATCATACCTATCTTTATACGGTGAGCGAGATATAATTTCATCTCGTTCACCCTGGGTAACGGGACCCATTTGTGATTGCGGTGGCTTCACTAAAATTCTTTCTACCGGTGTAGGACTTCCGTCCTTATTTAATACTGAAACTAAAGCTTCCCCTGTCTTTAATTCTTTAATGACCTGTTCGACATCTAATTTGGGGTTACTACGAAAAGTCTCTGCAACCGCTTTAATAACTTTCTTATCTTTTGGTGTATAGGCTCTTAGTGCATGTTGAACTTTTAAACCCAGTTGCCCCAAAATATCTTCAGGAATATCTAAAGGACTTTGGCTAATAAAATAGATACCCACACCTTTGGAGCGTATTAACCGTACAATTTGCTCAATTTTATCAACTAAAACACGTGGGGCTTGTTCAAATAATAAATGGGCTTCATCAAAAAATAGTACAATTTTTGGCTTTTCTGCATCCCCGACTTCCGGCATATTTTCATAAAGTTCAGACAGTAACCAGAGTAAAAATACGGCATAAAGTCGTGGTGATTTTTGGGTTAAAACTGTTGCATCCAACAAACTAATAACACCATTACCCGAAAAATCAGTTCGACAAAAGTCTTCTAACTGCACTGCTGGTTCACCAAAAAACTCACTGGCACCTTGTTCATCAAGGACTAACAGTCGACGCTGAATAGCACCAATACTTGCAGATGAAATATTGCCATATTCAGATTTTAATTGTTTGGCATTTTCCCCCATCCAATTAAGTATGGCTCGAAAATCTTTAAGATCCAGCAATAATAGCCCTTGGTCATCGGCAATTTTAAAACAACTATAAACAATCCCTGTCTGGGTATCATTCAACTCAAGCATATGGCTGATTAACAAAGGCCCTAAATCTGAAATTGTGGCACGTACAGGGTGGCCTTGCTTGGCAAAAATATCCCAAAAAACAGTAGTATTAGCCTGAAAATTAAAATCATTTATGGATATTTTTTCAATCCGCTCTGTTATTTTTTCATGTGCTTTACCCTGTCTTGCTATCCCTGATAAATCACCTTTAATATCCGCTAAAAAAACAGGGACACCTAGGCGCGAAAATGATTCGGCCAATATTTGTAAGGTAATCGTTTTACCCGTCCCTGTTGCACCAGAAATAACACCATGACGATTTCCCATAGCAGCATCCATAACAACCTGCACTCCGTCTTGTCCACCTATTAACATTTCCTTAACAGCCATTTTATTTCCTCATTTTTTTTATGATTCTAACAAAAAACAAAGGGGGATTTCTATTCTCTGAATAAACCTCACACCTTTATGTGATGAAAGGTTAAAATGTTGACTAAGTAGTCAAGCGAAATAAACTAACAAAAAGCAATAGTAACAAATTTCAAAATAAGACAGAGTCTACAAAGAACACGGTGAGATACAACCACATAACTCCGAGCTCTCAGTGAGCTCTGTCGTAAAAATGTTAGATCTTTTACGCCCTTTCACTGACACCTTAAAAAATATTATCCTAATCGCTCAAATAGCACTAAAAAAATGAAAACATTATTCACCCCAGCGATTTCTTTAATGAATCAATTCAATTACCGACGGAAATTTGCTTTTTTAGGTGCTATTTCTTTAATAGCTATTGGAATTTTGATTTATAGTTTGTTTCTCGGTCTTAACCAGGTGGTAACAAATTCACAACAGCAGTTACAAGGACTTAGACTGCTTACTCCCCTGTCTAAAATAATTCAAAACGTCCAACAACATAGAGGCTTATCTGCTGGTTTTTTAGGTGGAAATGAATCAATGTCTTCAAGGCGAGAGAAAATAGAACGTGAGGTCTCTAGCAATCTTAATGATATGGAGTCTTATGCGCCTTTATTATTAAATAATAATGCTAATTGGACTTCAATAAAAAACAACTGGAAAAAAATTATTAATACAGGGCTTAAGCTATCAATTGCCAATAATTTTACCCAACATACACAACTTATTGAACAATTAGAATTTCTAAAAATAATGCTAGCTGATAAGTATGCATTAACTTTTACCACAGAAATGGATACTTTTTACTTACTGGATACCAGTATAAAGAAACTACCCAACGCTATGGAACAACTGGCTCAAATGCGTGATTTTGGTACCAGTATATTGGCAAAAAAACATGCCACAGAATATCAACGTATCGAACTTATCGTGTTAATTGCAAAGTTAGAAGTTTCCTTACGCCAGTTAACCATAAACTTAAATAAAACTGCTAACTTAAATAATATTATTAGCTCACAGTTACATACTGCCTCAACTGATATTACAGATTCAGCACATCAAATTATCGCTTTAGTGCAAGCGGATATACTTGGGAAGGTTTTTTACACTAAACCTACTGTATTTTTTACCCAGGTCACAAAAGCAATTGATAATATTTATTCTCAGTTATATCAAACTCTCTTACCCACAACTAAAGCGCTTACAAGTAAACGACTACAACAAGCAAAAAATATACTTTATATCAGTATCGGTATTTCATTATTGTTATTATTAATTGTGCTGTATTTTGTAATAGGTATTTATTATTCTATGAGAGGTAGCGTACAGGTACTTACTCACTCTTTGCATGCCTTTGCTGATGGAGATTTACATCAAAGAATACATCTAAACACACAAGACGAATTGAATCATATTGGTAATAGTTTTAACCAGCTAGCCGAAAAAACCACCTACCTGCTTGCTAATTTAGAAAATAGCCAAAAGAAAACACAACAAGTATTAGATAGTTTACTGACTATGGTTAACATTACCTTACCTGATGGCACTTTAGATTTTGCCAGTTCCAGGCCCCTAGAGCTAGCGGGTTTAACGCAGGAGGATGTACTTGGTAAAAAAATATGGGATTGCCCTTGGTTTACATACAGTGAATCAACTCAGCAACTTATTAAAGGTGATTGTCAACTCGCGGCTAAAGGTGAATACCTGGATAGAGAAATCCAGTTTTTACTTGCTGACCAAAAAATTTGGGTCGATTTTAGCGTTCACCCCGTCTTCGATAACGAAGGCAAAGTAAATTTTTTAGTAGCTGAAGCCAGGGATGCAACACGTAGACATATAGCAGAAGAACATTCTAAACGTAGCCAAAAAATGGATGCTTTAGGCAAACTAGTAGGTGGAATCGCACATGATTATAACAATATGCTAGGAGTGATATTGGGCTATGCTGAGTTACTAGAAATGAAATATGAAGACGGGGAAGATGAAAATTATATTGCAGAAATAATGCGTGCAGGCGAACGCGGGAGAGTACTTACACGTAAAATGCTGGCTTTTTCTAAATCTGAAAGCGGCAACCCTATTGCTTGTAATATTAACCAAATTTTAGTTGATTTAAAAGATATGCTTTCTAAATCATTAACCGCCTCGATTAAACTTAATTATGATTTATACGAAAATGTCTGGCCGGTATGGCTCGATGTTCATGAATTAGAAGATGCCATCCTAAACATGAGTATCAACGCAAAATATGCCATGCCCAAAGGTGGTTCACTCACTATTACTACTCAAAACAACTATATTTCCCGAGACGAAGCTAAGCTACTAGGGTTAGATGCAAATGATTATGTAAAACTTTGTATCACTGATACCGGCTGTGGTATGGATGATGAAACCAAAGCCCATGTTTTTGACCCTTTCTTTACCACCAAAGGTGAAGCAGGCAATGGACTAGGGTTAAGTCAGGTTTTTGCCTTTACAGAGCGTTCTGGCGGGGTTATCAACCTTTACACACAACTAGGCGAAGGTTCTCAGTTTAGTCTATACTTCCCTAGATATAATAAAACACACAAAACCAATAAATCATTCGATAGCCATTCAGCACCTCAACTAACAGGTGATGAGCGTATTTTAGTGGTTGATGACGAGCCAGCTTTGCGTGAACTAGCCAAACAAATTTTAACTCACTTTAGTTATCATGTTTTTACAGCAAGTTCTGGAGAAGCTGCACTCAAAGTTTTAGCCTCTCAAACAATTGATTTGATGCTAAGTGATATTATTATGCCCAATATGGATGGCTATCAATTATCAAGATTAGTGGCTAAGCAATACCCTAACGTAAAAATACAATTGGCAAGTGGTTTTAGTGACAATAGGCATACAGAGTCAGACCAACACCTAAGGCAAAATATGCTTCAAAAGCCTTATAGTTCAAAAGAGCTACTTACCAGCATCCGTCTGTTATTAGATGGTTTTTTGTTAGCAAAATAAAAATAATAAAACTATGTCCACACCAGAAAGCCGTCTTTGCAAAATTTACATTGTTGATGATGATGAGCAACAAGCAAGTTTAATGCAGGCAATGACCAAAACTATTCATCTTAAAACAGAAATTTACACATCAAGTGTAGAATTTCTAAAGTCTCCTGTTTGCGAACATGACATTGTTATTCTAGATTTACAAATGCCAGAGAAAGATGGCATTGAAATTATGCGTGATTTAGCATCCTGTAATATAAAACCTAGTTTTATATTAGTCAGTGGTTTTGATGAACGAGTACTTCACTCGGCAAAACAACTTGCAGAATCCAAGCAACTTAATGTTATCAGTACGCTTTCTAAACCCTTCAAAGCCAAAGAATTTATTAGCCTAATTAAAAGAACTCATGCTGCTTGTATAGAAAACTGTTTACAAAAACAAAAAACATCATCAGCCATTGAAGGTAACCATGATCTTGTGACCATTGAAGAGCTAAAACTAGCATTACGTAAACATCAACTGATTATCTATTTTCAACCGCAAGTTGATTTTAATACGGGTAAATTACACGGTGCAGAGGTATTAGTTCGCTGGCAACACCCAGATAAAGGCTTGCTATTACCCGAACATTTTATTCCTCTTGCAGAAAAGCATGAGCTTATGAACAGGCTAACAGAAGAAATTCTGATGCTAGCCATTAAAGAATATAAAAAAGTAATTGCTAGTGAGTTAGACGTTAAGATTTCCATTAACTTATCCGCCCAAAATGTAAATGATTTAGCGATGCCTGAGAAGCTAGAAGGCCTGCTTAAATATAACAATATAGCACCCTCTTCCATTGTATTAGAAATTACTGAACCAGCCTTAATGCATAAAGTTTCCGATTCTTTAGATATTTTAAACCGATTAAGAATGAAAGGTTTTGCATTATCTATCGACCAATTTGGTACCGGTTATTCATCTTTGGTAAAACTATACCAGGCCCCTTTTACTGAGCTAAAAATTGATAAGCATTTTATCTTAAGCTCAGTGATTGACCAGGATTCAACAGCCATTATAAAAATCTGTATTCTATTAGCTAATGAGCTTAATATGTCTACGGTTGCTGAAGGCGTGGAATCTCAAGAAATATGGGACCATTTACTAACTTTAGGATGCAATATCGCACAAGGTAATTATATTGCCAAACCCATGCCTACGGATAAATTTATTCAGTGGGTTAAAAACTTGTAGTTAACCTGTATGCACTGGATAGAGAACGGTAGTGGTCGAATTTGTTGATAAAGCTATTTAAAAACTTACCGCTTATTGGGTGTAGGCTCTAGGAGGCTGTCCGTATTTTGTAGGGGCAATCCCTTGTGGTTGTCTGGGTTTAGGTACATAAAAAGGGCAACCACAAGGGATTGCCCCTATAATTTTATCAATCGTTTCAAGCTTAGAATTACTCTATGGTTTTTAGTATTTTCTGAATTCAAGTTAAAAAAACTGGAACATCGAGTTATAGCTACTAAACCCGTTTAAAAATAAGTGATGTATTAATACCACCAAATGCAAAATTATTACTCATCACATAATCACACTCTATAAAACGAATATCACCTTTAATGTAATCTAGTTCAGCACATTGTGGGTCTATATTATCTAGGTTAACGGTGGGGTGAAACCAGTTTTCATTCATCATATTAATAGTTGCCCAAGCTTCAATAGCACCACATGCACCTAAAGTATGCCCTGTATAACTTTTCATTGAACTAATAGGCGTATCGACACCAAAAACAGCGGCTGTGGCATAACTTTCTGCAATATCTCCTCGCTCTGTTGATGTCCCATGCGCACTAATATAGCCTATTTTACCAGCTTCTATTTCAGCATCTTGTAATGCTAGTTTTATAGCAATCTGCATACTATCACTATCTGGCTGAGTTACATGTAAGCCATCAGAATTAGTACCAAAGCCTATAATCTCAGCATAAATATGTGCCCCACGGTTTAATGCATGTTCTCTTTCTTCTAAAATAAAAGTTCCGCCTCCCTCACCTATCACCAAGCCATCTCGATCTTTATCGAAAGGGCGAGGGGTTTTATTTGCTTCATCATTGCGCAGGCTGGTTGCAAATAAGGTATCAAAAACAGCTGCCTGAGAAGCAGAGAGTTCATCACTACCTCCGGCAATCATCAATGTCTGTATGCCACATTTAATCGTTTCATAAGCATACCCTATGCCCTGGCTACTAGAAGTACAAGCACTTGAAGTAGGAATAATGCGTCCATTTATACCAAAATGCAAACCGATATTAACCGGGCAAGTATGTCCCATCATTCTAATATAAGAGGTTGCATTCAAGCCCCCTTTATCATGATTTAATAACATTTTGGTAAAATCAATCAGCCCATCAAAACTTCCTGAAGAGCTACCATAAGCAATCCCCACTTGACCACTTTTTAAACAAGGATCATTCAGTAAGCCAGCATCTATTAAAGCCAGCTCAGTTGCATACGTGCCGAGCATAGCTACTCGTCCCATACCTCGTACTTGTTTCCGAGTATAATGTTCGGGTCTGGTAAAATCAACAGGAGCTGCTAAACGCGTATTTAAGCCATTATATTGATCCCATTCATCCATTTTTTGAATGCCTGTTTGCTGCTTTTTTAAATTATTTGCTACCGTTTCCCAATCATTTCCAATAGGTGTCAAACCGGCCATCCCTGTAATAACCACACGTTTCATTAACACAAACCTCCATTAACTGATATAACCTGCCGGGTAATATATGCAGCATCTTCAGAAAGTAAAAAAGCAACAGTTGCAGCCACTTCTTTAGCTTCACCTAGGCGTCGTAAAGGAATCATTTTCTTTATCTCTTCCAGTGGTAAATCATCAACCATTTCAGTCTCTATAAGACCAGGAGCCACACAATTTACAGTGATTTTTCGTTTAGCCAATTCTAAGGCCAGCGCTTTTGTTGCGCCAATAATTCCCGCTTTCGCTGCACTATAATTAACCTGCCCTCTATTGCCAATTAACCCAGAAACTGAGGATAAAGTCACAATACGCCCTGGCTTACGTCGTCTAATCATCGGCATAACCAATGGGAATAATACATTATAAAAGCCATCAAGATTGGTATGAACAACTGAATCCCATTCTTCGCCACTTAATGCTGGGAATGCATTATCAGCCGAGATACCTGCATTACAAACTACGCCATAATAAGCACCGTGTTGCTCAATATCTTGATTTAATTGTTCAGAACATTGTTGCCTATCAGATAAATCAAATTGTAGTACACGGGCAGCTTGTCCTATTTCTATAATTTGATTGGCAATGGCATTCGCTTCTCCTCGTCGGCTTCGGCAATGCACCACAACATCATAACCCTTATGAGCTAAATATAATGCAATAGCTTTACCAATACCTCTGCTAGAACCTGTTACTAATATAGTTTTATTCATGTTTTATTTATAAAAGAAAAACCAGTCTTGGTTTGAACCAAACTTGAGTGGTGTAAACCTTGACAGAGAGAGGGAGGGGGGTTCTTAGCTGTTTAAATAACCATCCTTATTGCGCCCTGCTATCCGCATTGAAGTCGCGGATTCAGGTACTAATCAATATTTTTACTTTTATATACTTCATCGACTACTTTTTTAAACCAAGGAGGCCGGAAGATAGCAGCAAACAGGCAAATCAATGTAGTCGTTGGAAATGGCAAAAAGCTGGCCACACTCATAAATAAGAGAAATAAAATAGTAAGAATACGTGTTTTCATAGCTTTATTGTGTTTTTGTCATTTGATTTCAGAATTTCGAGTGGTAGCGTACACTTAAACAGGACTAACAACAAATGTATATTGTGGGAGGCTACCCACAGTGGGTGCAGGTAGTGACAATACCTCGATAAGAGAATGATCAACACCGGCATATCATTTAGGTAAACAGTGTCTTATCCACATTAAAAATAATCAACTAATCACTCTATTAATACTATCTTTAGGTTGATAAACATTCAACTTAGCTGAAACGTCAATACCCTTCCCTACAATATGACAATCAAATACACCTAAGCCTTGATCTTCCATTAAACGTTTTACTGAAATGGTTAAATACTCTCCAACCTTAAAACTGGCAACATTGCTGATATATTTTCGTGAACCAAGTAAAAAACCTAATTGTATTGGTTTACCTGCTAAATAACACTGCATTCCACCCTGTGCCCCCACTGCTTGTGCCATATACTCAATTCCTAACCAAGCTGGAACCGTATCTCCTTGATTAAATAAGCCATCACCTCGAACAACCGCTTCGGCCACTAAGGACTCCTGGTCATATTCAATCACCTTATCAAGTAACAACATTTTTCCATCATGCGGTACTATTTCAGCAATATTAATATCTATCATGTTCTACTAACAACGATTGAAACATTATTACCCCCAAAAGCAAAGGAATTACTCTGACAATTGTTGATGCTCCGCCCTAACTTTTGCCCTTGTTGAATATAATTTAAAGCAGGCAGTTGATTATCTATGGAATCACCATTTATATTAGGAATTAATAGCCCGTGCTTATCATCAGCCGTTAATAGCATCCAACAAAAACCCAACTCGATAGCAGCCGCTGCACCTAAGGCATGACCAGTCATGCCTTTAGTTGAACTAACAGCCACTTCAGTGCCAAAAACCTGCTCAATGGCTTTACTTTCCATTTCATCATTTAATGGTGTTGCTGTGCCATGCATATTAAGATAGTCAATCTCTGAAGGTAATTTTTTTGCTTGCCTTAATGCAATTTGCATTGCACTGATCACCGCGCCCCCTTTCGGGTCGGGTGCTGAAAAATGATAGGCATCACTCGTTGCACCAATACCTTGTAATTCAACAGGACCTTGTTCTTTGCTCAGCACAAATAAAGCCACACCTTCTGATAAATTAATACCCTCACGATGCTGTCCAAAAGGTTTACATAAACCTTGCGAAACTGAAGCTAAAGCATCAAACCCATGAACAGTAAATTGGCACAGACTATCAGCCCCCCCCACAATAACGGCATCACATAAACCCAGGGAAATTAACCGACGCGCTGAAGCAAAGGCTTTTCCACTGGATGAACATGCTGTTGATACGACATAAGCTGGCCCTTTTAGGCCTAAAAAATGAGCTAAAAAATCAGCCCCACCGGCTAATTGTTGCTGTTTATAATGAAAGTTAGCTGGTTTTATCTTATTTTTAGCTACTGAAGCTAATGCTAACTCAGTATTTCTCACTCCCGACGTACTCGTGCCTAAAACCACGCCTATTCTATCCGAACCATAACGGGAAATCATAGCATCAATGGTATTTCTAATCTGCTCCAATGCAGCGAGTAATAAACGGTTATTTTTACAATCATAAACACTGTATTTTTTATCAATACTGGGTAAATGAGCTTTTACTTCGCCAACATAAACAGGGTGTGAGCTGTATTCATCACTTATTTGCAAACCTGAGCGGTCACCTGCTTGCAAGCCTTTTAAGGTCTGTTCAGGGTTATCTGCTAGCGCTGATAACATTCCTAAATCATTAAGAAAAAACCTCATGGCTCTCGACATAATTCAGCAAGTGTTTTTAATCTGGGGGCAGAATTTTTTACGTAAGGGTTTTTCTTGTCCCAAACATAACCGGCCAAAATAGAACATATCATTTGCTTTATATTAGCCTGCTGCTGATCATAAAATACCACATCTTGAAGGTCACCTTGATACCAGGCTGTTACAAAGGCTCTAAAAGTCTCCACCCCGACCTGTAAAGGCTCAACAAACTCAGTTTGCCAGTCAACAGTTTGATTATTCAATTGCTTATCTAAAATATCAGCCGCTAAACTCGCAGACTTCATAGCAATAGTGACACCTGATGAGAAAACAGGGTCTAAAAATTCACCTGCATTACCTAATAAGGCATAGCCTTTTCCATATAAAGAGCTAACATCTGCACTATAGCCTTTTATACTATTTACTTTAGTATTAAATACTGCATTTTTTAACAGCCTGGATAAAGAAGGTTCTTGAAAAACCAGCTGCCGAAGCAGTTGTTGATGGTCATCACCTAATCTTTGAAAAAATGCAGGCTCAGCAACCACACCAATACTACAGCGGCCATTACTAAAGGGAATTAACCAATACCAAACATCTCTATGTTTAGGGTGGACAATAATACGAATTTTATTACGATCATATTCGGTGCAATTAATACCATCCTCAATATGGGTAAATAAGGATTGTCGACAAGGAAAATCAGAGGGTTTTTCTAAATTTAATAACCGAGGTAACACGCGCCCAAAACCACTCGCATCTAATACAAAAGTACTTTCTAGTTGATAGCTATTGCCATTAGCCTGTTTAACTGTTAATACCGGCTTATCATTTGAGAAATCAGCTGCAATAAGCTCTTGTTGCCAGCGAATATCAACACCCATTCTTTCTGCTTCATTGGCTAATAGCAAATCAAATTTATCACGCTGTACTTGAAAAGTCGTATCAAAACCAGCTGAAAATTTATCTGAAAAACAAAAATTAGAAAATTGCTTATTATGAATAAAGACCGCCCCCGTTTTTAATTGAAATCCTGCGGCACGCACCGCATCCATCATCCCAGCTTGTTCAATAAACTCCATACATTGTGGTAATAAACTCTCACCAATACTAAAACGGGGGAAAATATCACGTTCAACAATGGTAACTTTATGACCTTTATTTTGCAATAATGCAGCAGCGACACTCCCTGCTGGGCCTGCTCCAATAACGATGACATCAATTTTTTCCGTCACTCTTTAGCCTTCACTTTTACTCATCCGTTTATCATTTAATGTATTTTATGCGCTATAATTCAGGTCTATAATGCTCTACAACCCGACCTTTAAACTTTGTAAATTATATCCTAAAACAATGAAAAATAAACTACGCAGCTTTATCTTTGAAGAACTGATCTTTGTAGCTGACCCAAAACAATTTAGTGATGAAGATAATTTATTAGAAGCGGGCTTAGATAGCATGGGGATTATGCGTCTTATTATGTTTATTGAAGACAGTTACGGTATAACCTTACCCGATACAGAAATTGAACCTGATAATGTGCAAACACTTAATGCGCTTGACCAGTGGATTTTAAAACATAAAAAAGCATGAGCGACTCTAAACAAAATATTTTAGAAGCATTAAATATTGCTGATAGCTTTACCTTGGCAATGGATGAAGAAATTCGTCAAGATGGACTTGCCGGTAGCCTCTGTGGATTTGCCTTAGAACTTAATCAAATTCCTGATATAAAGTTATTACAACAGCGTATTGAAAAGTTTAGCCATCAGTTCCCTGTCGCTTTATCCAGCTTGCAACAACGGGGGAAACGCTTCTACTGGTGTAAAAGAGAGAAAGTACCAGCACTGTTTTTTCAGCATACTTGTTCAGAAAAGCAAACTGATCAATTATTTCAAAAAGAAACTATTAAACAGCTGATAAATAATAAACAAAATAGAGAAGAAGTTTTACCGATAGAATTTCATCTCATTAAGAGTTCAACCCAATACTGCTTTTTTATCCGTTGGGTTCACCCCTTTTGTGATGCACGAGGTATTGATTTAATCCTTAAATATTTATGCGCTGAAGATACCACTCCCTTCGAACAAGAAGTTGGCAAACCATTAGTTAATCAACAATTAGATAAATATTCATGGTGGAAAAAATTCACCTTGTTAATCAAAGGTAAACGATATATTCAGTCTATTGATAAACTAACAAGTATTCAACCCTTTAAAAGTGAACAACCACCCCAACAATTAAATTACAGTATTTTTAAACTAACGCCAGCGCAAACAGATCAAGTCAGTAAACTGGCTAGAAAAAAAGTTGGCTTAACAGGAACCAGCCTGTATTACATAGCTTGTTTAATGCGTGCATTAGATAAAATGAACCCTGATCATGGTGGGGATGCTTATTGCTCACCTTATGCCTTTAATTTACGCAAGCAACGTGCTTTAACACCGGTTATAGCTAACCATGTCTGCGCCTTATTTGCCCAAGCCTCACGAGAAATTGTACAAGATAGGGATAAATTATTTGCTCATCTAAAACAGCAAAATATGCATGTTATTCGCCAACAATTAGACTATGCTTTTTTACCCCTGATGTGGGCAGGTAGTTGGTTATCATTGGCTGAATATGGAAAAATTTTACGCCAATCTAGTAAACGAAAAGAGCGTAGTTCATTTTGGTTCTCTGATGTTGGTAAATTAGATATTCCTAGCCATAGCTTTCCTGGAGCAGAAATAACTTCTATTTTCCACCTTTGTCAGGTAACCACCCCACCAGGCCTTGCTTTTTTATGTTGTATTTATCAAAACCAGCTTGCACTAAGTTATAATTTCGTTGAGCCATTAGCGAGTTCAATACAAATTGAAAAATTACATCAATTGGTTTTAGCTGAATTATTGGAGGAGACTTAAAATACAAAAGGGTTATGAAAAAACAGCTTAATTTACAAAATAAAGTTATAAATCTCTGGTTACAATAAGCGGATTGAGATAGCCCCGACGATAGCCATTGTGCTATGTGATCTAACCAGAAAGTGTTATTTGCTTTATTTAAAGGTGTTAATGCCATTTTATATTACCTGCTGTTATTTGTTAGGCGCAGTGTGGCATTATTTGAGAGGGACGGGAATTACGTCGAGTATTGAGCGCTTACAGTACTCCTGCAGGCTCTTCAAGTTGCACAAACTGAAAAAAGCCATGGATGTTTTGCCTCAAGCGGATTTACTAACATAAATACAACCTGTTTTACCCCTAATATAATACCTGAATCCGTGACTTCAATGCGGATAACAGGACTCAAGATATTGGTTTCACAGGGGATTTAGTCAGATTATTGCTCCTGCATAATCGACATTCACCACATCCATGTGGCTCAAAAAATCTTAGCTTCACCCAT
>VAPK010493055.1_pt1 | contig 13827 bp, 12 predicted proteins | sample 3395031 | NCBI WGS metagenome assembly VAPK01 (sample SAMN08290443, study PRJNA428436) | hydrothermal vent metagenome | isolation source: Deep-sea hydrothermal vent chimney 1 | place: Pacific Ocean: Juan De Fuca Ridge | reverse complement strand
GCCTCGGCAAATGGTTTACCCTGTTCGGCAGTCAGGATGGTGCCGAGATCGTCGGCATGTTCCACCATCAGATCGAACCATTTTCGCAGGACGGCGGCACGTTCTTTGCCAGTCCAACCGGCCCAGTCTTTTTGCGCTTTGTGCGCGGCGTCTATGGCGCGGCTGGTTTCGGCCCGGCCCAGGTCAGCCACGGCGGCAATCACATCACCACGGGCCGGGTTTGTGACGTTGAAGGTGGTGCCATCGTCGGCGTCTGCCCATTCACCGGCAAGGTAAGCCTTGGTGGCCAGAAGTTCCGGATCATTCAGGCGGGCGGATAGGTTGGTGGCTGTGTCGAGCATTGGAATTCTCCTGCTTTGGCTTTGTCCTTGGTTTGCCTAGCTGCAGTTAACTTGTCCAGCGGGATGCGTATGTTTCTTGCAATGTGTTCGGGAACCGGTAAACAGGATTTGGGTTCCGGCGATGGCGTCGTCGGGAATTCCCCCCAAATCGTCCTGAACGCCGGGATCTTTTGACGGGTTCGGGGTGTATTTGGCCCTTCATCCGGGAGGTCGAAATGACAGATACCCGTACAGAATATTTTCGTTTTCACAATGGTAAGAAAGCTGCCTTGCCGTTTTCGGGTGCTGAGTATGATCAGCGGCTGAACGGGTTGCGCCACATTATGGCCAAGGCTGGCGTGGGCGCAGTGGTGCTGACGTCGATGCACAATATCGCCTATTATTCAGGATTTTTGTATTGCAGTTTCGGGCGACCATATGCGCTGGTTGTGTCGGCTGAAGACAATGTGACGATCAGTGCCGGTATTGATGCCGGGCAGCCTTGGCGGCGATGTCATGGCGACAACATCACCTATACCGACTGGCAGCGGGACAACTACTGGCGGGCGGTGGCCTCGGTGACTGGGGAAGGCGGTGTTGTTGGGATTGAAGCGGATCATCTGACGGTTGTTATGCGTGAGAAGCTGGAGGGGTTTCTTAAGCCCTCGAAGATGGTGGATGTTGCGCCCGCCACCATGCGGCAGCGGATGCACAAGAGCGTGGCGGAGATTGATCTGATCCGCGCCGGTGCTGGCGTGGCGGATGTCGGGGGCTATGCGATCCATGAAGCGGTGCGTGTTGGGGCGCGCGAGATTGAAGTGGCAATGGCAGGGCGCGACGCGATGGAAATAGAGATTGCGGCACGCTTTCCAGATGCTGAGTACCGCGATACCTGGGTTTGGTTTCAGTCGGGTTTGGATACGGACGGGGCGCATAACCCAGTGACGTCGCGGGTTTTACAGCGCGGGGATATTTTGTCGCTGAACGCATTTCCGATGATTTCGGGGTATTACACAGCATTGGAGCGCACGATGTTTGTTGAAGAAGTTGATGCGGCGTCTCTGGCCATATGGGAAGCGAACGTTGCGGCGCATGAGTTGGGGATCAGTCTGATCAAGCCAGGGGCAAGCTGTTCCGGGATCACGGCGCGGGTGAATACGTTCTTTAAGGAGCGAAATTTGTTGCAGTACCGGTCCTTTGGTTATGGCCATTCATTTGGGGTACTGAGCCACTATTATGGCCGCGAGGCGGGGCTGGAATTGCGTGAGGATATTGACACGGTGCTGGAACCGGGAATGGTTATTTCGATGGAGCCGATGCTGACGATACCGGCCGGGCAGCCCGGCGCCGGGGGGTATCGTGAGCATGATATTCTGGTGGTGACCGAAGGCGGGGCCGAGAACATTACCGGCTATCCCTATGGGCCGGAGTTTAATGTGGTGGGGGCGTGATCTGATTGAGGCGCCCTGACGGGCACCATTTCTTTTAGCCCGTTCCGGGCGATTTGCCTTTGGCGGGAAAATTGGGAGCAGAAGAAGGTTTGGGCAAGAGGATTTGCACCCGAGGGATATAGTTACCCTGTTTAACCGTTTGTTCCTAAACCCGATATGCGCCTTCAAGGAGGGGCGTTTAGTGCTATAATTTCCAACTTTGGGGGCGAAAACCGGGTGACTTTACGATGTAATTTGCGTTAACAATGCCTATATAGCGCCCAAGTCACATTAAAAGTCAGGGAGATTACATGTCGGATTTCGATGCGCAGATACGCGAAAGTCAGGAGCAGGTTGAGAGTGCTCAGTCAAAGATTTCAGAGCTGAGCAGCCGGATTGAGGTGGCACGCTCTAAGATGGCCGCGGGGGATGATATTGCGATTGATATCGAAAATGCGACGCTGGACGATGTTCATGCCCATACCGATCTGATGAACGCCAATATCGCTGAGCTGATTATGGGTCTGGACGATGTGACCGAAGGGTTTTCCAAAGATTTTGACGAGATGCGCAATAAGACCGGTTGGGAAAGTTTTGTTGGTGTCTTTGCCAAGGCCAAGGCGGAAAGTATGCGTCAGGAGCGGATGCGTACCGCGTCGATTGACGACAAATTGCAGGACCTGATCGGCAAGTCGGATATTATTGTGAAGCTGCTGGAAGGGCAGCTGAACATGCTGAATGAGCAAAAAGAAAGTGTGGGGACAAACCTGAGTAGCACGCTGGATGAGCGTGAGGCTACCGTAGGTGAGCTGGAATCCCTGCGCGCCGGAATATTGGCGATGGACCCTGCGATCATTGAGCTAGAGGGCAAGATTTCGGTTGAACAGGACGCGGCGGCGAGGACAAAGCTGGAAAGCGAACTGGCGGCGATGAATACCGAGTATAACGAAAAAGTTCAGCATGAGCAGGTGATGCTGGCCAAGAGCCAGACGCTGGAGCGTTATATCGAGAAGGGCAAGACCTGGGTCGATAGTTTGCAAAATCAGGCGGCGACGCAGATGGTTTTGATCAACAAATTGCAGACCGATACCAAGCAGCGGGTTGTTTTATACGATGCTCTGTCGAAGTCGTTGAAGACGGCGCAGCAGCAGGATGTGGCGCATCGGATCAATGAGATTGGGGTGAAGACCGATCAGGAAGCGCAGGCGGCGATGGCCGGGATCGGGGCGGCGACCAATCAGCGGATGGCGGATATGCTGGAGGCGCATGAGGACCACATGGTGTTTGCCCGCAAGGTTCTGGAGCAGAAAGCCAAGGCGGATGAGCGGTTTGCGCGGCGGTTTCAGAAGATCGTCGAGAAGCACGACAAGAATCTGTATGGGGCATGAGGCGTGACGGTGCGTGTGACGGAAAAATTCCTTTTAAAGGAATTTGCTAAAACTCTTTTGAAGAGTTTTGTTGTGAAATGACCGATGAAGTCAAAAAAAATCTAACCCGCGACCATATCGGCCTGTCGGACACCTTCGCGGCGCGGCGGTATTTTCGCAAATTTGAGCGGATCACCGGGCATCTGGATGAAGTGGTCGCCGCTATGAGCGATGAGCGCCGTTTGTCGGGTGAGGATGTTGACGTGATCTCGGGTTATGTCGCCGGGGTTGGGCGGACGTTTGAAGCGCTGTCGATGAAGTATCTGATGACCGGACGCGGGTCCGGGGCGGTCTTTGGGGAACTGGCGTTTGATGCGATTGAAAGCGGTTTTCCGGTGTTTCGTGAGCTGATGACGATGGCCAATGATGCGTTGCAGGGTGAGAAACATCTGCGCGGGGTGATGTCGGAAGCTGATCTGAAGGGCGAGATGATCCGCAGTATTGTGGGTGATCTGGCAATCCCGACCAAATTGCAGTTCGCGCTGTCGCAGCGGCTGTATTACGAGGAAATCCTGACAGGTAAGTTGTTCTGGGCGCAGAACGATCCGGATGTGATCTGGCAGGGCAATGATGGGGACAGGCGGCGGCGCTATCTGGTGCATTGGGCGGTTTATGACAGCCAGATCAACCTGCCGACGATCTATTTGCTGGAGCTGGAGGATACCGGGCGGGTAGCGCTGCCGAAGGATCAGCACCGCTGGCCCGAGGCGCAGGCGCATCTGATGGCGCAATCAGTGGCGGGGTTGAAGCTGCTGACGATTGCGCAGGGGTTTGATACAGATTTTGACGACCTGCACCCCAAGCGACTGCGGCGTATCCATATCGGGCCGATGTATTCCAGCGCGTTTACCCGGCAATCTGGGCCGATCCGTGAGGTTCTGGAGGCGGCGGGAGCGCCGGAAGGGGAAGACTGGGCGCTGGCCTGGACGCTGGAAGAGCTGGAAAGTGAGCGGGTCGAGCAGGTGAAAAGTGGCTGGTTTGGCAAGGTGGATCGCGAGATATTTGCGCTTGATCCGTTTGCCGGACGGGGCGTTGATACTGGGGCGACGCGGGTTGTGCGTTCGGTTGTGATGCCAGAGCGGCCCTATCAGGTGCTGGCCGAGATGGACCCGCCGGGTTTCTCGGATGTTCGCAAGTTTGTGGTGGCGGCTGGCGGGCAGGTTTTGTCGTACCGGTAGGGTGGCGATTGTGGTGGGAGCCGCGTGCCTCCGGCGGAGGTATTTAGGAAAAGAAGAAGGTTTGAGGGTTTTTGGATGAACATTCCGGTTGATCAGATGGAGCTACGCGAGGACGAGATCAGGAAGCATTATGCGGCCGCTGCTGCGATGCTTGAGGGGGTGGATCATACGCCCCGGATTTCCAAGTCGGAGGCGACGTCTGATGAAAGGTCGCCGGGAATTTCGCGTACTCGGCGGTTTCGTAGCACTACGCCGGGGTTGGCGGGGAGATCGACGGCGCGCCCTGAAGGTGTGCGGCTGATTGAGCGGATTGAGGCGTCTGATGGTGATGATCCGTTGGTGTCACCGGTTCAGGCGAGCGTGGTGCAGGGGTTGCGGCGCGCCTTGGCGATTGGGCTGGCGGTGGCGGAAGCGTATTCTGAGCAAACCGGGCTTAGCGAGCTGAAGCGCGAGAATTTGCAAGGGCGGTTGTCTAAATCTAAGTCGGCGGAGTTTTCGGAGTTGCTGGCCGGGGAAGCGCTGGTGGCGATTTATACGTTTGCCAATTCATGCGCGTTTTTGCTGGCCTCGGTGGCGAGTGAGGTTTCGGTTGAGATTGGCGGTGTTGAGGAAGTGTTGACGGATAATACAATGTTGGCGCTGCATGGTTGTTTGTGGGAGCTGGATCAGGATCTGGCACGATTTGCGACGGATGAGCCACGGCTGGTGGCGACGGTGTTGGCGTATGCTGAGCAGTTGATGGAGAAGGCGGCTTTGCGGGCGGCGGGCGCACCTCGGCTGGGGGCGTTTTCGGGCGCACGGTATCATGTGGAAGCCGACGATCTGACGATTGCCGGATTTACACCAGCGCGGCGCGGCAAGGGTGGTTCCCTTATCATGTCGTTCAAAAAGCCCAATGAGGTGGTGGGCAATCACATTGCCAAGTATCAGGCTATGAAGCTGGCGAAAATGCTGATGGCCTATGATTTCGAACGTAAACTGAACCCGTTTGCCGAGATGGGAGGGTTTATTTTCACCTTTATGGGCGACGGGATGCCGGGGACTGGCAAGACCACGCTGATCCAGATGATGGCGGGGCTGATTGATGGTTATTGTAAGGTGGCCGATTATCCGTTTCGCTACCAGAATTTCTCGATTGATCAGATCGATAGCTATCAGGGCAAATCGGGGCAGAATGCGAAAAGTTTCATCACATCGGTGATGGACCCGAATGTGATCGGGTTTGGCACGGTGGATGATATTGATCAGGTGGCCGGGAAACGCGGCGACCGGCAGTCTTCGGCGGGGCAGCAAGAGGTAACGGCTGTGCTGATGGAGGCATTTTCGGGGGCGAATACCGTAGTGCGGGGTAACTGCACGTTCGGGATGTTTTCGAATTATCCGGAGAATGTTGACGATGCGCTGCGCCAGCGGGCGGGGGCTCGGTTTTTGGTGGACGGGCCGAAATCGCGTGAGGATTATATTGATATCCTGCATCTGCTGATGGGCAAGAACCATGACATTCCGCTGGGCAAGCATGATCTGTTTGCGGCGCAGGAGATCAAGCGCGCGGTGGCGGATTCGTTTGAGAGCTATGGCAAGCCGCATGAGGAGGGGCTGTTGCGCGTCTGGGACCGGGTTGAGGGCGACATTGGCAAGCTGGATACGGTGGCCAAGATGGGGGCGTATCTGAAGGCGATCCAAGTGGCCGATCCACGGTTTACCGGCCGGGCGATCAAGAACATCACTGATGCCGTGAAGGTGCGGGCGATGGATTTTGAGCTGCCGGATGAGTGGATGGAAGAGCCGGAAATATTCCTGTTCAAAGGCTACGACGAAAAGCTGGGGATGATCCGGGATATGACCAGCAAGATCACCGTGGATATGGTTTTGCAGGAGATCAACCGGTACGCGGATTCGGAGTTCCGGTATGCGGATAAATCGGATGAGGCGGCGATTGAAAGTGCTGTGCGGGAGATGGGGCGGATGGAGGAGGCAAGACGGCGGTATGCGGAGGGGAAGGGATGAAATACTTGATCGCAGGGCTTTCTCTGCTCCTAGTCGGTTGTCAGGAGCAAGGTCTTAAAACCAATGAAGTACCGGTCAGCGACTGGTACATAGATATTCTGTGCACGGAAGAAAGCAAACTTGGTGTTGCTTCATTTTCGGCCCTCGCGCGGATCTTATTGTCGCCCGACGGGGCTTATGTTGGTCGCATACACAATAGTGGTAGAGACTCCGGCCTGTTTATGGCGAGGGTAGAGAACGAGCAGTTGCATGTGAGGATTGAGTATCCAAATATCCCACCGATCATGGCCACGCTCGTTCGTGATGAAACAAACGACCGGCTGGTTGGCTTGGACTCCAATCAATGCTTCCTCTTTGTCAAAGAGCCAATCGAATTGCCAGGGTTGTGATAAACGACCAACCCATAAGTTTCCTCAACAGTGGTATTCCTGTGATGGTTTTGGCAGCGTGTGCGATTCTATTGCCGCGCCTGATTGCCGGAGTTGAGACGTGGTCTCAGCGCATGTTGGCCGCGGGGATTGGTCTGTCGGCGCTTGGGTTGCTGGTTCTTGGCGCGTTGATTGGTGTGACGCGGAACCCCGCGCGACGCGGGACAAAATCCAAGGGTGCAAATTAGATGAACTTCGCAATTGAATTAGCCCTGCCCATTGCGGCGCTGATCCTGTTGTCCATCGCCCTGCCGTTTGTCTGGGCGCTGGTCCTGCCCGAGGGCATTCCCGGGCTGATCGCAAATTTCGCCCTGTCAGCCCTTGTCATATCCCTCGCAGTGTTCGCCTATTTCCTCACTTGGCACACTGCTCGCAATGGGTTGTTGATCGAGGGCTTGTTGGCGAAGCCGGGGGCTTATTGGCCGTTCTTCCTTGGTTGGGCGGGGAAGACATCGTTGTTTTGGTTGCCGGTGTTGGTTTTGTCGGTGGCCGCGCAGCCACGGCGGTGGAAGGATGTGGTTTGGTGATATTGCTTAGTACCTACAGAGGACAGCGCCCGAACCGAGGGCTGGGCGTTAGCGCCCGCCCCGTGGGGGCGGTTTGGGCGCTGTCCGGCGATGCCGGACGAAGAGGTGTGCGATGAAACGTCTTATTAAAAAAGGCCTGATGTTTGGCAATCTGGTGCCGGTTCGCTCAACTGCTCTGGTTGAACGCTATAACCGGGCGCTGAAAAGTCTGACCGGCAAGACCACCGCGCTGACGGATTTTCATGTCGATGTGTCGGGGTATAGTCCGGAGATTGGTGATGAGCTGGGGGATCAGGAATATCTGAATCCGAACGGCTGCAACAGGATGTTTATTCTGCTTTCTACTGCGCAAAAGACGGCGCCGTTGCTGAATGCTAAGTTTTCGATCTCGCGGCCTATTTTGCGGCAGTTCATTGAGGAAAATGAGAGCGCTTTGTTCGCTCTGACCACGCGGGATGCGGTGGCGGGGGAGCTGGAGAACTCGGTCTATGACCTGTCGTCGCCCGAGCGTTTGTTTGATATTCGCCGGATTACGGTGGAGGCGGATACTACCGGCAGCCACGTTGCAGAGGCGCGTAAACTGGCCGAGTTGATTGATCAGTTTAAGGCCGGAGATGACGCCTGGTGGGATGATGTTTTGATCGCCGATATGATCACGCTGGCCAAGCAGACCGGCGACGTGACGCGCAACCCGATCACGCTGGATCGTTTAAGCGTGGATCACGGGAATTTCTGGGCTTCACATTTTGGCGGGTTGTATATTTTCCGCGATGTAACCCATCCGGCGACAATCTCGGTGGGGCCGAAAACCCGGTTGGGCAAGCTGCCGACGCCGTTCCTGTTTGATCTCGGTAACCGCAACTCAATAGCGCGGTTTCTGGAGCTGAACGGGCTGGCGGAACCGATTGTGCGGGCGCGCGGGGTGAACGGCGCGGCGATCCTTGGGCAGAAGATGGATTTTATTCTGATTGAGGCTGCCACCGGTCTTGGGCTTGATCTGGGTGGTGCCACAAGGCGAGATTTACGGCATTTGGCTCAGCGGTTGGGGGCTGACCTGCCGGTGGAATTCCATGGCTTGGCAGCGCTGAAAAGATGGGCCGAAACCGGGGGCGACTGGCCGAAGATCAATTCGGAACATCCGGCGTATTATTATACTTTGCGTGCAACGGCACATGAGGACCGGGACCTGGTGAACCAGTTATTGGCGGAATTGACGCCGCTGGATGTGCGACAGTTATTTATCTGTCACAAGCAGCTGTTCTATTCGCTTTATCAGGGCTGGCCGGAGCAGAAAAAGGAATATGTCGCCAATTTTCTTGAGACCGAGTATCAGGTGGATAAGGCAGGCACGCGTGAAGCGTTGTTTGGCGGGGACGACAGTATGGAAGAGCCGAAGGTTTCAGAATTTGACCGGATGCTGGATATTGTCGGGCCCTGGGGTGCAGTAAAACGGGGGCGCAGATAATGGGATTTATCAGGCTTGGGGTGTTTGGGTTTCTGGCGCTTGGTGTCATGTTCATACTGGTGACGATCTATTCGCGATCCATTCGTAAGGAAAAACTGGAAAATGAATGGGATAATGAGGTCAAAACCGGCGACCGGGATGCCTATATAGAAGAAGGCCTGCGTGAATATGAGGGCGGATTGCGCAAAAAGCTGATCTGGCTGGTGTTTATTGTGCCGATCGCTGTGGTGGCCGTTCTGATTTATGTGATTAACTTTTTGTGAGGGAAAAATGCGCTACGTAAAATGGACATTCTGGGCGTTGCTGGTGATTTTCGTGCTGGGGTTCTTTCACTACACTCTGCCGCAGCACGATATTGCGCGGATCACCAATACCGAAGTACGCAGGATAGATTTTGGAGCAAACTCGATTTTCTGGGCGTCGCCGGACGTCGGGACGGATGGAACGACCGTGAACCGTGATGTGCGGTTTATCGAAGCGTTTTACGACAACGGCAAGCCGATGGTGTATCGCAATGAGGATACCGGTTTTGGCTGGCCGCCGTATTTCAAGCTGGACAGTTCCAACCTGCAAGCTGAGGCGCGTGATTTGTTGTCGCCAAAGGACACGCCGCAATGGGTGTCAATTACGCATTATGGTTGGCGCAATGAATTTCTGTCGATTTTTCCGAACGCTGTCGGGGTCAAGCCTGTGGCCGGGCCAGATGTGCGGATTATCCCTTGGGTGAATATTGTGATCCTGTTTACGTTGGCGATCCTGATCTTCATGCTACGCCGGATGTGGGCGCAGTTTCGCGAGCGTTCTATAGATCCGGTACTGGAGGATGTGGGTGAAGCATCTGACGTGGCGCGCAGTCATGCGACGGGTGTCTGGGGTCGGTTTACCGGCTGGCTGGCGACCTGGCGGAGCAAGTGAATGTAAAAGCTGGTGCTAACCCGTTGGCATTATAATATTCGCTGTCTGCGTTTACGGATTTATTTCAGCCGGTTAAGTGAACTAACGGATTCTCTTCCCTTGACATGGGATCATGAAACCATGTCATTATATGTTTCATAAAGAAATATAACCCTCGTCTATGTTTGCGCTAGCAAGCAGGGCAGAGGGTAAAGAGGGGAGAAATATGACTTTTAGAAATTGTAAAATTGTGTCTCGGATTGTGGCCACGGCTGTGGGTGCAATGATGGCGACGACTGCTTCATTTGCTGTTGCGCAGGACATGACGCCAGAGCTGGATGCCTGGCTGAAAGCGAATGAATTGGGATCCTATTCGGACGGGTCCGAAAACTGGGATGAGATTGTTGCTGCCGCGAATGCCGAGGGGGAAGTAGTAATCTATTCCTCATCCGGTCGGATCGCAAAGTTGAAGGAACACTTTGAGGCATTGTACCCGGCGATCACGCTGACGCTGTTTGATCTTGGCTCGGTCAAGACCATTGAAAAAACTGTGCGAGAGCAGGATGCGGGTATTTTCGGTGTGGATGTTATCACCACCGGGAACTCTGGTCAGGTGATCCACGAATTGCTGGGCAAGGGTCGTATCTATAACTATGTGCCAGCCCACTATATTGATCGTATCCCGGTAGAAAACCGTGATCCGTTGCTGATCCGAGTGAACGAAGCAATTGTGTTTTTCTATAACACAGAGAGCTATTCTGACGGCGCCCCGGTTACCAATGTTTGGGAGCTGACCGAAGATCGGTTTAAGGGCCGTATCGGTATAAAAGACCCGATGGCGTCTGGTTCATCGCTGATGGGCGTCGCGTCACTGGTGCAACACCCCGTCGAAATGGCCGCCGCCTATAAGCGGCTGACCGGAGAAGACATCGTACTAAGTGATGGTGTGCCGGATGCGGGGTACGAATTTGTCGCGCGTTTGCTGGCAAACGATCTGGTGATCTTTAAGTCTGGCTCTAAGCTGGCGGATGCTGCTGGTAAGGCGGGTCAGGATGACGCGCTGATTGCGTTTACCAACATGACCTATATTTCGCGCAATGAATCCAAGGGTAACGTGAACGCAATTATTTCGGATCTGGACCCGGTTGCAAAGCTGGTTTATCCGACGTTTACGTCCATCGCGCGTGAAGCGCCGCACCCGAATGCGGCCAAGGTGTTTACCGCTTATCTGTTGGGCAGCATTGACATTAACGCCGATACCGAGATCGCCAAACCATATCTGGAAGGCGCCAGTTTTGATCTGCTGCAAGGTCTTGCACCTTATCATGACGCCGGTTCTGTTAGCCCGCGCAATGATGTTCCGCTGCCAGTCGGCGGCGAAATCTGGGGCGAGATGGAAGGCTGGGTTGTGTCGGATGAGTTCATGTGGACCCAAGGACCCAAGCTGCGTGATTTCTGGCTAATTCAGTCCAGCCAGTAGATCGGGCAAGCCCAAATGGAGCAGATACGGTTACGCGGGATTAAGAAATCCTATGGCGGTGCGGTTGCGATTGAAAATCTCGACCTCACCGTTCACTCAGGTGAATTCCTGACGATCCTGGGGCCGTCTGGCTGCGGAAAAACCACGACGCTGCGGGCAATTGCCGGGCTGGAAGAACCGGACGACGGTGTGATCCAGCTTGGTGACTCAACGGTGTTTTCCCGGAATGAAGGTAAAATCATTCCACCGGAAAAACGTGGTCTTGGGCTAATATTTCAAAGTTACGCGCTGTGGCCGCATATGACTGTGGCGCGTAATATTACGCTGGCTTTGAAAGAGCAAAAACTAAGCGCAAGCGAGGTTGAGAACCGTCTGACGAATGCGCTGGAAATGGTGCAGATGGGCGAGTTGCGAAATCGCTATCCTTCTGAGTTGTCCGGTGGACAACAACAGCGGGTTGCTGTTGCGCGTTTGATTGCGCTGCGCCCGTCGATCCTGCTGATGGATGAGCCGCTTTCAAATCTGGACGCCAAGCTGCGCACCGAAATGCGCGCCGGGCTGAAACGTCTGCACCGTGATCTGGACGCTACCACTGTTTATGTAACCCATGACCAGATTGAAGCGCTGACCCTGTCAGACCGGATCATTGTGATGAACGAGGGTCGGATCATGCAGGAAGGCACACCTTATGATATTTACCACCACCCTGCGAACCTGTTTGTAGCCGAGTTCATCGGTGATCCACGGATCAATTTGTTCGACGGTGAGGTCAAGGCTGGCAAGCTGGATTGTGGTGATCTGACGTTGCCGGTTGCCAAGGGGCTAAGCGGTAAGGTGGTGGCTTCGGTCCGTCCGGAAAGCGTGCAGGTATTGTACAAGGCGAAGAAGGGTTGGCTGGAGGCCAAGGTGGAATACGTGCAACCGACAGGGGCGGATACGATCATTCAGGCTAATGCCGGGGATACCGCGATCACGCTGCTGCAACCGGGATTTATCACACTGGATGTCGGCGCGTCGCTATGGGTGAATTTTACCCTGGATACGCTGAATTTCTTTGATCCGGCCACCCAAGACAATCTGGGTGGATATTAAGATGGCGTCTATCCCTGATCATAGCTCTGGGCGTCCTGCGTTCTTTTCGCTGCGCAATATTGGCTACCAGTTTTATCGGCTGAAAAACCGCCCCGAGGTGGTTATCTCGGTGCTCTGCCTGGCATTTCTTGGCTTTGTAGTGCTGGTGCCACTGTTCCAGATCATCCGCGATGCGCTGACCTATCAAAGCTATGACACGGCCTATGTGCCGGACGCCGAAGTGGGGGCGTTTACATTGTTCCATCTGGATCGGGTGTTTTTGCAGCCGATTTCCAAAGCGTTGTTTTTCAAGCCATTGATCAATTCTCTGGCGATGGGGGTGGCAGTAACGGCGATTGGTGTCACTGTTGGCTCCAGTCTGGCGTGGCTGATGGTGCGCACCAATATCCATTTTAAGGGTGTGATGAGCGGGATGCTGGTGTTTCCCTATATGATGCCTAGCTGGGTGATGGCGCTGGCGTGGTTGATTCTGTTCAAGAATGGCCGGATTGGCGGCGCGGATGGGTTGCTGACCAGCCTGTTTGGTGTGCAACCGCCCGACTGGGTATCTTACGGGTTCTTCCCGATCGTGATTACGTTATCGCTGCACTACTACGCTTATGCTTACCTGCTGATTTCGGGCGCTCTGGCGACTGTGGATAATGAGCTGGAAGAAGCCGGGGCGACCTGTGGCATGAACCGCTGGCAGCGAACCTGGCGGATTACTGTACCGCTATTGGTTCCCGCGTTAGGGTCAGCTGTGGTGCTGACGTTTATTCGTATTCTGGGGACGTTCGGCACACCTGCATTGTTGGGATTGCCGGTGCGGTTTTTCACATTTTCAACGCAGATTTATGCGTCAATCAATGCCCGCAATCAGGGCGACGCTTATGTTCTGGCGCTGGTGCTGATCGTGCTGGCGGTGACGTTTATCTGGATCAACAGCCGGATCATCGGGGTGCGTAAAAGTTTCGTCACTATGACTGGAAAAGGCTTTCGCAAACGCGAGGCTGATCTGGGTGTCTGGCGCTGGCCGGCCACCATTGCGGTGATCCTGTTTTTGGTGATGACGGTACTGTTGCCCCTGACGCTGCTGCTGTGGGAATCGCTGACGTTGACCTCGGGGAATTACAGCCTGTCGAACCTGACGACCTATTTCTGGGTTGGGCAGGGCGACGTGACGCTGGCCTATGGCGAAGCCGGGGTGCTGCATAACAAAGGCATTCTTGGTGCGCTGACCAATTCGATCAAGCTGGGCTTTTCGGCCGCCATATTTAATGGCGCGCTGGGTCTGCTGGTGGGCTATGCGGTTGTTCGGGGTCGCGGATTGCGGCTGTCCAAATGGCTGGAAGGCATCGCGTTCGCGCCCTATATTTTCCCGTCAATCGCGCTGGGTGCGATTTACATCGGGATGTTTTCAACCCGGATCGGTCCGCTTCCTGCACTTTATGGAACATTTGCGATTTTGGTATTGATTACAGTGATCAAAAATCTGCCGTTTACCTCGCGCACGGGGATTGCGTCAATGTTGCAGATAGATAAATCTCTGGAAGAAACAGCGCGGGTGCAGGGTATCGGCTGGTTCAGGCGAATGTTCAGG
>VAPK010466695.1_pt1 | contig 13827 bp, 7 predicted proteins | sample 3395031 | NCBI WGS metagenome assembly VAPK01 (sample SAMN08290443, study PRJNA428436) | hydrothermal vent metagenome | isolation source: Deep-sea hydrothermal vent chimney 1 | place: Pacific Ocean: Juan De Fuca Ridge | reverse complement strand
TTAAACAAGTTTAATTTTTGAATCCATTTTGTTTTTTTATTAAACATCACTGCATCCAATAGTAAAAATAAAATTCCAAGACCAATAAACCATTGAAATTGATCTTTGAAATCGGCAAATTGTTTGGTTTCAAATTCTTTTTTATCTGCATTAAGCAGTAAATCATTTATATAATCAACTGCTTTGGTTGTACTGTTTCCGTTGATATATTTACCATTGCCGTCTGCTGCAATTCCTTGTAAGGTTTTATCATTTAATTGTGTAACCACCACTTCGCCTTCTCTATCTTTTTTATAACCAACAAGTTGACCCTTATGTTTGATGGGTATCGGACTCCCTTTTGCAGTACCAATACCTACAGTATATATTTTAATCCCTTCTTTTGCTGCCTCGTTTGCAATATAACTTACATTTTCTTGATGGTCTTCACCGTCAGAAATTATAAATAAATACCTATTGGTTTGATCTTCATCATCATAATAACTCTTTGCCAATTTCAAAGCTTCATTTATAGCTGTACCTTGTGAAGACACCATATCTGGACTTGCATTTTGCAAAAACATTTTCGCGGCAGCATGATCAGTTGTAATGGGTAATAACGGATACGCATTACCCGCATAAATGATAATACCCACTCTATCACCGCCTAACTTGTCAATAATTTTTGACGTAATCTGCTTTGCTTTCTCTAAACGATTCGGAGCAATATCTTCTGCCAACATACTTTTAGAAACATCTAAGGCAAAAACAACATCAACACCATCTTTCTTAATGGTTTTTAGTTTTGTTCCCATTTTGGGATTCACCAATGCAATGATTAAAAAGGACAAAGCCAAGCCTACCATTACCGTTTTAAAAAACGCCTTAAAAGGTGAAGATTCAGGACTTAATTTTTCTAATAAACTATGATCAGCAAACAACTTCTGCTTTCTTTTTTTCCATAAGGACACTAAGAAATACGCAAGAAAAAGTATCGCAACAACTGCGAAATAATAAAAATATGTCTTTTCTTCTAATTGATACATTTTGTAATTGCTTTTTATTTAACCACAAAGCACACTAAGTTTTTACTTATCTTAATATAGGTAATCACAAAGGGCACAAAGTTATAATGAACCGTTTATTACTCTTCTAATTCCGTTTTTAATTAATGACACATTAAAGTTAATTAGCATTCCTAACTTACAATCAGATAATTTTAGATATGTTAATATTTGAGCTAAATGAACATCGTTTAAGCTTTCAACTGACTTAATTTCAATTATAAATTTATTCTCTATCATCAAATCAATTCTGTATCCTATTTCTAATCTAACTTCTTCATATATTAGTGGTAAAGGTTTTTGTTTAATAACCTTTAGACCTCTCTTTTTTAATTCATAGAACAAACATTCTTCGTAAGCACTTTCAAGCAAACCAGGACCTAATTTCTTATGTACTTTTAATGCACAATCAAAGACTACTTTTGCTATTTCATTTTCAGTTTTCATTTTTTCTAGTGTTCTTTGTGCTTTCTTTGTGATCTTAGTGGTTAAAACTATACAAAACTTCTAAATATTGTAAATTTTAATAACATTTCTAATACGATAAAGAACCCAGCTAAAAGTACAAATAGCCTGTACTTTTCTTGATAATTATAGTATTTATACTCTTCTATTTCTGTTTTCTCTAGTTTATTAATCTCATCATAAATCGATGCTAATTTTTCATTATCGGTTGCTCTAAAGTACTTTCCGTCAGTTGTTTTGGCAATAAATTGCAATAATTTTTCGTCAATTTCAACAGGTAGTACTTTATATACTAGTCGTCCACTAAAATCTATTTCAACAGGAAATTCTGCCATTCCGTTTGTACCGATACCCACAGTGTATACTTTAATACCTAACTCTTTCGCAAGTTCAGCAGCAATTTTAGGATCTACAAATCCTGAATTATTTACACCATCAGACAATAAAATAATCACCTTGCTCTTGGCTTTACTGTCTTTTATTCGATTGATAGCAGAACCCAATCCCATGCCAATGGCAGTACCACCATCTATATCTCCCCATTTTAATCGTTTAATGGTATTGATAACAATTCTTTTATCGCTCGTCAACGGAGTCTGCGTATAGCTTTCACCAGAATAAACTATAATACCTATTCTATCATTAGGTCTTTGGGTAACAAAATAAGTAGCTACATCTTTCAAAGCCTCTAAACGATTTGGTTTGAGGTCTTTTGCCAACATACTCGACGAAACATCAATAGCCATGACAATATCTATACCGCTAGTTGTTTTTACTTTCTTATTTACTTCTACATTTCTTGGTCTAGCCAGTGCTATAATTAATGACGTTAACGCCAATAAACGCAATACATTTAAGATTGGTTTTAGTTTTGCTAACATTGACTGTTCTACAAAACCTTTGGTATTTGAAATTTTGAAGGTTGCCGTATCTTTTTTATGAATAAAAAAATACCAAATTGCTAATAACGGAACTAGCACTAGCAACCACAAAAACTCAGGATTTGTCAACTCAAAGTTATTCCACATCTTCTGTATCTATTTTTAATGAGTTTTGTTGTACTTTCTTTTTAATATTTTTGGCTGATTTAGAAATACTAAGGATAAAAAAGAGTCCTATCAATAAAAATCCTAAAATAATTAATATTTTAACCAACATTGAAGGTGTCTTATAAGTAGGTTTCTGAACAATTATAGTTTTTCTAATACTCTTTACATCATTAGTTGTTACACTACCAGCTATTGATGGGTGCATACTATTTACAATATCTTCGGCGTCATCTCTATGCAATTCAATCTCATTTGAAAGTGGTGTGTATTTTGCAAACTTCACTAAATCGGCCTCTTTTAATAGTCTTTGTAATTTTTGTAAGGCTTCATCAGAAATATTCAATGCACTAGATTCATTAATATTTGTAATGGTAGCTATCAAGTCATTTGTAGTTGATTCTAAGGCAGGAATTCTCATTTCTCTTTCTATATAAGCCCTTACAATATCAGTCAACTCTACATAATATTTTTTTGTTTTATTTTGTTGCCATAGTTGTTTGTCATCTAATTCTTTCAATCTTTTCAAGGCTAAATCATAAGGAGGTATTCTAGCTTCAATTTCTTCGAGTGTTTCTTTTTTTCTAAAAATAAGGTATAGAATAAGTGCCAATACTAAAAGCACAACTAGTATCCACCATAAATACGGTTTTACATCTTCAAAAGTATAGGGTTCGTTATGAACTGCTTTTATAGGAAACATTTTTTGTTTCAAGGTATCGACGGCAACCGTTGCCACATCTACCACTATAGAATCTGTTGTATATTCTTGACTCCAAACATTTATTTTTTGTTGTGGTATCACATATCGACCACTATCAAAACTTGTCAAAACATATTTTCGAACCAATCTGTTTTTTAGGGTGTCGATATCTAAAGTTTCAACAATTTCAATTTTACCAGTGACATCTAATTGCAATTCAGAAAAAATAACACCCGTCTCAACATTATCAACAGACAATTGATAACTGATTTGCTCACCAATTCTAATTTTAGTGGTGTCTACACTTACAGTGACTTTAGGTTTGTTTTGAGTGTAGGACAGATAACTCATAAGCATAAATATCCCAATAAAGAACACATTCCTAACCCTTCTCTCCTGAAGCTTCGGGAGGGAAATTATTATCCTATTTTGTATTTCAAAACTCAACTTCATTATGCTCCTTTTCGTTTAAAATAACCCAACAATTTTTTCACATAACTTTCATCTATACTTGTATGTATTACACCTGAACCACTTTTTCTAAAAGTATTTTCAAAATAGTTTACAGTTTCTAAATACTGTGCTGCATAATTAGTTCTCACTTTTTTTGAACTGGTATTTATCAACATTGTTTTACCTGATTCTGCATCTAACATAGGCACCATCCCTAAAGAAGGTAAATCCTTTTCAAATTTGTCATAAACTCTTATACCAGTTACATCATGTTTTCTACCTACAATTTTTAAGGCGTTATCATAGTCGTCATCCATAAAATCTGACAAAATAAAAACAATTGCTTTCTTTTTCATTACATTAGACAGGTACCGTAAAGCTTGGGTAATATCAGTCTTTTTGCTTATAGGTTGAAATTCTATCAATTCTCTAATGATACGCAACACATGTCTTTTTCCTTTTTTAGGAGGAATAAACAATTCTATTCCATCAGAAAACAATAGCAAACCAACTTTATCATTATTTTGGATGGCAGAAAATGCCAAGGTGGCACTTATTTCTGTGATGGTTTCTCTTTTAAATTGTTTGGTAGTACCAAAAGATTCTGATCCGCTAATATCAACCATTAACAACATGGTTAATTCACGTTCTTCTTCAAAAACTTTCACAAAAGGTTCATGATAACGAGCAGTAACATTCCAGTCGATTGCACGAATATCATCGCCAAATTGATATTGACGTACTTCAGAAAAAGTCATACCTCTTCCTTTAAAAGAACTGTGATATTCTCCTGAAAAGATATGATCAGACAACCTACGTGTCTTGATCTCAATTTTACGAACTTTTTTAAGTATTTCTTTGGTATCCACTTCTAAGTATTCAGTTGGCAGTATTCAGTTTACAGTTGGCAGTAGCAGTTTACAGTATTTAGCAGTATAAATTACTGAAGACTGTAACTGAAGACTGCATACTACTTTAAGGTACTTCTACTTCATTCACTATTTTGTTGATAATATCAACGGAAGTGATGTTTTCAGCTTCGGCTTCATAGGTAATTCCTACTCTGTGGCGTAGCACATCATGTACAACCGCTCTCACATCTTCAGGTATTACATAACCTCTACGTTTGATAAATGCAAAACATTTTGCAGCCATTGCTAGGTTAATACTTCCTCTAGGTGAGGCACCAAAACTAATTAAGGGTTTTAAATCTGGTAGTCTATATTCTTCTGGTGAACGTGTAGCAAAAACAATATCTAAGATGTATTTTTCTATTTTCTCATCCATATACACTTCTTGAACAGCCTTTCTAGCACTCAAAATCTCCTCCATACTTACCACTGCATTCACTTTTTCGAAACTTCCTTTTAGGTTGTTTCTCATAATTAATTGCTCTTCAGCTAACTTCGGATAATCAATCACAGTCTTTAACATAAAACGATCTACTTGAGCTTCAGGCAAGGTATACGTTCCTTCTTGCTCAATAGGGTTTTGAGTTGCCATTACCAAAAACGGTTCTGGTAATTTAAATGTAGTATCACCAATAGTAACTTGATGCTCTTGCATGGCTTCTAACAAAGCCGATTGCACTTTTGCAGGAGCTCTATTGATTTCATCTGCCAATACAAAATTAGCGAAAATAGGACCTTTTTTAATGGTAAAATCATTCTCTTTCATATTATAGATCATCGTACCTATGACATCGGCTGGTAATAAATCGGGCGTGAATTGAATTCTACTAAATGATCCTTTTACGGCTTTTGAAAGTGTATTAATTGCTAAGGTCTTTGCAAGACCTGGCACACCCTCTAATAAAATATGTCCGTTACCTAACAAACCTATCAATAAGCGTTCAATCATATGCTTTTGACCGACAATAACTTTATTCATTTCTAAAATTAACAAGTCTACAAAAGCACTTTCCTTTTGAATTTTTTCGTTGATAGCTCTAATATCAACAACTGGGTTTTGTTCTTCCATTCTTTAATTAAAAATTTATCGTAATACTACATTAATATTTTAAGGATAACAAACATACCATTTGCCGAAAGTTTTTGCTGTTAAAATTTGGTTAAAATAAACCTAACAAGCCCTTAATATTAGTTAAAATATATTTGATGTAAATTTCACATTTTTATACAACTTTAGTTACGAAAAAGTAAATTTTATGTATTGTTTTTTTGTTAACTAGTAAAAAAAAGCAATATTTGTCCACTATAAACTAATTTAAATTCAATTTTATGAAATCAAAAATTTACTTATTTTTTTCAATGTTATTATTATCTGCTACGGCATTTGCACAATCTTATACGGTTGGTGGTGTAGTTAAAGATGATACGAACCAACCTTTACCAGGCGTTACGGTAGTCGTTAAAGGTTCAACTACTGGTACAACTACAGATTTTGACGGAAAGTATTCGTTAGAGGCAAACAATGGTGATGTTCTTGTATTTAGTTTTGTTGGTTTTGAAGACCAACGAATAACCGCAAACGGTAATGCAACTGTTAATGTAACTTTAGCTTCTGGTTTAGAACTTGATGAAGTGGTTGTTGTTGGGACAAGAAACCCAAACAGAACAGCTACAGACACAGCTGTACCAGTTGATGTAATTGACATCTCAGAATTAATTACAGCTGGACCTCAAGTGAATGTAAACCAAATATTAAATTATGTGGCTCCTTCATTTACTTCTAACACACAAACAATTTCTGATGGTACTGACCATATTGACCCTGCTTCATTAAGAGGTTTAGGGCCAGATCAAGTATTGGTGTTAATTAATGGTAAAAGAAGACATAATTCATCACTAGTAAATGTAAATGGTACATTTGGTAGAGGTAGTGTTGGTACAGATTTAAATGCAATTCCTGCAGCTTCTATTGCACGTATTGAAGTTTTACGTGATGGTGCTGCTGCACAGTATGGTTCTGATGCCATTGCTGGTGTAATAAATATTGTATTGAAAAAAAGCACTAACGAACTAACATTAAATGTTACAACTGGTGCGAATTTTTCAGAAAATGCAAATAATCAAACTGGTGGTAGTGATGGGCAAACAACAAATATTAGTGCAAACTACGGTTTAGATTTAGGTGAAAATGGAGGTTACATAAATTTTACAGGAGACTTTGATGTTAGAGAGCACTACAGTAGAATGAAAGAGTTTGAAGGTGGAATCTTTAGTCAATACAATACTATTGAAAGACTAGCTGATAATGATGGTTATGATTTAACTAAATTATTAGATGATGATGTTTCAGATGTAATTCAATATGGTAACACCGCAGGGTTTGGTTTAGACCCAAATGCAACTAAAGCTGAATTACAAGCAACTTTATTAGATGACAATACTTCTTCTGAATTGGCTGCTCGTGGTCAAACTAGAAGTGATTACAATATGAGAGTTGGGCAATCTGCATTGCGTGGTGGTCGTTTCTTTGCAAACTTGTCTTTACCTTTAGACGATAACGGAACGGAACTATATTCTTTTGCTGGAATCAGCTCAAGAGTAGGTAATTCTGCAGGTTTTTATAGATTACCAAGTCAAAATAGAACTTTTACTCCAGCTTATATCAACGGTTTTTTACCAGAAATTAACTCTGCAATTACTGACAAATCTTTTGCTGTAGGTATCAAAGGTAAGATTTCTGATTGGAATGTAGACTTTAGCAATACATATGGTAAAAATGAATTTTTATATACAATTGGTAATACTTTTAATGCTTCACTTCAAAGTGCTTCACCTACAACATTTGATGCAGGTGGGTTCTCTTTTGCTCAAAATACTACCAATTTAGATATTAGTAAATTCTATGAAGATACTATGTCTGGGTTGAATGTTGCTTTCGGAGCTGAGTACCGTGTAGAAACCTATGAAATTGAAGCTGGTGAAGAAGCTTCTCATGCTCAATATACAGCAGACGGACAGGTTATTACTTTAGACAGCCAAAGTCCTTCAGTAGACTTCTTTGGTAGATCAAGACCAGGTGGATCACAAGTTTTTCCAGGTTTCGGTCCTAAAAATGAATTGTCAAGAGGCAGAAGTAGCGTTGCTGGCTATTTAGATATAGAAGCTGATATTACTGAAAATTTTTTACTAAGTGCTGCAACCAGATATGAAGACTATTCTGATTTTGGTTCTACACTTAATTTTAAATTGGCAACTAGAATAAAAGTAGGTGAAAACATAAATGTTAGAGCAGCAGCTAATACTGGCTTTAGAGCACCTTCTTTACATCAATTGAATTTCAACTCAACATCTACAATTTTTGATCAAGATGGTATTCCTATTGAAGTTGGCACTTTTTCCAATGATAGTAGAGCTGCACAATTATTAGGTATCCCACAATTAAAAGAAGAAACTTCTAAAAGTCTTAGTTTAGGGTTTACCTCAAAATTCCCAGATGCTCATTTAACATTGACTGTTGATGGGTATTGGATAGGTATTGACGACAGAGTAGTTTATACAGGTAGGTTTACTGGTCCAGGTACTGGCACTGAATTAGATAATTTATTATCTCAAGCTAATGCTGGTGCAGCTGCTTTCTTTGCAAATGCAATAGATACAGAATCAAAAGGTTTAGATGTTGTTCTTACTCATAAAGCAATGTTTGGAGAAAGCACACAATTAAAGACTGATTTAGCAGCAACTTTTTCTAAAACAAAAAGAGTAGGAGACATTAATGCATCTAAAATTTTAAGTGATGCAGGAAAAGTTGATACTTATTTTGATGAAGCAAGTAGAGTATATCTAGAATCTGCTGTACCTAGTACTAAAATAAATTTATCTCATAGCTTAACTACGAATAAATTCAACATCTTTTTAAGAAATGTATATTTTGGCGAGGTTACTGAAGCAACTAACAATGTAACTAGACAGCAAGTTTTTGGTACTAAAGTTGTTACTGATTTATCTTTTGGTTATAAAGCAACTGAAAGCTTAACTTTAACTGTAGGTGCTAATAACCTATTAGACGTATATCCAGACAGAGCCGCTGATAAATTCTCTGATGGTGGTTCTAATAGAAGTAGTGGTAGATTTGACTGGTCAAGAAGAGCTCAACAATTTGGTGTTGGTGGTAGATTCTTATTTGCTAGACTTAGTTTTACACTTAAATAATCAAGAAAAATAATTTTATTAAAAAGGCTACCTTAAAAAGGTAGCCTTTTTTTTATTAAAAAAAACTTACTATTCATATTTCATATTTACCACCTAAACACCCTTATAAATGTTAATATTTAATTTTTATAGCATATTTTTTTGTGTTTTATTAAAAAATCGCAATATTTGTTAACTATAAACTAAATAACTTAAACTTATGAAACAAAAACTACAATTTAAAAAATTCTTATTTTTCTGTCTGTTCTTATTACCACTAGGTATTTTAGCACAAACAATTACAGGAAAAATAACGGATAATAATGGAGAGGCGATTCCTTTTGTAAATGTCATAGAAAAGGAAACATCTAACGGAACTACTACAGATAGTAATGGTGATTTTAGCCTTACACCAAATCAATTACCCACAACTATTGTAATTTCTATGATTGGATTTACAACCATAGAAAAAAAAGTAACTGATACCAATACGATTATTACTGTATCTCTATCTGAAGGTGGAGTCGGTTTGGATGAAGTTATGATAACAGGTAACAGAGCAAAACCAAGAACAATTTTAGATTCTCCTGTGCCAATTGATAATGTGAGTGCTAAAGAATTAACATCAAGCGGACAAATTAGTATCGATCAAATGTTAACCTACAAAATACCTTCATACAATTCTTCGAATCAAACTATTTCTGATGCAACTGCTCACTTTGATCCAGCTGAATTAAGAGGTTTAGGGCCAAGTAGAACATTAGTATTGGTTAATGGTAAAAGAAAAAACTTAAGTGCATTGGTTTATATCAATGATACTCCTGGCAAAGGCGAAGTAGGTACAGACATGAAAAGTATTCCTACCGCAGCAATAGACCATGTTGAAGTCTTAAGAGATGGTGCTTCTGCTCAATATGGATCTGACGCTATTGCTGGGGTCGTTAATATCATTCTTAAAAAGAATGTTGAATACTCAACTATAAATGTTAATTCTGGTATTACTACTGAGGGTGACGGTTTTACTATTGGTGCTGATTTTAATTCTTCAATTAATCTTACCGAAGAAGGTGGCTATTTGAACTACACTTTAGGTTTATCAAAACAAGAACATACCAATAGAGCTGGAACCCCTAAAGGTGACGGTTTATTTGGAGTAATTTTTGGTGATGATGATATTCTAAATGGTAACACACCTTGGTTAAAAGAAAATCCAGATTTAGGAATGACAGTAGGCCAACCAGATATGACTAAAGCAGATGTTATGATTAACGCTGGTATTCCTTTTAAAAATGGCAAAGGTGAAATTTATGCTTTTGCAGGAGTTACTTTTCGTAACGGTACAAGTTTTGCATTATACAGAACCCCTTATTGGGTACCAGACCCTCATAATTTATTACATGAAGCAGGAACCGAATACCAAGGCTTTCAACCAACATTTGAAACAAAAATATTTGACAATATAGATGGTTTAGGTGTTAAATATGAAATTGGCGGGTTTAATGTTGACTTAAGCGGTACATTTGGTATGAATAGTGTTGATTATACAATTGGCAATACCTTAAACCCAGATTTAGGTGCTGCTAGTCCTACTAATTTTGATGCTGGAGCTTATGAATTTAGAAATTTACTAGCAAATTTAGATATATCAAAAAGTTTTGGTGATATCTCAATTGCCTTTGGAGCAGAAGTAAGAAATGAAAACTTCACTGTTGAAGCTGGTGAATCTGCTTCTTATGAAGGCGGTGGTGCACAATCATTTCCTGGTTTACAACCAAGCAATGCTCTAAGTGAAGGAAGAAGTAATATTGGCGTCTATTCAGCTCTTGATTGGGATGTTTCTGAAGACTTCTTAATTGGAGGTGCTGTCAGATATGAAAATTTTAGTGATTTTGGAGACAATACATCTTGGAAAGTTAATGCCAGATACAAACTAGGTGACAAAGGTGCTATTAGAGGGTCATATAGTACAGGCTTTAGAGCTCCTGCATTACATCAAATCTATTTAAGTAATATACAAACCTTAGTTTCTGGTGGTACAATTTCTAATCAAGGTACTTTCAATAATGTTGACCCAGTCATCAGAGATGGTATTGGTGTACCTCAGTTAAAAGCTGAAACAGCAACAAACATTTCTGCAGGTATTACTTATAAAATCACCAAAGACTTTTCTTTATCATTAGATTATTACAATGTTAAAGTAGATGACAGGGTATTATTTACTGGTGAAATTGGTTTTGATGGAGATGACACAACCATAAACCCTGTTGAAACAATTTTGAATAGTTTTAATGTAACCAGCTTAAAATTCTTTACCAATGCTGTTAACACCGAAACCCAAGGTATAGATTTTGTTGCAAATTATGACAATATTGAATTGGGTAGCGGAAAACTTAATATAAGTTTAGCAGCTAACTGGAATGACACTGAAATTGTAGGTGAAATTGCAACACCAAAATTATTAGCTGACAACGGTTATCAAATTTTTAATCGTAAAGAAGAATCTAGAATTACCTCAGCAAGACCTAGTTTAAAAGGAACTTTAGGTTTAAACTACACCATTGGTAAATTTAATACTAGTTTTAACAATACGTATTTTGGTGAGGTTACATGGCAACATGCTGCTGACCCAACAAAAGATCAAACTTTTGCTGGAAAAGTCATCACTGACCTTATTCTTAGCTATGCATTTTCTAATAAAGTTAGTGCAAGTATTACTGCTAACAATTTATTAAATGTTTATCCTGATGTAATAGACACTAAAGGTGATTTTGTAACTGACTTAGGGGGTCGTTTTAAATATCCTTGGGAAGTAAATCAGTTTGGGTTCTTAGGTACTGTTGTAAAAGCAGGTGTTACTTTCAAATTTTGATTTTAAATAACCAAAAAAACCTCGCTTTCAGCGAGGTTTTTTTATCTTAAACTTTTCTTATTTCAAGAAATTCATCATCATTAACAAACCCTTTATACCAATTTAAATTGGTATTACTTTTGACTTCTATAATAAGGTTTTTAAAAATTATACTTTAACTCTAATAAAAACACATTAAAAATGTTATATTTAGAGGTCGTTAAACAAAAGGAGTTTTGCATTTAAAAATAACCATTTTAATTATTTTTCTATTTAGTAGTACTTGCTATGCTCAACGAATAGATCAGTTAGGCAAAGCAAAACCTATCACTATTTCTGGTGGTTTGTCTGCTAATACAATATTTTATGATGGTAATGCAAACAGAGATCCTTTTACCTATTTTTTAAACGGTAATGTGAATGTAAACATTTACGGTCTTTATAATATTCCCGTTTCTTTTGCTTATACAAATCAGAAATTCTCTTTTAATGAACCTTCTTTTAAAATAAATAGATTAAGTATTCACCCTTCTTACAAATGGGTTGCTACACATATTGGAGATGTAGCAATGAGTTTTTCTCCATATACTTTAAACGGACATCAATTTACTGGTTTTGGAGTTGACCTAACACCAAATGGCCCTTTTAAAATTAGTGCCATGTATGGACGACTAATTAGAAATAGAGAATATAATATTGACGAACCTCAAGTTGATCCTACCTATAAAAGGATGGGTTATGGAACAAAAATAGCCTTTGAAAAAAGCAACTATGGTTTAGGTCTAACCATTTTTAAAGCTAAAGATGTATTGAATTCACTAGATGTGTCTTTTCCTGCTGATTTGGGTATTTCTCCAAAAGAAAATTTAGTGGTCAGTGTTGAAGGAAGAATAAAACTTTTTGAAAAAGCCAATATTCGTTTAGAATATGCCAATAGTGCTTTGACAAACGATTTAAATACAGAAAAATCAGAAAGTAATAAGCTATTGTCTTCAATATTTGATAACAAAATTTCTACAACGTATCACAATGCTTTTAAAGCTGACTTCACTTATATTGTTGGCAAAGGCTCTTTAGGTGTGGGCTACGAACGTGTAGACCCTCAATACCAAACACTCGGAGCTTATTATTTTAATAATGATTTAGAAAATATTACTGTCAAATTAAGCCAAACCTTATTTAATAATAAACTAAATGTAAATATAAACACAGGCTTACAACGAGACGATTTAGACAAAAAAAAACAAAGTCAATTAAGCAGATTGGTTACTGCCATCAGCTTGAATTTAAAAGCCAATGATAAACTAACCTTAAATGGTTCTTACTCTAACTTTAGAGCACATACTCAAATAAAAGATCAGTTTGATTATATAAATGAGGTTAGACCTTATGACAATCTTGACACCTTAAATTTTACACAAATTTCTCAAAATGCAAATTTCAATGTAAATTATAGCTTGTCTCAAAAAAAAGAAAAAAGGCAAAGTATAAATGTGAATCTATCTTATCAAAACACTGCTGAAAAACAAGATGGTTTTTTAGTTGATGTCAATGCTAATGATTCTCAATTTTTCAACGGTAATATGGCATATAACTTAACATTAACCGAAAGAAATTTATCTATTACAGGAGCCTTCAACTCTACTTACAATACTATTTCAGTAAATAAAACTATTACTTTAGGGCCTACTTTAGCAATTGCCAAACTGTTTTTTGATAAAAAAATGCGGACTTCTTTTTCTAGTTCCTATAATTTCACTTCAACTGATGGTAATAGACAAGGTGATGTTTTAAATTTTCGATTAGGTGGGTCGTATCGATACAAAGAAAATCACAATTTAAATTTAAATATTATCCAACTTTTTAGAAACTCAACAACACAAACCAATGTCAATGATTTTACGGCAACGTTAGGTTATAGTTATACTTTTAACAATAGAAAGAAAAAAAGAAAACCTGGCAAAATAATTAAAGAAGAGAAAAAAGTTAAAAAACTAAACACAAAAAACCTACAGAAGCTAATTAGAATAAACCATAAAGGGTATCGTTTTGACGGAACACCACAATTAATAAGCCAGCAGTTAGACACGTTATTTTACAAAACAGAACTCACTTATATAGATCAACTCAAACAAAAAAACCTCAACGAAAGTCTAAAAAGAGTTAAAGC
>VAPK010038879.1_pt1 | contig 13831 bp, 10 predicted proteins | sample 3395031 | NCBI WGS metagenome assembly VAPK01 (sample SAMN08290443, study PRJNA428436) | hydrothermal vent metagenome | isolation source: Deep-sea hydrothermal vent chimney 1 | place: Pacific Ocean: Juan De Fuca Ridge | reverse complement strand
GGAAAAATTTGGTGTGTTAAAAACAATATTATTAATGTGGAGTATTCGGCTACGTTATTTTTTAGGTGAAAGGCCTGACGTGCTTGCCAGGCTTTATTCAATAGGCCAATTTTGGAAAAATTAATAGGCTATTTAACTGTCAATATAGCCTCATAATTTGGTCATTAATTTTCTACGCTCTCAGTGAACTCCAAGGTTTTTACTACCACCCTCAAGACACCATTTTTAACGCACTCAACCCATTAGGCTTTTTAGTCATTTCAATATGGGTTTTAATGCGTTTCCGCACACCTTCGACATGCGAAATAACACCCACAACCTTACCATGTGTCTGTAAATTTTCTAGCGCTGTCATCGCCAAATAAAGTGACTCAGCATCTAAATTTCCAAACCCCTCGTCTAAAAATAATGAATCTACTGCTTGCCCATTGCTAGACATTTCTGCCAATCCCAAGGCTAAAGCAAGACTGACTATAAAGCTTTCCCCTCCTGATAATGTTTTTGGTAATCTACGAGCATTTTGTTGTTTAGTATCCTCTATTTCTAAAGCTAAACCATGCTCGCTTGCTACTTTCCGAACGTAATACCGTCCACTGATTTTTTCTAACACCTGATTTGTTTGTGCCATCAACTTATCAGAAATAATTTGCTGCACTTTTTCTCTAAACTGAATATTACTTTCAGATGAAACTAATTTTTTATCCTCTTCACAAACTGCTAATTCAATTTTCTGTTCAGCAATTTTATCGACAATTTCCTGCTGTTTTTGCTGAAAATCACCTTGCTTATCCAGTTTATTTTGCAAGCTCACTACTTCTTGCCTAGCAATATCCAGTTTTCTTTTAACAACACTTTTCTGAGCCGTTAAGTCATACTCCGTTTCTGTTGTAACAGCATGTGTTCGCTCAGTTTCTAACTGAACCAATAGCTCATCATGTTTATTTTTAATGACTAGCATTTTTTCAGCTAACTCATCATGCTGTTTCTGCAAATCGGCTTCGCTATGTATTGCAACCAATAACTCTCTTACACCCTCTAAATCAATCGCAGCAGTTTGTTTGATTTTCTCTTGCAACAGCTGTTTCGCAACAGCAAATTCACTTTCTTGCTGGGCAAAAGAGCTCTCCTTATCTGCAATCAACTTTTGTTTTTCAATCAATGCCAAATGCATACCGGCACTTTCTCGTTTCTGCACATCCTTGGAATATTGCTGAACATCTTGGTTAAGTTCAATTATCTTTTCTGAACTCGTGCCTATTGTTTGAGTTAATTGTTTAATTTCTTCTGTAAAGGGGGCCAAGCTTTCTGACTTAACCAAGTAAGCTTGCTTACGGTCAGTTAACAGTTTAAAAAAGGCTTCTTCTTTGAATTTTGAGGGCATTTTCTCACCCAACTGCTGCAATTGCTTTTCCACCTTCTCTGACAGTAGTTTTTCTTGCTCAACTACATGGTTATAGGTTTCTTCATCCTCAGTCGACTCTTTTGGACGGTTTTCCCATTCAGCTGTTAACACCGCCCATTCTTTAGCTGTTCTCTCTAAACCGGTATCATTTGTTTTAATAAACCCTTTTATCTCTGCATTTTTTAGCTGTAGTTTTTTGGTTCGTTTTAACAAGCGATTAATATCTTTAAGCTCTTTCTTTTCTGCTTTGATTAAATCCTTCATTAACGACAGATTATCAATGGTTAAATCCAGACTAAATGCATTTAATTTATTAGCCAATGTATTCCATTGAGCACAAACATTTTTTAATTTTTCATCTTTCTTTTCATCTAATGCTACCTGCTTCTTAACTGAAGTAATTTTTTTACTTAGACTAAGCTCATCGGCAAGCAACCTTTTTATCTTATTCCTTTGTTCTTTTAAAACTTGTCTTGAAGCAGAGGCAGCAGGTGTATGTTTAGCATAAGGGTGCTCCAATGCACCACATAAAGGGCAAGGTTTACCATCGACTAACTTCCCTCTATCTACCGCCATTTTTTTCAACAAATCCTCATTGGTAACAGCATCTTCCAATGTGCTAATTACTCTTTTTTCACGACCTATTTCAAGTTGTAATAGATCATGTTGTTTTTTTAACTCGGCCTCTTCTTTAATTTCATTTCTTAAACCAAAAAACTGACCTAAAAATCCTTTTTTGCCTAGTTTATAATTAACGGCTGCTAAGTCATTTAGCTCCTGATAATCAAGAACACGTTGTTGCTGCTCAACTTTAAGTTCTTCTAATTCTTCTAAAGAATTACCTTCAGCAAGTGCTTTAAATTCCGCCTCATTTTCTGCTATTTCAAACTTAAATTGTTCAGCTTTCTGCTTGAGTGTTTTTATTTCTGATTTTTTGCGCTCTAAAGCTTTACTTGCATTTTTTAGCTGTTTTGAGTTTGCCGATTTTTGCTCGGTTAATTCTGACAGCTCCCCCCTTATTTCCCGTAGTTTTATTGTGTCGGGGAAGTTTTCCAGCAACGTTTTATCAACGGCATGAGCTTGCAACCAAGACTCCAGAGCCTGTAGATCCGTCTCTTTTTGTTGTTTTTGTTGCTTTAAAGACTCTAATAATCCTTTTTCAGATTGCAGAGAAGATTTTAGGTCACCTAACTTGCTACTTAATTGCTCAATTTTTTCTTTTTGCTGAGTTGGCGTAAGTAGGTCAGGAGAAGTATTTTCATCAAAATGCGCTACTTGTAACTGCTGTTGCAACATTTCTACTTCATGGCGATAAGAATCCAGTGATTTTTTACTTTGCTGAATGGCTTCTTCTTTACTATCTAAAGAACTGAGCTCCCCCTCAAAAGCCAATACATTTTTTGAGGCTTTAATCTTATCAAGCTCTTGTTGCCTGGCTTCATGTTGTTTAGTAAGGTCTTGTAGTTGTTTATCAAAGGATTTAAGCTGTTTTTCTAAACGAGTAATATTTTGTACCCAGCTTAAATTTTGCTCAACATCATCTTGCTCTTTGCTTAACTCAGACTGCTGTGCTTTAAAATCTTCTAAATCATGCTGACTGGCTTCTTTGCTAATATCATCCATTACCGGAATTGCTGATAAGTCTTGTTCTAGCTGTTGCAATCGACTTTTTACCTGGTTATATTTTTCTTCGGCTTGCTGCTCATATTGCTGATAAATATCCTTACCACTTATTTTTTCTAGAATATCCATGCGCTCACTATCTAACGCATTCAAGAAAGCTGAAAAATCACCTTGAGCCAGCACCATAGATTTACTAAATTTATGAAAATCCATACCTGTCAATTCAAGCATTTTTTCACGAACCCTTTGAATATTGTCCCCTAAAATTTGCTCACTACCATTTAACTGAACCAGCTTCATTTTAGCGGGTAATAACTCGCCATCAGGGCTTCCACCTGCCCTGGCAACATGCCAGCTTGCTTTAAATTTATCATTTGCAAAGGCAAACTCAACTTCAGCAAAGCTATCAGCAGTCGCTTTAGTCATCACATGCTCAGCAGGTCGATTAAAACGAAAGGTTTCACCATATAAGCCTAGGGTGATTGCATCTAAAACACTCGATTTTCCAGAGCCATTTGGCCCTGTAATTGCAAAAACACCACCATCTACAATCGGGGGTTTATCAAAATGAATGCGACTTTCCCCTTCAAGCGAATTGATATTTTTGAAATAAATATTAAGTATTTTCATAACACACTAAGTTTTAAAGCAAATAAATGAATACAACCCCATTAGTCGTCACTCTGTTTTAATGCTTAAACACAGAGCTTAAATAATGCTGTTTATCATTATAAATGAAAAAACGAAACTACTTTAATCATTCCCCACCTAAAAACTTAATAAGCTAACAGTTAACTATTATGTTCAGCTGATTATTTCAAAATTTATGCTAGAATCAATTGAGTTCAAGTACATTTTTGTAAACTGTATTTATACTGTTTTACATCTATTTTTCAAGCAATAGCCACCTTTTTTAGAAAAAAGACAAAATGGATAGTATTAGTTTAGTTTCTGCTCAAACAGAAATTTTAAAAAAAACATTTGAAAAATCAGAGGACGGAATATTATTGCTAAAAGGCTCTCGCATTTCTGACTGCAACCCTTCTGCATTAAGAATGCTACGCACAAACGATAAACAAAAAGTATTAAATTCGCACCCAGCTGACTTATCACCTGAAAAACAAGCTGATGGAAAGTTTTCATCTAAAAAAGCTAATAAATTAATTGCCATAGCACATAAGCAAGGTTTCCTCCGATTTGAATGGTTACATAAACGTTTTGATGGCGAAAATTTTCTTTGTGAAGTGACACTAACCTTTGTACAAATTAAAAATGAGACCGTATTACATGCTGTTTGGCGAGAAATTGGAGATTTTAAACTGCACCAACAAAAGCTTGAAAAGAGTATCCGCTTAATCGAGCAAAAACAAAACCATCTTAATAGTATTATTAATACTGCATTAGACTGTATTATTACCATTAATAGTAAAGGCATTATACAAAGCTTTAATCCAGCGGCTTGCAAGCTATTTGGCTATACCGAACAGGAAATAATCGGCCAAAATATTGCTATTATTGTTCCCTCCCCAGATAAAGAAAAACATGACCAATATATAGCGAATGCTTTACAACACCCAGGTAAAACAAATTTTTTAGGTACTATTCGTGACCTTAGTGCGATAAAAAAGAACGGCTTAGAATTCCCTATTCGCTTATCAATCAATGCCGTTCCTTCTCAAAATGAGATGTTATTTTGTGGCTTTATCCATGACCTATCATTACAAAAACAACTAGAAATTGATTTATTGCAACATAATGAGCTTTTAGAAATGGAGGTTAAACTTAAAACTGAGGAATTTATTAAAGCTAAAGAGATAGCAGAACAAGCGAATCAAACTAAATCTCTATTTTTAGCTAATATGTCCCATGAACTTCGAACGCCTTTACATGGAATCCTTAGTTTTGCTCAACTGGGCCTTAAAAGTGTAAAAAAAGGCGACTTAGGAAAACTGGAAAGGTTTTTTGACCGCATTAATATCAGCGGCGAACGTTTATTATTTTTGCTTAATGATTTACTTGATTTAGCTAAATTAGAAGCCGGTCAAATGAAACTAGACATTCAACAGCATGAGCTAAAACAGGTTGCTGAAAACTGCGTTGCTGACTTTGAAGCCAATTTAATTGAAAAACAACTGACTATCCACTGGCAAGAAACAACCGGGAATACTTTGGCAAATTTTGATAAACAACGCATTTCACAAGTTATTACCAATCTACTCAGTAATGCCATTAAATTTTCAGAGCCTGGGCAATCTATTTTTATCAGTTTTTCTTTGTATGACTTGCTATCTTCCGGAAGACAACAAAAACCAGGCTTACTATGTAGTATTCGTGATCAAGGCCTTGGTATTCCTGCTGCTGAATTAGATGCTGTCTTTGATAAATTTATTCAAAGTAGCAAAACCAAATCAAATGCAGGTGGTACAGGGCTTGGTTTAGCTATTTGCCAGGAAATAATTTTGGTTCATAAAGGTAAAATATGGGCCGAGCAAAGTGATGATCAAGGTGCTATCTTTAATTTTGCTATTCCCTTATAAAATAAGGGTCAGTTTATAGGTAACGAGATTATAAAACCCGTTATTTTCTTACCCATTCCTGTATCTATACTTCCGCATCCGTGACTGTGCGAAGTATAACCCAATCAGGTAGTGGCTCGTAATCAAGCTGGCTGACCCCTTGAACACCTTCATCAATTAGAATATCATAGCCAGCATTTATTAGCGCCTAATATTAATACTCGTTCTTACTCGCTTTTTACCTTAAGTAGAAAATTAATTGAACGATGTTTAATTTAAGTTTATAATAAACTCTTGCTATCTGCTAAGCTGTTCTCAGGAGAGATTAATATGTTAAAAAAAATACTACATTGGCTACTGACTTTAATCTATAAAGTTGAAGTTGAAGGGCTGGACAACTACAAAAAAGCGGGAGATAGAGTTCTCATTATTTCCAACCATACTTCATTTTTAGACCCATTATTGCTCGGTGTATTCTTGCCCGATAATATTACCTTTGCGATTAACACGCAGATTTCTGAGCGCTGGTGGATAAAGCCGTTTCTTGGGCTTTCTACAGTTTTTCCAATGAACCCTACTCAACCTCTGTCTTTAAAAGCACTTATTCATCACTTACAAAACGACACCAAAACTGTTATTTTTCCAGAAGGACGTATTACAGTAACAGGCTCATTAATGAAAGTTTATGATGGTACTGGCATGGTCGCTGATAAATCAGGCGCCGCAATATTGCCAGTCCGAATTCATGGAGCTGAATACACTCACTTTTCTAAACTAAGAAATATTGTTCGTTTACGCTGGTTCCCTAAAATCACCATAAAAATCCTTCCTCATACCAGCATTAAAGCTAAGCCAGGGTTAATAGGCAAGTCACGGCGTAAATATTGCGGTCATATTTTGGCTGACTTAATGAGTGAGATGATTTTCTCTACCAGTCATTACAAGCAAACACTTTTTTCCGCGCTTTTAGAAGCTCGAACTATTCACGGTGGAAAGCATACGGTTGCCGAAGATTTAGAGCGTATTCCCCTCTCCTATAACGCTTTGATTACTCGAACCTTAGTCATCGGTAAGGCCTTAAAAAAGATCACGCAGGCGGAAGAAAATGTCGGCGTTTTTTTACCCAATTCAACTAAAACATTGAATGTTGTTTTAGGTTTGCAGTTATATGGCAGAGTTCCTGCTATGCTTAATTACTCAACGGGATCAAAGGGGATGATATCAGCTTGTAAAACAGCACAAGTTAAAACAGTATTAAGCTCTCGCCGTTTTATTGACTTAGCAAAATTAAATGCCGATGCTGAAGCATTAGCTAAACAGGTTAATTTAGTTTATTTGGAAGATTTAGCAGAATCAATATCTACTATTGATAAGTTAAAAGCAGTAGTCCAATCTACAACAGCTGACTATTGGTATAAACATCAACAATTTAGTCCAGAGAGTGCGGCTGTTGTGCTATTTACCTCAGGTTCTGAGGGTGAACCCAAAGGTGTTGTGCTTTCTCATGCCAATATTTTGGCAAACCACAACCAATTAAAGGCTCGTATTAGTTTTAATGCTCAAGATATTGTGTTAAATTTTTTACCTATGTTTCATTCCTTTGGCTTTACTGTCGGCACAATGCTACCCATTCTTAATGGCATGACAACTTTCTTTTATCCATCACCTTTGCATTATAGTGTTATACCTGAGATAGCTTACGATACTGGGGCTACCATTATGTTTGGTACCAATACCTTCTTAGCTGCTTATGCTAAAAAAGCACATGCCTATGATTTTTATAATATGCGCTACGTGGTTGCAGGGGCTGAAAAATTACAAGACAGTACCCGCGAACTATGGTCTGAAAAATTTGGTATTCGCATTTTAGAGGGTTATGGCGCTACTGAAACAGCGCCCGTTGCATCCGTGAATACGCCAATGGATTTTAAACAGGGAACCGTTGGTCGCTTAATGCCCGATATGCAATTTCAATTAGCAGAAATCCCAGGCATTGAAGATGCCGGACAGTTACATCTGTATGGGCCCAATATTATGCAAGGTTACTTACTTGCTGATAACCCTGGCCTGCTAGTCCCCCCTGAATCCAGCTTTGGCAAGGGCTGGTACGATACTGGTGACATTGTCAATATTGATGACGAAGGCTTTGTTAGCATTCGAGGTCGTAGTAAACGTTTTGCCAAAGTAAGCGGTGAAATGGTCTCGCTCACGGCCGTTGAGCAATTAGCTTCAAATATTTGGCCGGAGGCACTACATGCATCAACCAGCTTGCCTGACCCTAAAAAAGGCGAACAGGTTATTTTATTAACCACTCAAAAAGGTGCAAGCAGCAAACAATTAATGGCACTATCAATAGGAGTCCATGCTATTAGCCTACCTAAGAAAGTTTTTGTGGTGGATACTATTCCTATTTTGGCTACCGGCAAAACCAATTACCCTGAAGTGTCTAAGCTGGCCGAAAGTCTATGCTAGTTGACGAGTACTGTAGGGCGGACTTTAGTCCGCCCTACAAAATATGCTGTCGAGTGAAATTGATTTAACAAAAGAAATATTAGATCTTTTTTGCTCTCTTACTGACTCAGCCATACTAAACTAAAGGTTATGAATAAAAAAATCTATCCACTACTTGTAGCTCAGTTTCTTTCTGCATTTGCAGATAATGCAATATTATTTACCATCATCGCTTTAGTGATGCAATCTGCTGATTTAGCCACTTGGTATGTACCTGCGTTACAAAGTGTATTTTTAGTGGCTTTCGTTATTTTGGCTCCTTGGGTTGGTTCTTTTGCAGACACCCATGCCAAGCCCAATGTCCTTATTTTTGCTAATTTAATTAAAGCATTAGGTGCTGGCTTATTATTGTTAAATATTGAACCCCTTATTGCCTATTGTTTAGTTGGAATGGGAGCCGCCATATACAGCCCTGCAAAATATGGTATTTTGCCTGAATTAGCTGACAATGATGCCTTAGTAAAAGCTAATAGCTGGATAGAAGGCTCTACCATTTTTGCTATTTTATTAGGGATGATTATTGGTGCCAAGGTTGCTGATTATTCTATCCAATGGGCATTGATTGGTACCATTTGTCTGTTTATTATTTCTGCAGCTGTTAGCTTTTTATTGCCCAAAACAGTAAGTAAAAAAACAGAACCTGGCCTTAAAATCGTTTTATTTTACCAGCAAGCCAAGTTATTTTTTACTACACCTCGTTCACGGTTTGCCATTTTAGGTGCTTCATTATTTTGGGCTGCCGCCGCGACTGTCCGCGTTATTATTATTGCCTGGGCACCTTTAGTTTTAATGACACAAAATGCCAGTGATATTGCTGAACTCACTTTATTTTTAGCTATTGGTATTATTGTTGGTTCGGCATTGGTACCGCGCCTGATTCCTTTAGATTTTTTAAGTCGAGCTAGAATCCCTGCTTATTTACTTGCTATTTTTATTATTTGCTTAAGCTTTACAGAAACCGTCTGGACTGCTCGTGCAGCATTATTTGCCATAGGTATGGCGGGAGGAATGTTTATTGTACCCATTAATGCTGCCTTGCAGGAGTTAGGGCAAGAAAGTATTGGCAGTGGAGGTGCTGTCGCTCTGCAAGGTTTCTTTCAGAATGTGGCGATGTTATTTGCTGTGGGTAGTTATACTTATGCGGCATCACAACAGCTTGACCCTGTTACCGCATTATTATGCTTAGGCACTATAGTTTTTATTGCAACCTTTCTGATTTCTTTACATTTACCCCCACCTTTAAAGCACAGGTCATAACTTACTCAAACTCATACCAGCCTACAGCTTTAAATGGTAGAGACAAGGCATGCCTTGCCTCTACATGCCACTTATTCACTTAGCTTCCAACCAGCAATAAAGTTTTCAACCAATAACACCACGGTATTTTCAATATTATCAACCCCTAACAAGTCTAGCTTTCCCGTTAAAGATAAAGTACAAATACCATGAACACCACTCCATAATGCTCTTGCAGCTTGCTTGCTTTGCTTATCAGTATGCGAAGTAGATAGCTGTTCAAACTGAATTTCAACAATTGTAAATATTTGACTTACTTTTTGCTGGTACCAATCAGGGACTTTTTCACCCTCTTTAAGCTGGTGTTCAAAAATCATTCGCCAGCGATTAAAATTATTAGAGGCAAATAATAAATAGCTTTTAGCCAATAAAACAATCTGTTGCTCCGCTGTCCCCGTACTATCAATGGCATTTAATTGAGTAGCAATATCATCTAAAGTTTGGCCTTTAATATGCATAATTAAATCGGCCATATTGTCAAATACCATATAGATACTACCTACGGTATAACCAATTTCCATGGCTATTTTCCGTACTTTTAATTTATCAAAGCCTTCATCAACTACAATAGTCTCAGCGGCTTTTAAAATCATCTCTTTTATTTCTTGCTGACTATGTTCACTTCTTCTTGCCATCGTGTAAACTACTTAAATTATTGAGAGCTGTTACCTTACCACGACAAAAGCATAGGAATCGAGTTTAACTTATGAATATAGAATACCTCTCTGTTGTTGATAAAAATGATCTCGTTATCAACTCACTGCCCAGAGTTAAAATTCATGCTTTAGGGCTTCGTCATCGAGCAGTCCATATTCTGGTTTTTAATCATCAAGGACAACTTTTTTTACAAAAAAGATCTATGAAAAAAGACTTAAATAAAGGTCTCTGGGATACATCTGCTGCAGGGCATGTTGATAAGGGTGAAGATTACATAAACGGTGCAATCAGAGAAACAGCCGAAGAGTTAGGTATAAAAATTGAATCCACTTTACAGTTTTTATTTAAACTTTCACCTACCCTACAATTAGGTATGGAGTTTATCCAGGTTTATCGTTGTCAGCATAATGGACCTTTTACCCTTAATGCTGATGAAATAGATGAGGGACAATGGCTTTCAACTAAAGAAATATCTAACCGTGTTCATAGTGATGATTCAAGCTTAACAGAAACCTTTAAAACCATCTGGCATCAATATGGAGTAAGTAATAAATGATCACTCAGCAACATTTAGCACAATTTTTTAACACTTTGCTCAACCCCAGTGGCTATGATGATTACTGCCCTAATGGATTACAAATAGAAGGAGCGGCAGAAATACAAAAAATTGCATTTGCCATTTCGGCAAGCAAAGATTCTATTGAACAGGCAGTTAAACAAAATGCCGATGCTTTAGTTGTTCATCACGGTCTTTTTTGGAAGTTTCATGGACCAAAAATAATAACAGGCCCCTTTGCAAAAAGAGTTATCCCCTTAATAAAAAATGATATTAACTTATTTGCCTACCACTTACCCTTGGATGGTCATCCTGATGTAGGTAATTCAGCCGTTTTAGGGAAATTAATTGGCTGTATTAAGCAACTAGCTTTTGGAGATTACAAGGGATCAGCAACCGGAATAAAAGGAGTTTTAGAACACCCTTTATCAGCAAAAGCACTTGCTACTAAGCTGGAACACCTTCTGCACCATCCTGTTATGCTGGCCTCTATTGACAATTCGCAGCTAATAAATTCAGTGGGTATTATTACGGGTGGCGCAAATAGTGAGTGGACATTGGCAAAAAAACAGGGGTTGGATGCTTATATCACAGGCGAAATGAGTGAACATGATTGGCACGAAAGCCAAGAAAGTGGAATCCACATGTTTGCAGGAGGACACAGTGCAACAGAACAATTTGGAATACAGGCTTTAATGCAAAAAACACAACATAAATTTGATTTGCCCTGTGTCTTTATAAGTAGTAAGAACCCTGCATAATGGCTGGATGTCTTTGGCGGAGCGGACGGGACTCGAACCCGCGACCACCGGCGTGACAGGCCGGTATTCTAACCAACTGAACTACCGCTCCGCAAAGAAGGCGTATTCTAGGTAGGTTTGATATTTTCGTCAAGTTATTTTTTAATTATCCAAAGATTTAAGTTAAACTATAGGCTTAAATTAGTTTACGCATAAAGCGTCTTGTTCAAAACACTATGAAAACAGAGCATCATAAAATCACCATCACCCAAAAAGCGGAAATATCATCAACTTGGTTAATCCCTGATGAATACCAGTCTGTTCTCATTATTGCTCATGGTGCTGGACGTGACATGGATTCTGCTTTTATATCTAAAATACATGAAGGCATTGCAAAACATAATATTTTAACCGTTAAATTTAACTTTCCTTACATGGAACGAGGGTTAAAAGCACCCAATACCCCACATGTTCTAGAAGAAACATGGCAGCAAGTTATCAACAAAGTTATTGAAAAGACAGGCGTAACGCGTAAACAAATTTTTCTTTCTGGTAAAAGTATGGGGGGGCGGTATGCCACGATTCTGGCCTCAAAAGAAGATTTATATGCCGGTATTATTTTATTTGGCTACCCACTTCATGCGCCAGGAAAACCAGATAAACCCCGATTTAACCACTTAAAAGTCATTCATGAACCTATGTTATTTTTTCAAGGGACTCGTGATTCTTTATGCCAATTAAAGGTTTTTCAGCCCCTGCTTGAGACATTGTCACCCAAACCAACGCTACACATAATTGAAGGTGGAGATCACTCCTTTAAATTATTAAAGCGTATTGAGCGAACAGAACAATCTATTTTTGATGAGGTTGTTCAAATAAGTGCAGATTGGATCAAACAAAATAGTTAATTCAAACCGCTTCATAAAGCTTATTTCAAGGTATACAAACTTTCTCTATCAATCTAAAACTTATAGACTGAAGTTTATACAATTTATTCATTTAGATTAGGTATTTTTGTGGAAAATTTCACCCCCATCTCCGCTTTATTTGGTGGAGCTTTAATCGGCCTTAGTGTCACTATTCTTTTATTATTTAATGGTCGAATGGCAGGAATTAGCGGCATTATGAATGGCCTGTTTTATTCCCCAAAAAGTGAATATATTTGGCGGTTCACATTCCTTTGCGGCTTAATAATTGGCGCAATTATTTTTAAATTTGGCGCGCCAGATTTTTTTGTTGCTCGACAAGGCTACCCGTTATGGCTAGTCGCCATGGGTGGGTTTTTAGTGGGGATAGGTACTCGACTGGGCAATGGCTGTACCAGTGGGCATGGTATCTGTGGTATGGCAAACCTATCTAAACGTTCTATTTTTGCAACCCTTACTTTTATGCTAACGGGAATGCTCACAGTTTATATTCTGAGGCACGTACTATGAAAAAAGTTTTTATCGCACTTATAAGTGGTATTATTTTTGGGCTAGGTCTCTCCTTGTCTCAAATGATAAACCCCAATAAAGTTATTAATTTTTTAGATATCTCTGGAGATTGGGACCCAAGCTTAGCTTTTGTAATGCTTGGAGCACTTTTAGTTAGCTTTATTTCATTTCGGCTTATTCTAAAAAAAACAGAACCTATTTTGGAAGAAAGTTTTCATCTCTCAAAACATACTAATATTGACAAGCCTCTGTTAGCTGGTGCCGCAATATTTGGTATTGGCTGGGGAGTAAGTGGCTATTGCCCAGGGCCGGCTGTTGCAAATTTAGGTACCGGTAATTTAGAAGCCTTAGTGATGGTTGTTTCTATTTATGCAGGATTCTTTTTTCAGAAATGGTTTGCCAGTCGAACTTAGGAACATGCATAAAACAACTTCCCTCCTAGTTTTTTTGCTCCCTCACCTTTCCCTAGCAGGCAAAGTAGACTTAATAAATTCACTAAAGGAATGTCTAATACCCTTAACCCGTGGACCTCGGCATAATGCATCTCCTAATGAAGACTTACGACACCTGATATCAAGAAATAATTGCAAACTTCCATCGTCCTCTTTCATTCTTGAAACAGATAAACTTAAATCATCATCGTTATAAGGTGTCCGCCCCATAATTAAGGTATCCGTTTCAATATCAACGGCTACTGTCGAGTTAATTCGGATAAACTGCCTGGCACTCACCCATGCTCTGTCACATTGCATAGGTGTCTCACAAAGAAACAAGCCCAGCTCAACAGCCGCCTTATTTTTTGCATTCAAATAACCGCGGTCATCATCAGTATCATGCAATTTAATTAAATAAGAAAATCGTTCAATATCACGCGCAAATTCTTGCCTAATTCTTTTCTTTTTCTGAAACTGATTGGATATTTCAACATAAGTCTTATCAATTTGAGCTTTAACAGTTGCAATATCTGTTATTAACTTAACAGGAATATTCAGACCATCTCGTTCATATTGCGCAGCTTTTCTTTGCTTTTGTAGTAATTGCAGCTCTAATCTATTCAAATTACCTCGAACTACTTTTCGTTTACCATCAAAGGC
>VAPK010084396.1_pt1 | contig 13835 bp, 8 predicted proteins | sample 3395031 | NCBI WGS metagenome assembly VAPK01 (sample SAMN08290443, study PRJNA428436) | hydrothermal vent metagenome | isolation source: Deep-sea hydrothermal vent chimney 1 | place: Pacific Ocean: Juan De Fuca Ridge | reverse complement strand
GCCGCCTCAAAACTCTCTTCGGCCATATCAATAATTTTATGGGCCCCCCTGATGGCGGCAGAACAAATAATTTTAGACATGGGATAACTCCTTTAAATTACACGCTATAAAAAACTTCTTAATACTATCAGCCCAGTAGACCGCTGATTAACTCCTTGGCAAGATCCACGGCCTTAGGATGCCTCATAATCAAGACCTCTCCACCGCAGAGGAGCATGCAGGCAGCGGTAATCGCCTCCATCATCACCCCGCGCCGTTCCTGATCGCCCAGCAGTTCATCCGAGGGCAGGCGGCACTCCTTGGCCTTCCAGACTTCACGGCCCAGATTACAGATAATCGGTACCTGCAGCTTCTCATCCTGCTGAGTCAGGGCGGCAAGGCGAATCCGCTCCATAACGGAATAGGTGTATTCGATACCATAGCCCAGGGCTCCGACAGAGGGATCCATCATTACCGTGTCTAAGGAGACACCAAGATTTTCCAGAAGAATATTAAGCTGTTTAGCAAGATTGACATCAATGGGGGAGGCCGCAACAATCGGATGCTGGAAGGCCATGGCCGTAGCTCCGAGGGAACGATAATTGGCATCGGAAAGGGGGGCCAGACAGACCTTTTTGTCACCAATCTCGGCGGTTAATTCCCGCAGGGTATCAGTATCTTTATCGGCATTGCCGCAGCCCCAGACGATTATGGGCACATCCACCGCCTGGATAACCTCGGCGGCGGTCTTGGCAGCTTCGGCTGAATCACGGTTCAAGCCATTGGGATCGGTGCTGGCCAATGAGATACAAAGGGCATCGGCACTATACTCTTTAACGCATTTCTGGGCCCAGGCCACAGGGTTGCCAAGGACATCAGCAAAATGACGGCTCAAAGGCTCCGGCCATTCCTCGTACCCGGCATCAACGACATCCATGGCAATTAACTGTTTGTGAGGGATTTCACCTTCAAAAAGCTGAAAGGGTAAAGCCTTGGAGCCGCCCACTGTAATACTGTTGTCACCGTTACCAAGTACGGTTTCACGAATGACACCGTTATAGGCCTGCGTGTAATTATCCGGTGTTATATTGGCCGCACGCTCGGCAAGCTTTATTTTTTCAAGTTCCAGAGTCGGAACAGCGGAAGCTGCCGTCGTCTCGGTATCAGCTGCCTTTTTGGCCTCTTCCGCCGCCTTGGCAGCAGCCGCTTCTTTGGCTTCCTTCGCCGCTTTAGCATCGGCGGCCTTTTTGGCCTCCTCTGCTGCCTTGGCATCGGCCGCTTTTTTGGCCTCTTCCGCCGCCTTGGCATCGGCTGCCTTTTGAGCTTCCTCTGCTGCTTTAGCATCGGCTGCCTTTTTGGCTTCTTCCGCCGCCTTGGCAGCAGCCGCTTCTTTAACTTCCACTTCCGCCTTGTCATCTTTTACCGCTGGTGGAGGTGTAGATGCCGGAGCTGCAGGTGCAGGAGGAGTTGAAACCACCGGAGTCGGAGTAACCGGCGAAGCCGTCTCCACTACCGGGGGTTCTTTAACTAAAATTTCCTGGGCGCTGATAAACTTCACCAGGGCATTAAATTGATCATCATTTAAGCCGTAGGCGTGCTTAAGGGCGTCAAGACCCATTTTTACCGACTCAAGGGCCATGACCCGTTCTTTTTCATTCATTATATGTTCTCCTGCATCATCTGTCGTTTGTACCGCTTTACGGTCAGTAGCAATTTCAGCAGCCTGAGCCCGGGCCGCGGCCACAATTTCACCGGCCTCCTGGCGCGCTTTAGCCAGGATATCCTCTCCAACATCAGCCGCCTCAGGGGCCGCTGTTTCCGTAACTTCCTCAACCACGGCAGCAGCCTCAGCATCACCTTGTACCACAATGGTCTCCGGGGTGGTGAGATTGGGGGCAATAACCATGTCCTCAATAACAGGGCGTTGATCAAGCCCGGCTCGGCTGACAATCTCCGGCACAGCGCTCTCCCACTCTATGGCCATGATATGTACCCCGGCCACACCCTTTATTTCCTTCACCTCATTAATAATATCAACACAGATATTAATACCTTCGTCTTCTTTATCAGCCGCGCCCCGCAAGCGGTCGATAATGGCGTCCGGTACATCCATACCCGGCACGAAATTCTTCATATACCGCGCCATTCCCAGAGAACGGGGCGGCGTAACACCAGCCAGGATATAGGCCTTTTCCGGCAGCCCCAGATCCCGGGCCATCTCCATGAAACGGGCAAATTTCTCTACATTATAAACAATCTGAGTCTGGATGAAGTCGGCGCCGTTGGCAATCTTCTTACCCATCCGGGCAGCTCGAAAATCAGGGGGGCCGGCAAAAGGATTGGCAGCGGCTCCAAGAAAGAGATGAGGGGGGCAGGTCTTAATTTTCTCACCACATTGAAACTGGTGGTCATCACGCATGGAGCGCATCATACCCAGCATCTGAATGGAATCCATATCAAAGACGCCCTTTGAGCCGGGATGATTGCCGAATTTCTGATGATCGCCGGTGAGGCAGAGGAGGTTTTTGGCGCCAAGAGCCGCGGCACCGAGAATATCGCTCTGCATTCCTATCCGGTTCCGATCACGGCAGGTCATCTGAATAACCGGCTCAACACCCTCCGCCATGGCAATTAACCCGGCGGCAATACTGCTCATTCTTACGATTGCCGTTTGACAATCGGTGATATTAACCGCGTCCACATGACCTTTTAAAAGCCGGGCCTTATTACGTACCACCTCAATATCACTACTCTTAGGCGGGCCAAGTTCGCCGGTTACAGCGAAATGGCCGCCTTTAAGAACCTGTTCTAAGCGGCTGGCTGATTTCATTCCTTATAATTTCCTTCTCTTGATTAGGTAAATATGAACAGTTACACTCCGGTGGTTATTGCATACTTCTATGCGCCACGCTGAATAGTTACCAATACTTTTAAACAAGGCCGATAATCATCAAAAAATCAGCTGCCTGGCCCGGCACAGCCCACACCCGCTACGGCTCCGCCTCCCAGATCCCGGCGCATATCCATATCAAACAATACCCGGTCCTGCTTCTTGTTGATTCCCAGAGCCTCACGTTTCTCATCAATATGAGCGATCATCTTATGAGCCAGCTTAATGGGATCAGGCTCAATATCCCATTTACCGCCGGTAAGCTCCTCATGACCTTCCATGATATATTTAGTCATCTTTTTGGAACCGGTAACCGGCAAGGTGTTAAATATAACATAGAGACCGCTGCCCACAAAATACTGGCCGATAGCCACTGCCTTTTCACTCATCCAGATAGGCGAAGTCCCCGCCACCGGCAGGTCGGAGATATGGTCGCCAAGACCTCCCTCGGCCACCATCTGACTGACGGCAAGCAGCAAGCGGCTGTTATCAACACAGGAACCCATATGAAGAACAGGCGGTGTCCCCAGGGTTTCGCATATCTCAGCCAGCCCGGCACCGGCAAATTCCTGAGCCGCTTCAGGACGCATAAGTCCCGCCCGGCCCAAGGCAGTGGCTGAACAGCCGGTGGCCAGCACCAGGACATTATTTTTGATGAGTTCTCTGGCAATGATCTCATGGGTGGCATCAGAGTATTTATAATTATCACAGCCCACCATGGCGGCCACACCCCGAATCCGGCCGTTAATGATATTATCGGTCAAGGGCCGATAGCTGGCCCGAAAACGGCCGCCCATAATATAATTAATCGTTTCGTGACTGAACCCGGCGACCACATCCAGCTTTTTGTTCTCCGGAATATAAAATTTACCGCGCTTCTTGTAATTACCAATGGCCTTTGTCAGAATTTCCTTGGCGCTGCTTATGGCATTATCGTCATCAAACTGAATATGAACGGCGCCTTCCATCTTGGCCCGGTAATTGGTGGTAATAATATCGGTATGAAAGGACTTGGCAACCTCGGCCACGGATTGCATGATGCACTGAATATCAACAACCATGGCCTCCACTGCACCGGTTGCCAGAACTATCTCCTGCTGAATAAAGCCGGCTGCCACCGGAATACCGCGGCGCATGAGAATTTCATTACCCGTACAGCAGACACCAACGAGGTTAATCCCTTTGGCGCCGGCCTTTTTGGCCAGAGCCAGCATATCATCCTCCTGGGCGGCCATGCACAGGGCCTCGGCCAGCAGCGGCTCATGGCCATGCACGGTAACATTTACCTGATCTTTTTGCAGAACACCAATATCAACAATGGAGCGAATAGGTACCGGAGTGCCAAACATAATATCAGTTAATTCAGTTGACATCATGGAGGCCCCCCAACCATCTGCGAGAGCACAGCGATTGGCCTGAAGCATGAGGTTTTTATATTCCTGATCAACACCCATATGAGTACGGTGCATCAGCTCAACAACCTCACGATCAATACCTCTGGGCTCAACCCCGATTTTCTTCCACATGGCCTGCAGAGTATCCGGAGCCCGTTTCAACATGGTTAAAAAGCCGTTCTGCTGGCCGAATTCCGCCAGACATTTTTCACCGAGCTCCAGGGCAATTTCATTTTTGTCCCGCCCCTCAATTTCAATGTCGAAGACCTTGGCCAGGGTATGCAGTTTAGCCACATCCTTGATTTGATGCTCGGTTTCACCCTTGGCAGTGGCGATAAAGCCCTGCACCATCTCCCGGGCATGATCCGTATGAGCCGCGGAACCAGCGGCAACCATCCGGCTGAAATTACGGGCGGCCACTGTCTCGGCAGTAGCTCCGCAGATTCCGACCATCTCCGCAACTCCATCGATAATCTGACACGGCCCCATATTACAGTTACGGCAGCAGACCCCGCCGGAACCAAAGAGACAGGCCGACATCCCCCGGTCATCAACCCGATGAAAGGCGGTCTTAACGCCTTTGGCGACATCCTGGGCCAAAACCTCCTTAGTAGAGGGGCAGGTTATATTATCGCATCCTTCACAGCTAATTTTTCGCATAGTCATAATAATTCCTCAAATTATCAGGCCCTAAGCCATCTCTGCGGCATAGGTGCTTTTTACTGTTTTTTTATGTAACTATTCAGCGAAATGTCCGAAATTAACAATAACCACTGAATGTAACTGTTCAGAAGTGCCTCAGGTTTGTTCATTTTTGACTTTGAAGTATATTATGGTATGCGAGAAGGCAAAAATGGGCAAAGAAGAGGTGCTGCCGAATAGTTACTTTTTTATAACAGCCCGGCAGCAGCCTTAGCCGCCTGTACCGTGTTCATCATCAACATGGTAATGGTCATGGGGCCGATACCACCCGGTACCGGCGTAATAGCGGAGGCCTTCTCTTTAACCGCTTCAAAATCGACATCACCGGCCAGGATTGATTTACCTTCAGCGGTCTTGCCAATTCGGTTAACCCCGACATCAAGGATCACTACCCCATCTTTTACCATATCGGCGGTGACCATTTTCGGCACCCCAACCGCGGCAATAAGAATATCTGCCCGCTTAGTATGAAAGGCGGTATCTCTGGTGCGGGTATGACACAGGGTAACGGTGGCGTTGCCGCCTTCCCGCTTCTGGAGCATGAGGTTGGCAATGGGCTTGCCGACAATATTACTGCGGCCCAGGACGACTACCTCTTTACCGCTGGTCTCAATATTATTACGTTTCAGGATTTCAAGCATGCCGTGCGGGGTGCAGGGCAGGAAGCATTTTTCGCCCAGCATCATTTTGCCGATATTAACCGGATGAAAGCCGTCCACATCCTTATCCGGGTCAATAGCATAGAGGATATTGGCCTCATTAATATGCTTAGGCAGGGGTAACTGCACCAGAATACCATGCAGTTTGTCATTCTTGTTACATTTATCGACTAAGGCGAGAAGATCTTCCTCAGAGGTGTCGGCCGGCATATCATAACGCTCTGAGTAGATCCCCAGATTCTTAGATGTTCTTTCTTTGGCCCCGACATATACCTCGGAGGCAGGATCTTCTCCAACGAGGATAGTTACCAGTCCGGGAACTACATTATGTTTTTCCTTTAATTCCGCAATCTCCTGTTTTAACTCTTCCCGAATGGTCTTGGCAGTCTCTGTGCCGCTTAATATCTTAGCGCTCATAAATAGGGGCTCCTTAAAAAATACGAAAGAAATAAATCATCAACTACTTGTTGTTATTAGTAAATTTATAGTTGACACCAGCAAATGCTTCGAGTCCATAACCATGTTGACAAAAAGCAGGTCAATCAACCGTCAACACTGGCTCAAACAGACTTTTTTATTATATATACAAAATAGGAATAATAATACTTGATAGATGGGGAGTTAGCAATAGGGAAAAATACGTATTAATAAATTTAAGAGAGGGACTTTATTGACCTGAGGGCCGGGAACGACCGCCGGCAAGTTTAACAATAATACCGTTGGCATGACCTAAACGGGAGGCCAGGGCCTTAAATATATGATGGGCGACATCCGGGTATTTTTCAATAACCTCAATAAGTTTATCACCTGGATAGCGCTTCAGCTTACTGCGGCCTTTGGAGATAATACTGGCCGAGCGCCTCTCCCCGGTAACTGCCGACATTTCACCGAAATACTCACCGGGCTGGACAATTTCGGCAATTTTTTTACCATCTTTGACCACCATCACCGCACCCTGGATAAGTTTAAAAAAATCCTTATCATTATTGCCCTGTCTGATTACAAAGTCACTTTCCTGGTATTCCTCGACGTCAGGATTAACGAGATAGGAAGGCAGGCTCTCTTCAGTAACCACAGTCTTTCTGAGAATCTCAGCAATACTGGTTGCCCCTTCAATAACCTTATTAACCCCGGCCATGCGCAGAGTTTTCATGCCCTCCTGAATAGCAATCTTGCGTAATTGATCTTCGGGAACCTCGGCATTAATGGCCTTGCTCACTTCATCGGTAACCTCCATGAGTTCAAACAGCCCCACCCTTCCCTTATAACCGCCGCCATTACAATTACCGCAGCCCTTGGGCCCATAAATATTTAGTTCATTTACCCCCTCTTCGGCAAAACCCATGGCAATCAATTCCTCAGATTTATAGCTTTTAGTCACCTCCTTGCATTCCGGGCACAGACGGCGCGCCAGACGCTGGGACAGCACCATGGTAATGGCCGAAGCCAGCATAAAGGCCGGGATACCAATATCCACCAGACGGCCGATGGTAGCCGGGCAATCATTGGTATGCAGGGTGGAAAATACAAGATGGCCGGTCATGGCGGCTTTGATGGCGATTTCCGCCGTCTCCATATCCCTGATTTCGCCCACCATGATAATATCAGGATCCTGACGTAAAAAGGCCTTCAAGGCGGCGGAAAAGGTCATCCCCACATCATTAATAACATTGACCTGATTGATACCCTTAAAGTTAAATTCCACCGGATCTTCAGCGGTGAGAATCTTGGTACCCTCATGATTCAATGAATTCAAGATCGAATAGAGGGTAACCGTTTTACCGCTGCCCGTGGGGCCGGTTACCAGCAGCAGCCCCTGGGGCCGGGAGATACAGCGTTGCAGGGCCTCAAAGGTAGGCTGTTCAAAACCCAGCTTGGTGAGATCAACATTAAGGGAGGCCTTATCCAGAATACGAAGAACAATGGACTCGCCAAAGAGAGTGGGCAGAGTGGAAACCCGGAAATCAACGGCCCTGGTGCGGCTGATCCGCATTTTAATACGCCCGTCCTGGGGAATGCGGCGTTCAGTAATATCTAATGATGCCAAGATCTTAATCCTGGAGACCAGGGCATTTTTAATGGTAAGGGGCAGATTCATAGCCCGGTAAAGGGTGCCGTCTAAGCGATAACGAACCTGAAGGCTTTTCTCATAAGGCTCAATATGAATATCGCTGACCCCGTCCTTCACCGCCTTGATAAGGATACCGCTGACCAGCTTGATAATCGGCGCATCAGAGGCGGAATATTGCTCCATCTCGTTTTCCTCATCACCGATCATTTCATAGTCTTCTGCCGCCTCCGAGGCCAGAGAGCCAAAATCATCAATTTCAGTGACCGGCTCTTCTTCCTCCTCTTCAGCCCCGTTTTTTATCCCGGCACTGATTAATTCCTGATAGGCCTCATCACTGATTTTGTAATACTTACGATAGGCCTCGATAATATCATTTTCCACCGAAATACTGACAGAGAGGCCCATCTTGACCTCGGTCTGCAAGGATTCAACCGCGGCGGTATCGGTGGGCTCCGTCATGGTAATATGCAGGGTATTACCCACGGAACGAAGTGGAAAGGCCATATACTTAACGGCAGTTTCAAAGGGCATTATCTTTAAAACATCGAGACTGGGGGGCTCGGCTGCGATACTCACCGCCGGATAATTATGAACCCGGCTCAATACCTTGAGGATGGTGTCTTCTTCTATATAACCAAGACGGATTAGAATACTGCCGAGACGGCCGCCGGATTTCTTCTGGAGATCGAGGGCCTCATTGAGCTGAGTATTGCTGATTTGCCCCTCTTTACGGAGAATCTCACCAATTTTCATCTTACCGGCCCCGGACTGATCTTTCACCGAAGCCCGAAGACTGGACTGCTGTTTATTTTGAGGTTTAGTAGGAGGGGACATGTTTTCCAAATTGAAAAAATGAACAGGTTATTCAGCAGCATTATACCGCGCAGTCACCAATAAGTTTACACTATGCGCTGGCGATATACAAAAAAAAAGGTGGGGGACTGTATTCAACAGCCCCCCACCTTTTTTGCAACAATTTTTCACACAGAATTTAAACAGAAAAATGAAGAATTTAGAAGACCCCCTTAACCTTGCCGGTCTCGACATCCACATCAACCCGCCGGTAAGCCGGATCAGATGCCGTGCCGGGCATAAGGCTGATGGCCCCGGCCACGGGCACAACAAACCCCGCTCCTTTATAAGTCAGAATATCACTGATGGGCAGAGTCCAGCCGGTGGGCACACCCTTTTTGGCCGGTTCGTGAGAGAGGCTCAAGTGAGTCTTAACCATACAGGTACCCATTTCCTTGATCTCCGGATCGTCTTCCATGCGCTTGAGTTTGGTCTGGGCCTCTGGGGAATAAGTTACCCCGTCAGCACCATATACCTCTTTGGCAATCAGCTCAATACGCTGGCTCAAGGGGGTATCAAGCTCATAGAGAAATTTAAAGTCATTGGGCTCTTCACAGGCATCAACAACGGCATCGGCAAATTCCAGCGCTCCGTCACCGCCATGCTCCCAATGTCTTGAAAGGGCTACCCTGGCCCCTGCCGCCTCGGCGAGGCGCCGCACCGCCTTAATTTCATCGTCAGTATCGGTGTAAAAGGCGTTAATACAGACCACGGGATTTATCCCGGCCTTTTTAACTGTTTCAATATGATGAATCAGGTTAGCGCAGCCCTGTTCCACCCAGCCGACGTTCTCGGAACCATACTCCTCGGGCATGGGCTTGCCAGGTACGGGAATCGGCGCTCCGCCATGGCATTTCAGAGCCCGGATAGTAGCCACAACTACCGCGCAGTTCGGCTTCAAGCCGCTGAATCGACATTTGAGATTCCAGAATTTTTCAAAGCCGATATCTGCCCCGAAGCCGGATTCCGTCACATTGTAATCGGCCAGTTTAAGGCCAAGACGATCGGCCAGCACCGAAGACTGACCAATAGCGATATTGGCAAAAGGCCCGGCGTGCACCAGTACCGGCTGTCCCTCAAGGGTTTGGAGGAGATTGGGGTTTAAGGCCTCAACCATCCAGGCGGTCATAGCTCCGGCCACGTCGAGATCCTCGGTGGTAACGGGTTGATCGCGGCGGTTATAGCCCACCACAATCCGCCCCATTCTCTCGCGCATGTCCTTCAAGTCACGAGCCACGGAGAGTATGGCCATAATCTCTGAGCTGACGGCAATGGCAAATTTAGACTGCATGGTCATGCCGTCCATCTTGCCGCCCAGACCTATGGTTATATTGCGCAGGGACTGGGCGCAGAAATCCATAACCCAGCCCATTTCAACCTTTTTAGGATGAATGTCCAGCCTTTTTAAACCACGTCTGGCCAGAATTTCATCGGTATAATTTGATTCGTGCTGCATCCGGGAGGTAACCGCCACCATAGCCAGATTATGGGCATTGACAATGGCGTTTATATCTCCGGTGAGACCGAGAGAAAAAGGAGTCAGTGGAATACACTGGGCCAGTCCGCCGCCGGCGGCGCTGCCCTTGATATTCATGGTGGGGCCGCCGGATGGTTGCCGGATAGCTCCGATTACGCTTTTATTCCGTTTGCCGAGTCCCTGAACCAGGCCCATGGCACAGGTGGATTTCCCCTCGCCGAGGGGAGTGGGAGTAATAGCGGTAACATCTATATATTTACCGTTCGGCCGGTTTTCCAGGCGCTTCAGAATAGCCCGATAATCAAGTTTAGCGACATAATGGCCATGGGGCAGGAGTTCTTCCTTCTGCAGACCAAGTTCCTCACCAAGCTGATAAACTGTTTTCATGCGGCTTTCAGCCTCTTCGGCAATCTCCCAGTCCGCGTGCTTTGTCGGATCCAATACCATCTTGATTTCTCCTTTTTGTTGAGTAATATTTAATAATTAAGGCGTTGTAAATATGGTAACTGTTTAGGGCAGGTTATCCGCCTTAGCTAAATAGTTACTAAATATATTAAGGTAGACAGGCTTCCATGAGCAGTAAGCTGTAACTTCAGGGAAACACAGCGGCTCTGGGAAGGCGAAGACTCTAAATGTGCCTCATCTACTCTCAAAAAAACTTTCGGCAAGCAAAATAATGGATTGCCTCAAGGTTTACAATAGGTATAACCACCTATCAGAGTACTGGTTTATACATCCTGAGTGGGGAATACGGCGGGGAATATTACCTTAAATTCGTCTGCCAGGGGAATCATTAATTCCCGCATGGAGGGCTCAGCCGCCGTTGAAGTGCGAAGCTTAAAGATATGCCGCCATTGTAAAAGGCTGGCAAAGACAATGATTTCTGTCTTGCAGGAATTGGGCAGCACCGTACGGGCGGCCTGGGGAGAGGCAGTCTTCAATAATGCAAAATACAGGGTCTCGGTCTCAACCATGGCTCGTTCCCAGAGCTTGTATTCTTCAGAGCCTTCGTCAAAAAACATCGGTTTGATAAAGGTAACCTCACTGCCGAACTGATCTTTATCATAACGGCAATAGCGCTGGCTCTCCTGCAGATACGAACAGGGGCGGTGGCGGACAATCTCATGGGTAACCGCCCGGTTGGTAATAAATTTTACCGCCAGAAAACGATGCCTGGACATCAGACCGGCGTCTAACTTCTCCACCTCGCTTAGAGGGATCTTTTCCAGCGCAATACCGGCCTGAGGCAGCCAGCCGCTCCTGGGGCGCAGATCATCAAAGAAAAGGGGATAACGCCCGGCCAGGACAGCGGTTATCCCCTTTACCATCTTCACGGCCGGGTGATCCATAAACAATTCCCGGAACCCCCGTACGCTGCCGGTAATAAGCAGAGTTGCTTTATCCAAGCGGTCAATCACGAGATAACGGGGCACCAATTCATAAAAATGATTAATATAACTCTGTGTATCGGCCGTCACCTTAATGGTCAGAACCGCCATTTCAGCCACGGAATTATGCCCACGCTTTAAGATATTTGTTATAAAGGGCCCGGCCGAATCATCGGTAATTTTCCCTTCGCTCTTATAGCATACCCGGCCGCAGAACTCTATCCGCCGGGCCATACTGTCGTGATCAAGCTCCCGCAGAATCTCAAATGATGGTGGAATTACCCGCATACAGACCTCATAATAGTTACATGATGATTTTAGATTAGGAGCTTATAGAGGCATAGTTGATCCAAACCCGCCTTTTTAATCATTCAGCTCTTGTCCCGATTCTGCCAAAATGGCGACATCTCCCGCAGTCCGGCAATAATGGCCGGCATTTTCTCTAAGACCAGATCAACCTCATCCTCGGTATTAAAGACACTCAGGCTGAAACGGATTGAACCGTGAGCGGCGGTAAATGGTACTCCCATGGCCCGCATGACATGCGACGGTTCCAGGGAGCCGGAGGTACATGCCGAACCGGAGGACGCGCAGATATTATATTGATCCATATGGAGAAGAATGGCCTCGCCCTCAATATATTCAAAGCTGATATTGCAGGTATTAGGCAGACGGCTGGTCTTATGGCCATTCAGAATAGAATTGGGGATACTGGCCAGCAGCCCCTCCTCTAATTTATCCCGTAATTTCCGCACCTTGCTGTTTTCAAGAGTCATCCAGGCTCCGGCCAGCTCACAGGCCTTGCCCAGGCCGATAATGGAGGCGGTATTTTCCGTTCCCCCCCGCCGGCCCCTCTCCTGATGGCCGCCAATCATAAAGGGAGCGTATGGCGTACCTTTTTTGACATAAAGTACACCAACCCCCTTGGGGGCATGCAGTTTATGACCGGAGAGGGAGAGAAAATTCACCTCTAATTCCCGCAGATTAATGGGTATTTTACCTACCGCCTGCACGGCATCGGTGTGAAAGAGAATCCCCGCTTCCTTGGCCATGGCCGCCATTTCGGCAATGGGGAAGATAACCCCGGTCTCATTATTGGCCCACATAACGCTGACTATGGCGGTATCATCACTCAAGGCCTTGCGGTATTCATCAAGATCAAGCATCCCTTCGCTGTCCACCCTGAGGCTGGTAATCCGGTATTTATGGCCGGTGAGATTGCGGAGACTGGCGGCGAGATTTTTTACCGCCGGATGTTCCACCCGGGTGGTAACTATATGATGTTTATCAGGATTGGCTCGTACCGCCGAGAGAATAGCCGTGGAATCACTCTCCGTGCCGCAGCTGGTGAAGATTATCTCCTCGGTATCAGCGCCCAGCAGCTCTGCCACCTGCGCCCTGGCCTTAACGAGAGCCCTGCCCACCTGACCGCCAAAACGGTGCATACTGGAGGGGTTACCGTATAATTCACTGAAATAAGGCAGCATGGTTTCAAGAACATCCGGGGCCACCTTGGTTGTTGCGTTGTTGTCCATATATATTACATCATTCACCGGTCTTCCTCCACTACCAGGGTATCAAGTACCTGCTCACGCAGGGTCTTCTCAACATATTCCTTCAGAGTTGTCGTTGAACGCGAACAACCGCCGCAGGCCCCGCGCAGGGCGACAATTACCATATCACCGTCAACATCAATTAATTCGATATCGCCGCCGTCGTTGCGGAGAGTTGGCCTGATCTCCCGCTCCAGGACATCTTCAATCTTTTTTATCTTTTGAATGGTAGTCATACGGGCCAGCCCCTTCATGGGGATTATACGCGACTTGGTGCTGCCTGTTACCTCATCCAGAATTTCCTGCAGACGATCCAGGCATTTACCACAACCGCCCCCGGCCTTGGTAAAATTGGTGATATCTTCAACGCTGCGCAGATTACTCTCCTCAATGGCCCGTTTAACCTCTAAATCAGTAACCCCGAAGCATTCACAAACCACCTCACCCTCAGCCACCGGTACGGGTACACCCCGATAATTGGCAACAGCCGCCTCCAGGGCCTCACGGCCCATTACTGAACAATGCATCTTTTCCTTGGGCAGACCGCCAAGGAAATCGGCAATTTGTTCATTGGTTATTTTTTCCGCCTCAGTCAGGGGCAGTCCCTTGACCATCTCGGTTAGAGCCGATGATGAAGCAATGGCGCTGGCGCAGCCAAAGGTCTGAAATTTAGCATCGACAATTATCTCTTTTTCGTCCACCTTCAGCATCAGCTTAAGAGCGTCGCCGCAAGAGAGCGAACCCACCTCACCCACGGCGTTGGCGTCCTTTATCTCACCAACATTACGCGGGTTCATAAAATGTTCTTTGACCTTATCCGTGTATTCCCACATTATAGCAGCAGCCTCCAAAAATAGTTGTATGCCGGTC
>VAPK010193210.1_pt1 | contig 13841 bp, 11 predicted proteins | sample 3395031 | NCBI WGS metagenome assembly VAPK01 (sample SAMN08290443, study PRJNA428436) | hydrothermal vent metagenome | isolation source: Deep-sea hydrothermal vent chimney 1 | place: Pacific Ocean: Juan De Fuca Ridge | reverse complement strand
GGAATGATCCACGCCTATTATTTCTCGGTCGGACCGAGCCTGTTTGGTGAACTGGCCGAACGGCTGCAACTATACGGCATGGCAGATGAAAACTGCCGCATAGTTGTGGAAAAACCTTTTGGCCGTGATCTCGAAAGTGCGCGTGAACTTAACAAGGTCCTGGCGGCGCATTTTGATGAAAGTCAGATCTATCGGATAGATCACTATCTGGGCAAAGAAACCGTACAAAACCTGATGGCGGTACGATTTGCCAACATCCTGTTTGAACCGCTTTGGAATGCGCAATACGTCGATCATATCCAGATCACAGTGGCGGAAACAGTTGGGGTTGGTGGGCGCGGTGCGTACTATGACAAGTCCGGCGCGATGCGCGATATGGTGCAGAACCACCTGATGCAGCTTTTGTGCCTGATCGCGATGGAACCGCCTAGTCGTTTTGGCCCCGATGAGGTCCGCGATGAAAAGCTAAAAGTTATCCGCGCGCTCGAACCGGTTGATCCGCACCATATTGTGCGTGGTCAGTATAATGCTGACGGTAAAGAACAATCCTACCGGGACGATGCGGGTGATCCCAAAAGCCTGACCGAAAGTTTCATTGCTCTTAAGTGCCACATATCCAACTGGCGCTGGTCGGGGACGCCGTTTTATATCCGCACCGGGAAAAAACTGAAAGCTCGCGAAAGCGAAATTGTGGTGGTGTTTAAAGACGCACCGCACCTGATTTTCGGGCAGTCTAGCGGCCAGCATTGCAATACCCTGACCATTCGATTGCAACCTAATGAAGGCATGACACTGGGTGTGACCATCAAAGATCCCGGACCCGGTGGAATGCGGCTGATTGATGTACCGCTTGATATGACATTCGCGGAAGCCCTTGGTGAGGAAGGAAGTGATGGGCCGGATGCTTATGAACGACTGATCATGGACGTCATGCGTGGCAATCAAACGCTGTTCATGCGCGGTGATGAGGTGGAAGCCGCATGGGGCTGGACTGATCCGATCATTGCCGGTTGGGAAGAACGGGGTGAAGTCCCCAAGCCTTATGAGGTTGGCAGCAGCGGGCCGGAAGATGCAATGATGTTAATGCACCGGGACGGACGGCGCTGGCGGGAGATAAAAGAATGAAATTGACTGAATACCCGGATCAGGAATTGATGATGATCGATCTGGCCAGCGTGTTGGCAGGTGAGCTGGAACAGGCATTGGGTCATCAGGAAACAGCAACTTTTGTGGTTCCCGGTGGCACAACGCCGGGGCCGATTTTTGATTATCTGAGCGCGGCTGATCTTGACTGGTCTCGGGTGTGGGTTTTACTTAGTGACGAAAGATGGGTTCCTGAAACGTCCGAGCGCTCAAACACGAAGCTTATCAAGGAGCGCCTGTTGACCGGGCGCGCGGCGGCGGCGACTTATCTGCCGTTATATGCCGAAGCTGAAACGCCGGAAGAGACGCTTAGTGATCTTGGTGCGAGCATCATGCAACATCTGCCTATTTCTGTACTACTTTTGGGAATGGGCGCGGATATGCACACCGCGTCCCTGTTTCCGGGCGCAGACAGATTGGGCGAAGCAATGGCACCCGAGGCTCCGACCCTGTTGGCAATGCGCGCGCCCGGCGCACCCGAGCCACGTATCACCTTAAGTGCACGGGTACTGGACGCGGCTTTGGCGAAACATATTGTAATTACGGGTGCTGAAAAGCGCGCGGCATATGAGCAGGCGGCCAAGATCCATGACCCAATGATCGCGCCAATCTCGGCGGTGCTGAGCGGTGCAATTGTGCATTGGGCAGCGTGAATATGGATTGGGATAGTCTGAAATCGCACCAAATTTCAGTTCAGGACCGCTCTGTTCTTGATCTGTTTGATGGCACCCGGGCGCAGGATTTTTCTGTACGAAGTGGCGGGATGTTATTCGATTATTCAAAGACCAATATAGACACCAAGGCGCGTGATTTGCTGTTGCAACTTGTTGAAGATTGCGGGCTGAATGAACGTCGCAGTGCTATGTTTTCCGGTGAAAAAATAAACGAAACTGAAGGTCGGGCGGTATTGCATACGGCGTTGCGGAACCTGTCGGGCGAACCGGTGTTATATGACGGGCAGGACGTTATGCCCGGCGTGCTGGAAACGCTGGACAGGATGGCCGCATTTGCCGATGCCGTTCGCTCTGGTGAAATTCAGACCGCTGATGGCGGCATTTTTCAGGACGTGGTGAACATCGGCATTGGTGGTTCTGATCTGGGGCCGGCCATGGGGTGTTTGGCGCTGGTCCCTTACCATGATGGACCGCGTTGTCATTTTGTGTCCAACGTGGACGGGGCGCATATTTTTGATGTACTGAAAAAGCTGAACCCGGCGACCACATTAGTAATTGTCGCGTCCAAAACATTCACGACAATTGAGACGATGACCAATGCTGCTACAGCGCGCGACTGGTTAGTGACCGGTTTGCCTGAGGGGCAGGTAGGGAAGCATCTGGCAGCACTTTCTTCGGCAGAAGATAAAACCACTGCATGGGGTATCTCGCCGGATCGGGTGTTTGGATTTGAGGACTGGGTCGGTGGTCGCTATTCTATCTGGGGCCCGATTGGCCTGTCGATGATGCTCGCGGTTGGACCGGAATGCTTCCGAGAATTTCTGCGTGGCGGGCAGGCGATGGACCAGCATTTCCGCGATGCCGCTCCCGCGCAGAACATGCCGGTAATGCTGGCGCTGGTGGGTATCTGGCACAACCAGATTTGCGGCTACGCAACCCGCGCCGTGCTGCCTTATGACCAGCGGCTAAGCCGGTTACCGGCATATTTTCAACAGCTTGAAATGGAAAGCAACGGCAAGCGGGTATCGATGGATGGGTCGGATTTGCCCGGCAATTCCGGCCCGGTAGTCTGGGGCGAACCTGGCACCAACGGCCAACATGCGTTTTACCAACTGATCCATCAGGGTACTCGGGTAGTGCCCTGCGAATTCATGGTGGCCGCGAATGGGCACGAGCCGGCGCTCGCACATCAGCACCGCTTACTTATCGCCAATTGTCTGGCCCAATCCGAGGCGTTGATGCGTGGGCGATCGCTGGAACAGGCGCGTGAATTGATGGCCGCTAAAGGGTTGCAGGGAGATGAACTGGATCGCCAAGCCCGGCACCGGGTGTTTCCGGGCAACCGGCCATCGACCACATTGGTGTACCCTAAACTGACGCCGTTTGTTCTGGGGCAGCTCATTGCGCTTTATGAACACCGTGTGTTTGTTGAGGGCGTCATCCTTGGGATCAATTCCTATGATCAGTGGGGGGTGGAATTGGGCAAAGAACTGGCCGTCGCGCTGGAGCCGGTTGTTTCGGGGGCACAAAGCTCTGCTGACATGGATGGATCAACACAAATGCTGGTGGCGTATCTGCAAAGGCAGAAATGATCTGATTGAGCGCCCTTCGGGCGCATTATTTGAAGCGCTTCGCGCGATTTCGCTCCGCTCGGGGGATATTTTTACAAAAAAGAAGAATGGAGCGGGTGAAGGGAATCGAACCCTCGTATTCAGCTTGGGAAGCTGCTGCTCTACCATTGAGCTACACCCGCGTGCATGGCCGTTGAGATATTCAAAGGCAGCGTTTTGGTCAAGGCGTTATCGCCGACGACGGCGGCGTTTTCTGCCGGGTTCATCGTCGCTGCCGGCATTGAAGCTGACTTCGGGAAGGGTCACGATTGATGCAAGATTTTCAAACCGTTCTGTGGCGTGTGGAATGGCAGTGGCGGCGATGAAATGTTCCTGAAAACGTGGTTCAATCGCGGTTTCCACCTTGGTAATTTCCTGCACGATTTTTTCAATTTTGTGGCGCGCAGTGACATCACAAAGCGCGATGCGTGCCCCGGTTCCGGCAGCGTTACCCGCACTTGAAACCTTATCCAGCGGCACATCGGGGATCATCCCCAGAACCATCGCGTGTTTTGCTGAAATATGCGCCCCGAACGCGCCCGCAAGAACAACGCGGTCAACCTTATCGACACCCATTTCATCCATCAACAACCGCGCCCCGGCATAGAGCGCGGACTTTGCCAGCTGGATTGCGCGGATGTCGGCCTGGGTGACGGTAATGCGCGGGCCATCGTCGTCGCTGGCGTCGTGAAGAAGGTATTCGTGGGTGCGTCCCTCGGGGACGGAACGGGCGGTGCCGGTCTGTTCGGCGGAACCGATCAAGCCGGATGGGTCCATTATCCCGGCGATACGCATTTCGGCGATAACTTCGATGATGCCGGAGCCACAAATGCCGGTGATACCGGTACTGGCAATTATTTCTTCGAACCCTGGTTCATCTGACCATAGTTCTGAGCCGATTACCTGAAACCGGGGTTCTTTGGAAACCGGGTCAATCGTGACATGTTCGATTGCACCGGGGGCGGCGCGCTGGCCGGAACTGATCTGCGCACCTTCAAATGCAGGGCCGGTAGGCGATGAGCAGGCCAGAACACGGGATTTATTACCAAGCAGGATTTCCGCGTTGGTACCAACATCAACGATCAGGGCGAGGTCTTCGGATTTGTAGGGTTCCTCTGACAGGGCCACCGCGGCCGCATCCGCGCCAACGTGTCCGGCAATGCAGGGCAAAATATAAACCCGAGCCGAGCGGTTGATCACATCCATATCCAGCGCCGCTGCTTCCAGCGAAAGTGAATTCGACGTGGCAAGCGCAAATGGCGCCTGACCGAGTTCCACCGGATCAATCCCCAGTAGTAAATGATGCATCACCGGGTTACAGACGAATACGCATTCCATGATTTGTTTTGGGTCTATCTCGGCAGTTTCGGCGATAGATCCGGCCAGATCATTGATCGCTTGGCGCACTTCAGTGGTCATTTCCTTATCGCCGCCGGGGTTCATCATTGCGTAGGAAACCCTGCTCATCAGGTCTTCACCAAAGCGGATTTGCGGATTCATGATCCCGGCGGATTCCAATACCTGACCGTTACGAAGATCACACAGGTGTGCGGCGATGGTGGTGGAGCCCAAATCAATCGCCAGCCCGTAAAGGCGGCCCTCAAAATACCCGGGCCAAATGTCCAACAGGCGTTCGTGCGCGTCGTTATGGCCCTTATATAGTGCCACGGTGACGGCCCATTTGCCCTTGCGCAGGGCAGGTTGCACACGGGTCAGAACCGGTAGATCAACCCGGACTTCACCAATGTCCCATTGCTGCGCCAATGCCGTTTGCAGGCGCTCCATATCGCCGGTTGGCGTGTGCATGTCGGGTTCATCAACCTCGACGTAGTAAAGCCGTGTCGCCGGGTCCATGGTGATGTCACGCGCGGTAGCGGCTTTGCGCACCACCTGTTTGTGGACCTGACTTTCGGGCGGAACATCGATCACAACGTCGCCTTGAACCGTTGCCTGGCACCCCAAACGGCGACCCTTTTTCAATCCGCGTTTGTCGTCATAGCGTTGCTCAACCGAGTTCCATTCCGACAGGGCGTCCTGGGAAACAGTTACACCATGCTTGGGAAACTCACCAAAGCTCGGTGTGATCTGGCATTTCGAACAAATTCCACGGCCGCCACATACGCTATCCAGGTCAACGCCCAATTTACGCGCAGCCGTCAGAATTGGGGTGCCAACCTCAAAATGCCCGCGCTTGCCAGAAGGCGTGAATATCACCAGAGGGTCTTGGGTCATTGTCCTGATCCGTTCGCATACATTTTTCGGACAATAACCAAACGACACCAAAGGTATAGCCACTGGGCGGCAATTACTTGGCTTGCGGCGTCATTTGCTCCCCAGAATTTCGATCCCAAGCACCCAGACAAGGATTGGTACCGGCGAAACCGCCAGTGCTATGGTCAACACCATAATCCACGGGGTGAACAGGCGAGACAAGCCTGCCATCAGGCAGATGCCACCGCCGCCACCAATCAGGGCGTTGCCAGGCAGGTTCAACAGCAATGCAAGTGTTACATATCGGAAATTCAATGCGACCCCACCCAGCCAGCCCGGCAACCGAGAGCGCAGAAAATCAAGCCGTTCCTGCCGGTTTAAGTTTTTACTGCGTTCCAGAAATGCGCATGCGCGTTGCAGGCGCAGGTCCCGGAAGACCTGGTGCAACCAGTCATAGCTCATGAAACGACCTGCTAAAAACGCTACCGTCAGCCCGGTGACAGTCGCCAGATAAACCACGGGTGCGACGTCGGAGCCGCGGATCATCATCAGGGATACGCCAATTTCGATGCCCGGCACAAAGGGCAGGGCCATCAGTGCGGCGTAAGCCACAACTATCAGCACGATCAGACCGCCCATTACCGCGTTCTGCGTACCTTCGGGCAGGGCAGCTGTACGAGTTTCAACCCATTGGATCAGGAAATGCGCACCAAACGCAATACCAACAATTATGGCAAGGCGGAACCCGGACTTAAAAAGCGACCGGCTAAGCGGTGATGACGTTGATTTAATTACATATCCCCCTATTGGAGCATATGTCGTTAACCCGCTCGCAGCAAAGTAATAATCTGCAGATTGTCAGGAATTGTGCGAGCTCCAGCCGCAACGATCAAATTCAGCGAATTCGGTCATTTCTTCAGCAATACCGACGGGAATAATGCGCGAGCAGCCTTCAAAACCATCTTCGCTTTCGTATACGCTGACAATACCGTCTACTTCGGCTGTTGCCATCGAGCATAGCTGTTCACCAGGTTCCAGGTTTGAAAAATTACGCTCACCCTCACGGGTTTCGGTGGCGAAGAATAATAATTGCTCGGAAGAGTTTACAATACAAAACCCATCAGTTGGGGCCGCCGCCGCTGCGGTCTGGAATGTTGCAAGATAGGCAATAACATCAAGCCGGTCGTCTTCCGAATTTAGCTTGAATGACATTTTTGCCTTGGCCTTTGGGTCATCCAGTAGCGCGCGTAGATATTTGGTTGGGTCAATTAGATATTCTGCAATTGTATCTTCGCTCCAGACCAACCCGGACTGGCCAGCCGCAATCAAGGATTTGGAATATTTATACCCTTCGACCGATCCGGCCGGGCGTCCGATAACGCCAGTTAATATCGGCCCCACACTATTCTTGGCTTCCGGGCCAATTTTGTGACAGGCCTTGCATTTTTTGAAAATCTTTTCGCCATCTGCGGCCGATTGAGAGAATGCAGGAACCGCAAGAAGGCCGACGAACAAGGTTACTGTTAAAAAGTATCTCATAATAATCTCCTTTATGTTCAACGCTATGTCCGCCATGCGGGCCGGGAATGTCCAATCACGTTCATACACCAATTGATCACCGGATTGTTAAGACGAAGTGAAACACGAGTTGCCTGCTTTTGGTCCCGCGTCAAAGTATAACGCGCGAAACATTTTAGACTGGGAGGGCATTATAAAGTCACTTCTGGCGGGAAACCGCAGCACAGGATGATGTTACAGACATTTTATTCGACCGCGACCAAGGGTGAACATACAGGCGATTTGATCGTACAACGTAATTTCGGAACCGAACGTGTAAGTGCTGACGACATCCTGAATGACCCCGAAAACACCTTGGGGCCGCCTGTTTTTGGCTTTCCGTAGGGTTGATTCGCTGACTTAAACATATGAATAGTCTTAGTTCAGAATTGTCCATTCAATCTCAAACACGATGCAATCACCGAAAGTTTAACACGATGTGATGGCTTTGGGGTGGCTATTCACTGTTAATCTCATGCACATATCGCGCGTGTAGTAACAGTGGAGAGAAACCGTGAAATCATTGCTAGCAGGTTGTGCGATAGCACTAACTTTTGTTGCCCCCCTTGCCGCGCAGGACGCGCCATTTGGAACCGAAGCCGATACAAATTATGCAACACAGTTGTGGGAGGTTATGGTCGCAGACGGCTATGCCGGTGAAGGCGCTGTGATGTCATTCCCTTATGAAGGGGTTGAGCCACATGGCATGATGTTAGAGACCTTCTATACAACCGGAACGATTGGTGACCACACCGGTGATTTGATCATTAAGCGCAATTATGGACCCGAAGGCGTAACATCCGAAGATGTTCTTTCCAATCCCGCCAAGCACCTTGGTGCCGTAACAGTCATGTTCCGCCGCGAAGCCGGGTATGATGAAGATAACGCCAACTGGTTCTGGGCGAAATATTTGCCGGATGGCTCGCTGGATAAAAACGGTAAAGGTATGGAATTGGCGGGTCGTGTCGCCAAGGGCGCTGATGCAGGTTGTATTGCATGCCATTCCAGCCAGGAAGATTACATTTTTACCACCGATCACATCACCAACTGATCGAGGAACTTTAAACGAAAAAGGGCAGCTATTGGTTGCCCTTTTTTATTGCTATGCGTGCCAAAAGTTTGCGCAGCGAATGCAGTTTTAGGGGCGCCAGAATTGGTTCGGGTGTAACAAATTTACTCTGAAATGGCGTGAAACTTGCCAAGGTTTAACCCCGACGACGACGCCGTCCGGTTCTTGCACCACCGGTCCCGGCTGCTGCGGCGGCCAGACTGGCTTCGGCAAAACTTGCGCCATCCTTAACCGCGTCCAGTACCCGGCTGAAAGCTATCCATTTTTTGCCGTTTGGATCGTGGTTCATCAGGAAGTTGGCGGCGTGGATTGCTTCCATTTCAACCGGACGCACCGGGTTCATGATGGCGCTGGTCATACCGGCGGTAATAGCCATCGGCAAGAAGGCAGAATTTATTCCGTGTCGTTGTGGCAGGCCAAACGAAATGTTGGATGCGCCGCAGGTGGTGTTAACGCCCAGCTCATTGCGCAGGCGCCGCACCAGCGCAAACACCTGCTGTCCGGCGGTCGCCATCGCACCAACCGGCATTGCCAGCGGATCAACAACAATATCATGGGCCGGGATGCCAAAATCAGCCGCGCGCTGAACGATTTTTTTGGCGACTTCAAAGCGCACATCCGGGTCTTCGGAAATCCCGGTGTCATCATTGGAAATCGCCACTACCGGTACATTGTATTTCTTGACCAGCGGCAGGATCGAAGCCAAGCGGTCCTCTTCGCCGGTGACGGAATTCAGCAACGGGCGACCGTTGGCGACTTCCAGCCCGCGCTCCAGCGCGCCGGGAACAGAACTGTCGATGCAAAGTGGTACATCAACCAGACCTTGCACCAGCTCAATTACTTTGCCCATCAAGGGCGGTTCGGTTTCATTCGGGTTCGGGTTTGAATTGTAAACAACGCCCGCGTTGATATCGAGCACCATCGCCCCGCAGGCCACCTGTTCCAATGCGTCTTTTTCAACGGTCGAAAAATCACCCGCTTCCAACTGCGCCGCCAGTACCTTGCGCCCGGTTGGGTTGATCCGCTCACCTATAACGCAGAATGGTTCGTCAAACCCGATCACAACGGTTTTTGTTTTGCTCTCAAGTATAGTTCGGGTCATATCGGGGAATTCCTTGCGATTAAGCGGCGTTTGCCGGTTGGGTGCTATTGCCCCCGTTATTGATGGCCCAGTTGGCATTGGTTTTTATTCCGCCGAGCGGAAAGAAATGCACCTGCTCGATGTTGAAATCAGGGTTGGCGGCTTTGTGGGCGGCCAGATCACTGATTACATCGTTCGGCTCATAGGGCAGGATCAGTTTGGTAACATCCATTGCGCGTTTTTGCAGCACCTTCAGCGACGGGCCAACACCACAGGCGATGGCGAAGCGGATCAGGGTTTGCAGTTTGGCCGGACCCGCGATGCCGATATGAATGGGGAGGTCGATGCCAGCCGCGCTCAGGGCATCCACCCATTTGATCACCGGCTTGGCGTCAAAACAGAACTGCGTTGCCAGCGCGATTTTAGCGTCAGTTCGGTTGGCGAAATCCTGTTTCCAGTGCAATGCTTGCATCACACCTTTATCCGAACCGTCCGGATCAATATCTTTGTTGCCCTCAGGGTGGCCCGCCACATGCAGACGGGTAAAGCCCGCCTTATCAAACAGACCGGTTTCCAATAGCTGCATCGAGCTGTCGAATGTCCCAAGCTGCTTTACCGGGCTACCAGCAAGGATCAGGCCCTGGGTGACACCGGCTTCACCCTGATAACGGTCAATCCAGTCGGCCAGCATGGTTTTGTCTTTGATGATCCGGGCCGGAAAGTGCGGCATGACTTCATATCCATCACTGGCAAGACGGCTTGCAGTGGTGACCATGTCTTCGATCGTTGTGCCTTCTATATGGGCGATATAGACGCGGGTACCTTTAGGCAGAAGGGCGCGAAAATCCTCGACCTTTTCGGCCGTGCGCGGCATAATTTCTATCGAATAGCCTGCAAGGAACGCTTCCACATCTGCATTTGCGGGCGTGTCCAAGATTTCCTTCTTACGAAACGGTAAAAGTGCCATTGCGGCCCCCCATATCTGTTTCGGGCTCAGGCCCATCCGTCATTTGCAATCAGGGCCTTGATCCGGTCCTGATTATAATCGTTGTCCAGTCGTGCAGCTTCGCCCTGTGCGAGTTCAAGATCACTGGCTTCGGTTTCAACCGCGTAAACGTCACCTTTGCGCCACTCAGCCAGATAGGCGTCAGTCCCTGCCGCACCTGTCTTCATTGCCGCCCTATCAATCGCCTGTTCAAAGCGTTCCGGCAGCTGCGCCTTGGCGCCGCGCCGACCCTTGCCGACAATGATCTGGGCCGGAATATCGCGCCAATAAACGATGGTGACATTCGCCATGGTGATTCCTTTGCTTGTTAGACGCTTTTACGCCCCTAATCGCGTGTTATTATGCCGGTTTTCGACCTAGGCAGGTTCACTTGCGACCAACACAAGACTGCTAGCCTTTCGCAGGCCCCATTACTAGCAAGGCAAGTGTGATAAATATTCATTTTGGTTATGAACCAAATCCAGCAAATCTGTCACCTTGCTCTTGTGGTCATAGAAACCTAGTGTGAACCCAACCACGAATAGGAGGGCGGCGTGATGACGCCCAAGCGTCGCGATGGTGCGGGCGCGTTCCTGAGCCCGGTCGAGCAGTCCGCGCCTGAAAACTCTGATCCAGCGGCGCTTTATGCCGCACTGGATCTCGGAACAAATAGCTGCCGTATGCTGGTCGCGCAGCCACGGGGCAATCAGTTCCATGTGGTCGATAGCTTTTCCAAATCTGTGCATCTGGGGCAGGGACTTGAAGCATCCGGACGTTTGTCGCGCGCCTCAATGGATCGCACGGTTCAGGCGCTGCGGATTTGCCGCAAGAAGCTGGAACAGCACAAGGTTTCCCGGATGCGTCTGATTGCTACCGAGGCCTGTCGGCGCGCTGACAACGCAAGTGAATTCATTCGATATGTGAAACGCGAAACCGGGTTGGCACTGGATATAATTGAGCCGGAAGAAGAGGCCAGGCTGGCCGTAATTTCATGTGCCTCGCTGGTATCTACGATGACCGAGCAATTGCTGGTGGTGGATATAGGTGGTGGCTCAACCGAGCTGGTTTGGATTGACCTTTCCAACGTCCCACAGATTGACCGGGCCAAGGCAATCATGCGGCTGCATACCGGGTTCAAACCCGGCGACAGCCCGTTTCCCCATGCCAAGGTTGTTGACTGGATTTCGGTACCGCTTGGCGTGGCGACGCTGCGGGATCAGTTTGATGATGTTGAAGATGACGCCGGTCGTTTCGCGTTGATGAGCTGGTTTTTTGAAGAAAACCTGACCAGTTTTTCACCCTATTCCGGGGTGCAGGAAAAGGAAGGGTTTCAGGTCATTGGCACCTCTGGCACCGTTACCACGGTTGCCGCGTCACACCTTGGACTACGCCGGTATGAGCGCAATAAGGTGGACGGGCTGCGGATGACATCCGGGCAGGTGGACAAGGTGATCCACAGCTATCTGGCGCTTGGTCCCGAAGGGCGGCGCACCGACCCTCGGATCGGACGCGACCGCCACGCGCTGATCATGTCGGGTGCTGCGATATTGCAGGCGTTGCTGCGGGTCTGGCCGACGGATCGTTTGTCGGTGGCCGACCGGGGGTTACGTGAAGGATTGCTCTACGCACAAATGAGCGCCGACGGGGTTCTGGAAGACGGACCCTATTAACGCTGCGTTCAGTGATTGCGGGTTGCGTTGATTTTGGATATTTGAGCGAAAAAGAAACACGGTGCAGGGTCGCCCTGTGCTGACTGAAAGAAACCATGGCGAAGAAATCAAGCGGGCGCGGGGTGCGCGAACTGCGCACCAAAGTGAAATCGGCCAAAGGGCGAAAGCTCAGTTCAACCCTGTGGTTAGAGCGCCAGTTGAACGACCCATATGTCAAACGCGCCGGTGTCGAAGGCTACCGGGGCAGGGCTGCATTTAAGATACTGGAACTGGACGATAAATTCAGGTTTCTGGTGCCAGGGGCCCGCGTGGTTGATCTGGGCTGCGCGCCGGGGGGCTGGTGTCAGGTGTCGGTGCCGCGTGTGAATGCGCTTGGTGCGAAGAAAGGCAAGGCGATTGGTCGCGTGTTGGGGATTGACATACAGGACGTGGAACCCATTCCGGGCGCTGAGATATACAAGCTGGATTTCATGGAAGATGGTGCCGACGACAAGGTAAAAACCTGGCTTGGTGGCGGGGCGGATGTGGTGATGTCAGATATGGCGGCGTCGGCCTCGGGACATAAGCAAACAGATCATATCCGTATCATTGCGCTTTGCGAAACGGCCGCGGTTTTCGCCTTTGATGTACTGGAAGAAGGCGGAACTTTCGTGGCCAAAGTTCTGGCAGGAGGTGCCGAGGGTGAGCTGCAAAAGCTGCTAAAACAACGCTTTACCAAAGTGGTGAATGTAAAACCCCCGGCCAGCCGCTCAACTTCATCCGAAAAATTTGTCGTGGCAACAGGGTTTAAGGAGCCGTAAGTCGCTGACTGAAAATCTCATGTATTCAGGTGGCTGGCGGAGAGACAGGGATTCGAACCCTGGGAACCCGTGAAGGCTCAACGGTTTTCGAGACCGCCCCATTCGACCACTCTGGCACCTCTCCGTGTTTGATCCATGTCGAACCGGTGCGTGTTTAGGCGAAAGTCGGTTTGCGGTACAATAGAAATCTTTAGCGGACGCCCACATATCGCGGATGTGACCTGGTGGGGCCTTGGAACCGGGGCAGGAAATGCGTAGGTAACAGGCAGGCAATCTTGCGGAGGCACAATGCTTAAAATTACATCAATGCTGCTTATCTGGACCCTGATGGTCATCCCGGCGCGGGCAGAAATTTCGGCAGAAATTCAAAGGCTTAGCAAAGCTCTGGGGCTGTTTCAAATTGTTGACGTAATGCGCGCCGAGGGCATTGTTTATGGCGATGAACTGGCCGAAAGCATGTTCCCGGGTCCGGCAAGTAGTGATTGGCGGACGGCGGTTGATGGGATCTATGATGCGGATCGTATGGAAGACGTCGCGATAAACGGTTTTGCCGAAAGCATTGCGCCGGAAGATGTTGAATTGCTGACGAAATTTTTCGAAAGCGACCTGGGCGCAGAAATCATCGCGCTGGAAATATCTGCGCGTCTGGCATTGATGGATGATGCGGTAGATGAGGCAAACAATGCACATGTAGCCGAAATGATCGAAGATAATGATCCCAGAATTGCGTTGATTGACCAGTTTATCGAGGTGAATCAACTGTTGGAAAGCAACGTGGTAGGGGCATTGAATTCGAATTACGCGTTTTTTACCGGGCTGGTAGAGGGCGGCGCGTATGAGGACCCACTAAGTAACGAAGAGATCCTGCGCGAAGTCTGGAGCCAGGAATCAGATATACGCGATGACACCCAGGAATGGCTGTATGGGTTCCTGTCGATGGCCTATTCGCCGCTCAGCGATGAAGAATTGATGCTCTATATTAAACTCTCGGAAACACCCGAAGGGCAGGCGCTGAACAATGCGCTGTTTGACGGGTTTGAT
>VAPK010790123.1_pt1 | contig 13848 bp, 19 predicted proteins | sample 3395031 | NCBI WGS metagenome assembly VAPK01 (sample SAMN08290443, study PRJNA428436) | hydrothermal vent metagenome | isolation source: Deep-sea hydrothermal vent chimney 1 | place: Pacific Ocean: Juan De Fuca Ridge | reverse complement strand
TATGGTATGTTTGATACAATGAACTATGTAAAGCCTGATATAGTTACTATTGGTTACGGAATGGTAGCAAGTGCTGGATCTTTTATTTTAGCAGCCGGGACTAAAGGAAAAAGATATGCGTTACCTAACACAGAGATAATGATTCATGAGCTTGCGTCAGGTATGAAAGGCAAAGCAAATGACTTATTCCAAGAGGCTAAACATATTGAACGTTTATATGAAAAGATGGCTCGTCAGTATGTGGAGTTTACTGGTCAGAAATTAGACACAGTAAAGTCTGATATGCATAGAGACTTCTATATGAGTAGTAAAGAAGCAAAAGCATATGGATTAATCGATAAAGTAGAATATAAAAGAGTATAATGGGTAATATAACGTATAATAAAAATAAGTATCAAATAACTGGTAGAGGTTCTGGTCCTAGAGACCATCAGGCTAGACAATCAAATAATAATGATATGTTGCTTGTTACTGTATTACAGGATCAGATATCTTTACTTAAAGATCAGCTTAAAATAAAAGACTCTATTGAAACTAAAAAAACTATACAAACAGACTCAATAGATGCTGATATTAGGGCTGCAGTAGAAGATACTAAAAAAGAGCTAAATAATAGATTTAAAAAAAAAGAAGAAGAGTATAAAATAGTTATAACTAATTTAAAAAATATAAGTACTAATGCAATTACTAATGATGTAAATAAATTGGTCAATACTAAGGTAAAAGATAAGATTGAGTCCTTAACAACTTCAGAGACTACGTTAAAACTACGTTTATCGGAATTGGAAAAAGTAAATAAAAACCTCAGTCTGCGCGTCGTTGATAACGAAAAAGATGTTGTTCGTCTGGAAACTGAACTAAGGATAAAAGACGGTTTGATTGCAGATCTTAGAGCTGAGGCTTTAGGCTACAAAGAGTCTTTGTATGGACAACATGTACATCCTAATATAGATTGTATAGAAGATGGTACTAGGCCAAAGATGGAGACTGCATTTATAGACCCTACAGACCACAGTGTTAGAAATGTCGAGGAACATATAGAAGTACAAGAAGAGATCGAGGTAGGTGATAAAGAGTCTACACTGGCAAGTGTTAACAAACTTAAAGCATTGATAGGTAATTTACCAAAAAAGTAATGGTAGTATAGTTTTATTATCTAACTACCTTATATAATAGTTAGTTATAAATTAAATGTAGATATAAGGGGTGTTGCTATGAGTGGTAAAGGTTTAGATGTTGGTACAAATTCATTAATATGTGCTTATGAAGATGGAGGTGTTCAAAAGTTTAAAAGTGAGAGAGACTCATTTTATCGTATAGTACCTAAAAGTGATGTAAATAGGCAAGCAATATTAACTTCTCTGGAAAAGCGTGGATCTAACTTTATAGTGGAAGATGGTGAGTTCATAGTGGTAGGTGAGGATAGTCTACACATAGCTATGGAGCGTAATGATATAGTACTTCGCCCTATGTCAAAGGGTGTTGTTTCGCCTAAAGAGAAGAATAGTTTACCAATGTTAAAGCTTTTAATTTCGAACCTTATAGGAAAAGGCGGAGGTGACGAGCCTTTAGTATATTCTGTGCCTGCTGTACCAGCTGATGGTAACTTTGATATTGTATACCATACTGAAATACTAAATATGTTCTTTAAAGATCAGGGGTATGTCAGCAGCCCAATCAATGAAGCCTTTGCAATCGCCTTATCCGAGCTTCTTGATGATGGGTTGACTGGGATAGCAATGAGTTATGGGGCCGGAATGGTAAATATATCAGTTATCCATCAGGGTGATCCATTAGTAGAATTTAGTGTGACTAGGTCAGGTGATTTTATAGACCAATCAGTAGCTAATGCTTTAGATATCTCACCATCTTTGGTACAGTTAGAGAAAGAGGCTGGTGTTGACCTATACAATCCAACTAATAAGATTATGGAGGCTGTTACAGTGTATTACTCTTCAGTAATGAATTATGTTTTGCAAAATATATCATTTGAATTAAAGAAAAGAGCCAAAGAGTTACCAGTGTTTCGAGATCCAGTACCGATTGTGGTAGCAGGTGGTTTAACTCTGGCATCAGGGTTTACAGATATATTACAGGATAAAATTAAGAGTGTTAATTTACCAATGAAAATAAGTGAGATAAGGCTAGCAACTCACCCAATGACCTGTGTGGCAAATGGTGCTTTTTTAGCCAGCCAACTTTAAATATATAAAATGAGTAGGGGTATAATAATATGCATATTGATGAAAAATGTGTTGAATTGGTTAAAAGGTTTGAGGGTTTTAAATCTAAACCATATCTAGATTCAGTTGGAAAGGCTACCATAGGTTATGGAAGTACATATTATGTTGATGGTACGCCGGTGAGTATGGCTGATAAACCAATCAACCAAACTAAAGCATCCCAATTATTGTTAAAGACTTTAGAACTATTTAGTAAACGTGTTGACGAGTTAATCGAAGTCCCTGTGACTACCAATCAGTTCTCAGCATTAGTTTCTTTTTCATATAATGTCGGTGTGCATAATTTTAAAATATCAACATTGCGTCATGAGTTAAATAGAGGTAAATTTGTGGAGGCCGCAAATGAGTTTCCTAAATGGAGGAAAGCTGGTGGAGTGATACTTAAGGGTTTGGAAAGAAGAAGGGCAGCCGAAAAGGAATTGTTCTTATCGTAGTAAATAGGGTTGTTAAACGATTGTAAGTAAATACTATAGATATTATAAATATTATAAAATAGGAGAATAAGAGTCATGTCTGAAAGACTTAATGGGGAAGTTAAATGGTTTAGTAATGATAGGGGATATGGGTTTGTTACCATTGATGGTAATGATACAGCTGAGTACTTTGTTCATTTTACCTCAATAAAAATTGATGGTTATAAGACTTTAAAAGCTGGTCAAAGAGTATCGTTTGAGTTAAAAGATACAGATAAGGGTATTCAGGCAACTGAAGTAGTAGTAGTTGATTAGTGATTTAATTACTTGAGGTATTTAATACTATGTTAGTTTCAGAGTTATTACTAAAGAAGTCTTATTTAGAAGACAAAGTATCAGAGTTAAAAAGATTTTTATTACAGGTAGATAGCTCTGATTATAAAACAAATTCAGATTTATATAATGATATACTGAATGAATTATTTGTTTCAATTGAAAAATTAAGAAGTTATAACATTGTTTTGGATAAACATGGGTTTGAAACTATAATTACAGTAGGAACCTCAGAGGTAACATTGAATGCTGCTGTAAGACTTCTAAATAGCTTAGAAGAGAAATTGGCAGTAATGACTGATATAATAAATTCTGGTAATGTAAATATAAATATGCTTGATTTTATTTATCAAAGGGAAAAAGTAATTGAAGAGTACCTTTTGGTTGTAAAAGCCATAAAACAATCAGATTGGTCTAGTGAATTAAATTAATTATCATAGGTGGGTAGTTATGGATAAGAGTGAAGTAAAGTCAAGTGATGTTGGTGTGAAGTTTGACGCAGGTAAAGTGCGTTATGACTTAATACCAGCTGATTCACTACATAAGTTGGCAGAAGTATATACGTTTGGAGCGTCTAAATATGATGATGAGAATTGGAGAAAAGGGTTATCATGGAAAAGAGTATTTGCGGCTGTAATGCGACATAGTTGGGCATGGTTTAGGGGGGAGGATGTAAATTCAGAAAGTGGGCTACCACATTTGGCCCATGCAGCTTGGGGACTTTTCACTCTTATGAACTTTGCAAATACCAACATACAATACGATGATAGAGTAAAATTAAACATTAAGGAGGATTAAGATGGCAGGCAAAAATAATCAAAAAAATATTTCTGTATCTATTGACCCTAAGCAGGTTGTACGGTCTGGTGTAAATAGAAGCAAAGGGGGATATAATTCAGCTGGGCTTACAGCTAAATTGGGAGACAGTGACTATATGAGTATTTCATATGAATGGTCTGGGGAAAAAATACCTGATTTTGTTTTCGATTTAATGGATTTCATTAAGTCTAATAAATCAGAAATTGAGTTAGCATCAAAAGACAATATGAAGTCTTTTGATGCTCATACAGCAGCAAAGGAATCTGCTATAAAATAATGTTGCTATTATATTAAATAAAAGGAGCAAATATGCCTATCTCAATTGATGAGTTCAGAGAGCCTCATTTTATAAAGTTACGTACACGGTGGCCTATGAGTTATGATAAGAAAGATAGGTTTATTAATTTTTCAATACCTGATTTAAGGACATATCGAGGAGCAGAAGGGTTTAAACAGCCTGGGTATAATAAAGATCAGAATTCTACACATATAGAGAAGATAAATTTATATACTGACGATATAACAGTTAAACCACGTTAACTCGTATTATACATAAGGTGAATTAATGAGAATTACAGCAGATGAAAAAGTACAGATTTTTAGTAAAGAGTTGAATCTAATATTTGATTACTCAGTTAAAGAATTTACTAGATTATGTCTAATAGCCGCCCCAGATTATGTATTTACAGATTGCCCAGCAAGTAGCACTGGTAAATATCACCCTATATCAGAATTAGGTAGCGATGGTACTATACTACACATAAAAAAAGTATTTACTGTGGCTTATGAGTTGTGTAGGGGCTTATCATGTGAGGATGTGAGGGATGAGATACTTAGTGCATGTATAATACATGATCTACGTAAGCAGGGAATGACAAAAAGTGGGCATACAACAAGAAATCACCCGGATTTGGCAGCTAAATTGGTGCATGAAGTACAGGATGCTACACAGATATTATCAGATAATTCATACAGAATGATAAAAAATTCAGTAGGGTTTCATTATGGTCCGTGGTCAACAGCTCCATGGAAAAAGCCGCTATCAGACTATAAGTCGGAGGAGTTATGTGTGTATATGTCAGATTATATAGCTTCAAAGAAGTGTATTGATGTTTTTTATAAACGCTCATGAGTAGCATATAGGCATTGTTAAGTAGATAGGGGAGAGATATGGTTGAAAAGACTTATAAAATTACTGTAAATATTGAAGCTGAAGGCGATCACCAAATAGAATTGACTGCTGAATCCGCTAAAGGCTTGTATAAACAATTAAAAAGTATGCTTGAGAGTAGTTAAGTAACCTATATCACATACCCAGTGTACTACCAACCATACCAACCACCTATAATATATTGACATAGACTGCTGTGTAGTAAATAGATTAATTTTTAATGGGGATAGTTATATATAGTTATGAATGATGTAATTAGCAAAAATATAGGAAATTATCTTAAATCATCGGATTTAGGAGGGTCACGTGAATTAAGTCCTGGTGAGGTAGGTAGGAGGTATGACCCAATAGGTGGGTTAAATAAGCATAATGAACGTATACACCGTGAAAGTAGACAATTTGACAAATATGGTAAATTGCCCTTTGAGTTCTCAAAACCTAAAAAGTCACTTCCAGTTAAGTTAATAAAGTGCTTAAACTGTGGTAATATTACACGTGGAACTTCTAATACTGTAGGAATTATTTGTACTAAATGTAATGTGTTTTCTAAAGTAGGGGAGCTTACATATGGGTAAACGGCAACGAGGTAGACCCACAGGATATAGACTGAGTGAGGCTAGCAAGAGAGCCATCAGTGAGTCTAAGAAGGGCCAGCATCATAGTCAAGAAACTAAAGATAAAATCTCACGGACACTTACACTATACTTTAGAAGACTTAGGCCGTTATCTGCAGAAATAATAGGTAGATACAATAGAGATAATACAGCAGACAAAGATGTATGTGAATGGTTGGAACGGGTAAGAAATGAGTTAGACACATTTGACGATGTTGTGTCTGACCGTTGTATGCACACCACTACTAAAATCGAGTTATCGTATGGGGACGCTATTGAATGTTTCAGCCATAAACTTACTCCTGAAGTAATATTGTTATTAAAAGAAGAGTGTACAAAAGTAGGTATAGATATTGAGGATTACTTATGAGCACTAAAAAAATTGGAAGACCTAAAAACCCACCAAAACCAAAAAAGGTTTTAAAAGAACTGTTACCAGTAGAGGATATATTTGAACCGGACGAGCAGGAGCTATATAATTCACTGGTTGACATATATATGGATGATTTTGACAGTGACGATCTTACATCTGTTGATGTCGATGATATAATGGTGCTGGCCATAAATAAAGTATTAGAAGTAAGACTTCTTAAATCAAGTAAAGGTAACGCAGCTAAGCATTTAGATATTTCAGCCAGTATAGAAAAACTTCGTAAGCAAACAGAAAAAATAAAAGAAAATCTATCTGCACGTAGAAAAGATAGAATTGATCCTAAAGACTATAAAGGGGTATCTATAGTTGATCTAGCAATAGCTTTTGACAATGAGAAACGATATAAGTTGGAGAGAAAAGCTAGAAAATTAAAAAGAGAAAAGGACGTGTCTGCAAAAGAGCTCAAAAGTCATACTGGTAATAGGTATGATGTTGATGGTACTGATATAAAAAGTACAGGTAATTAGATGGCAAAAAAAGCGACAAAACTTGATGCAATTATGGGCCAAGGGCCTAGTTTAATAGCTTTTTATAGAGTGAACCCATGTATAGCTGCATATGAGTTGTTAGGAGTACACTTAGCTCCAATTCAAATGGTAGTATTTGAAGATATGTGGTTTAAAAATTATACTATCACAGTAGCCAGCCGTGGTTTGGGTAAAACATTTTTATTGGGGCTACTTGCTACTTTGACCACATTGTTGTACCCTGGTTACCGTGTAGGCCTAGTAGCAGCCTCGTTTAGACAAAGCAAGATGATATTTAGTGAAGTAGAGAAATTTTACACACAGTCATCTATACTAAGAGAGTCTACAGAGAAGAGGCCTATAAGAGGTGCAGATTCCGCCTATTTAAAATTCAAATCAACTTCTAGTCAAAATGGATCGTTTCTGGAAGCAATACCGATAGGCAATGATGGGGCCAAAATACGTGGGTCCCGTTTTTACTTAGTATGTGCTGACGAATTAGCACAAATACCTGAAAAAATATTGGATCTTGTTTTACGTCCCATGGGTGCAACTAAACAAGATCCAATGAGGCACGTAAGGTTGTTAGAAAAGAAAAGAAAGTTGATTGCTGCTGGATTGGCTACAGAAAGTGATTTTGAAGATGAGCAGGTAAATAAGATGGTTATGACATCCTCTGGATTTTATAAGTTCAATCATATGTACAGAAGAATGCGTAGTTATTGGTCAGAGATGGAAAAGCATGGGGATGATAAATCAAAATACGTAGTACATCAAATACCACACTGGTTACTTCCAGAAGGGTTTTTAGATACTGAAAACATTGAAGAAGCAAGACGTGTAATGTCTGACCATGAATTTAAAATGGAGTATGAAGCTGCAATGGTTTCTGATTCTGAAGGCTTCTTTAAGGCATCTCTACTTGAACTATGTACATCTAATAGTGGGCACCTAATTGAGTTTAAAAACACACCACCATCTGAATATATACTTGGCATAGATCCAAATCAAGGTGGGTCAGCTAGTTGTGGTGCTGTGTTAATAAAGTTGGGTAATCCAAATAGGATAATAAATGTGTTGGAGTTAAAGGGTAAAAAAACACAAGAACTAGTTAGTAATGTTCAAGAGTTATGTGACATATATAATGTAGTAAGGATTTATATGGATGCAGGCGGAGGAGGTAAAGCGCTGAAAGATTTATTAGAGGAGGGATATAACTCTCATACCCCTATACTTGATAGGAATGATAAAACTAATTTATCTAAAGATGGAAAACATATTTTAGACATGGTTAATTTTAATCCACAGTGGATATCAGACGCTAACTTCGCTACTTTATCCTTATTTGAATCTAAAGATCTTCTTTTCCCAGAACCACCAATGACTACTAAAGATAGTGATGAAGAAGCTTATATTGTTATAACTGAACTTAAGAAGCAGTGCTTAAATATAGTAGTAACACAGACATCTTCTGGTCAACTGCATTTTGACACACCAAAGAAAGGACAGAATAAGGATTTATACTCAGCTTTAATATTAGCCGGACATGGTGTTCGTGACCTTAGCAAAGATATTGCAGATGGTTCGGTACCAGTTATACATATGCAAAGTGGAGTAGTAAGACAACATACTCATGGTAGTACTTGGAATGTAATAAGTAATGAGGTTCCACCTGCTACATCAGTTACTGGTAACGGTATAAATTTGGCTATTCTACATAAAAAGAAGATAAAGTAACCTTATAAATAAGTAAAGGAACATTAATATTTTACTAAGGTGACATTATGTCAGAAAAATTATCGTTTTTTAAATCAAATTTTTGGGACCAAGTTTTAATGAAGGTGTTTAGGAATTTTGCTTCTGTAAAATATCAATGGTTAATGTTATTATATATACCTATAATTTGGGGAATGTTTAACATCAGACCAGAGACCCACCAACCTTGGATTTCAGCTGTAACTGGTTTAGGTTTCTTAGGGGGAGGCTTCATAACTTTAGCCACAAGTAGGATAGTGGCAAGGACTAAACTAACAGAGAATCCTGATGGTTTAGATACAGATAGATGATGAAATTAAAAGAGCATATATCAGTAGTTAAAGATGTGGTTTTTATGCTTATTGTGGTATTTTTGGCGTTTAAAATTGTACCTATGTTTAGTAATAGTCAAGTAGCTAATAGTCAAACCACAATAAAGCATATTACAGAAAGTGTGGTGAAAGCTACCTTGGCGGCTAATGATGCTAAGTTACATGAGCTAGAAAAAAGGTTGGAGACTAAAAATAGCGCATCTCTTATTGCCATCAAAAAAACTAATGAAAAAATAAAAGAGATAGGTATTGCAGTAGCACAGATAAAAGGCACTGCTTCTTCAGAAAAATCAGATATTATATCAGGAGGAGAAGACCATTCAAAAGACATTGACACAACTGTGGTTTATCAAACTGTTGCTGGAGGAAAAGAATTACCAGTTGCCACAGTATACTATTCCCCAAATGTAAAGCATGGTGATAAGTGGGGAGTACAGACACACCCAATAAAGTATTATGCATCGGTTATTTCTACACAAAATAGGGATGGTAGTGATCATAGGTATGTAGAAATGTGGGCTGAGAATAATTTTACAACCCAATCCAAAGGTAAAAAATACCCTTTAACTATTAGCCATGTCGATTGGATAAAAAAAGAATTATTAAATAAAGAATTCATGTATAATAAACGTCTAAGTTTTTCAGCAAATTTGGGTATATCTGATTTTTACCCGTCTATAGATCTTAGCTTTTTCTCATATGGCAAAACCAACAGGGATATGGATTGGAAATTTATAGAGTTTAGTTTTGGAAGCACACATAAAAATATGTATATTGGTTTTGTACCAATAAGTTATAATGTGGGCCACTTTATACCTCTTGTTGAAAATTTATTTGTAGGCCCATATATAAATACAGATATTAGAAGCCTGGGCACCGTGTTTAATTATGGTATAAATTTTAGTATACCATTTTAATATAAGTTAATATAGTAAGTAATTAATTTTATAATTATAAATTAAAAGGTAACTATGAAATCTTCGGAATTAGGTAATATAACAGAGCAGATTAAAAATAAGTTCCCAGAAGTAGGAATAAGATCTATTGAGGTTGATGAGAGTTCTGGAAAAGCAACTTTTCTCGTTAATCCGACAAATAAATCACTTGCTTTTTTAGATAATAATACTACAAATCCATCAGTAACACCAAGATTTAGATCACAGTCATCTACATTGACCAGGGATTCAATATCTAGGTCTGTGTTGGACCTAGGATTAAAAAAAGATGCTTACAGTTTGGATGCACCAACATGTTTTAAAAAGGCAGCACGGTATTATTACACAGATCCAGTAATAGGTGCATCCACCAATTTATTAGCGTCTATTGCTACTAAAGGGTTTTCACTAGATGTTGACGATGCAGATATTAAAAGTTTTTTTGAGTCGTGGGCATTTGATGTGAACTTATCTGAAGTTGTTGATTGGATAATGTTAGATTTTTTTAAAATAGGTCATGTGACTACTTACAAAGTTATTGCTGCGTATGAACCTAAAGTATCAACATTATCAACAACTCCCGGAAAAGGTAAAAATGTAGTTAACAAAGTTAAAGGTGGTTATGGTAATGCGGCAAAAAAGAATATATGGTCAAAAGGACACATTCCAGTATCTTATACAGTATTGAATCCATTGCTAGTAACTATAGATGGTAATTTACTATTTGATAAAACAAGTACAAAGGTTACTTTACCACATGAGCTTACAGAGTTACTTAAAAAACCATTATCCGAATTATCAATAGATGAGAAGGAGTTGATAAAAATACTTCCTACTGCTATAAAAAAAGCAGCAAAAACTGGTGAAGAATTACAGTTAGACTCCAGACTAGTTGGAAGTGTTACTTACAGAAAGCAACCATATGAGCGCTACGCAAAACCACGTATAGCCAGATTGTTTGACACTCTGGAATACAAAAACGCTTTACGAGAGGCAGACTTAAGTACCTTGGATGGTATATCAAATTATATTTTAAAAATCACTATAGGTTCTGATGAGTATCCTGTAACATCTCAGGAGGAGCTAGAAGCAGCAGCACAGTTGTTCAATACTTCAAGTAAGTCATTTGATGTAGTTTGGAATCATACTTTAAATATAGAAAAAATAGTAAGCCCAGAAATTTCCTCTATATTAGGTAAGGAGAAATATGGACAAGTAAATGATGATTTAACTATGGGTTTATGTCTACCACGTGCTTTATTAGATGGAGCAGGGTCAGGAAATGTGGCTGAGGTTGCTTTGGCTATAAAAGGCATTACTGAGGAGATTAACTATGCCCGTAGACAAGTATCAAACTGGATATATAATGAATTCAGACAGATATCTTCAGTAATGGGGTTTGATAAATTCCCTAAAGTACGCTGGGATAACGGTGTGTTAAAAGATACAATTATGTATATGACTACTATATCACAGTTAGTTGATCGCAGAATGTTAAGCTATCAAACAGCCTTGGAAACTTTAAACTTTGATTATTCAAATGAACTACGTAACATGAAAGATGAAGTACCTTTAGTTGAAGATGGAGTGTTTGGTATATTAGGGTCTCCGTGGCAACAAAATAGTGGTGGAGGGGCAAATAATATACAGCCAGTTCAAAATTCTCCGTCAGGTACTCCCTCAAATGGTAGGCCTAAAGGGCAACCAAGAGGTAATAATAAAAAAGTGACAGACCCAACAGTTAAAAAGAAACAGCAACAAAAAAGTACCTCCTCAATCATAGATATAAAACACTCTTTTAAAGATATGGTTGGTAAATTATCTAATAAGGAGTATGAGGATTTTATTTCGACCATTAAAGATGCGCGTAATAAATAGGGTTATTTTTAGTAGTTAATTAACTAACCACATTAATAATAGATATTATTAATTAATTAATTAATTAATTGGTTTTTTTAATTTATAATATTGTGTCTTATGACGTAAAGCAAAATTTTTTATGACTGAGCTATAAGTTATTTATTTTTGTTAGTTGTTACAACATTCAAGTTAGTACAATAAGTGGGCATCGGAGGCCTAAGATGGATATAAATTATGATAAGCAGTTGTTTATAGAAGCAGATATAAATTTGATAGACGGTACTGATGAACTTAGAAAAGAAGCTGCCTCTATTATAGACTTGCCTAAAGCCGATGATAGACAACCAGATCTACAGTATTTTAGTGCAATATTTGTTAGTAATGGTACAAATTTAAACAATGCGCATTTTATGTCATCTGAATTACTTTCTGCTGCGAAATCAATACCAATGAAGGCAGTAGATGTAGAACACAATGAGTCTGATATTATAGGGCATATATTAGATTATGCGTTTATAGATATGGATAACAAAAAGTTATCTACCGCAGAGCTTGGATCTATGGATAAGGCTACCCTAGATTCAACTGATGTACATATTGTTATATCTGGGGTATTATATAAATCTAGGTTCCCAAAGATTGCTAAAGAAATGGCAGATGGGGAATGGAAAGTTAGTATGGAGGCATACTACCAAGACTATGATCTTAAAATAGGTAACCTTATTTTGGACAAAAAAGAAGCTACTATGTTAGGTTATGATAGTAGTTCTTTGACAGGAAAAATGGTCAGAGTAGTTAAAAAAGGTGTAGTGTTGGCTTCTGGGTCATTAACACATGTACTTAGAGGAATTTTATTCTCAGGTGTTGGTATAGTAAAAAATCCAGCAAATCCTCCTTCAGTAGTTTTGGAGACAGCTGCACAAAATACAACCAACACAGCAACCGGTGTGGGAAATGGGAAAGAAGTTATACTTGACTATGATTGCATAGTTGAAAAGGCAAATAGTTATATAAAAAATAATGCATCAATAAATAATGATGCAAACATTGAAATAGTGGTTGACAGTAAAAACAGTAAAGTAATTGAAAATACAGATGGTAGTATGTATACTAATACAACTTTATGTTCATTGTTTAACAACGACAGTACACTGTTCCCAGAGTTGCTTGTAGATGCAGATTGTGGTGTAAATGGCTCCAAAGAATTTGTTACTACTACTAACGTTAGTAAATATCAAGAAGATTTATTAGTAAAGCTTGAAAATAAAATTTCTAAAGCTTTAAATGTGTTATAATATAATATAATTGTAAATAGGAGGGATTTGTTATGGGTCAATCAGGGCAAGCTCTAACTGGTAAAAGGAAGTCTACACCTAAGAGAGTGCAGGTTTTAGGGGATGGGTCTACTAAACTGCTTTGTAGGGATATGGGGAATATTCGCCAAATGCCATTCATATGGGGTGATACTGTTACATTAGCATCAGGTACTACTTCAGCAGTTTTGTATAGTGGTGTAGTATTGCATGGTAAAAAACTATCTAGTTATGGCTGTTTTTCTGTAACTCCATCTGTTGATGTTGGTACATACTACATAGATAAGGATACTTCTAATAATATAGTATCTTTTGTCTGCTCATCAGCACCAACTTCAGATACAGAATTAGATGTACAAGTAATGCTGGGCGAAGATCCAGATATTGCCTCATTAACTTATCGAGGAACAAATGAAGTTACACAAAGTTTACCATAGCAGAAGTATGTTGGCAGTGTGTTATATTAAAAGGCCACTACAACGTAATAAAATAAAGTCTTAGATTAAATTATACTTAGGAGGTTTTATATAATGGATGAAAAAATTAAAAAGGAGATTGTAGAGTTAGTAAAAAGTATTTTCTCCGAAAAAGAGGAATCTAGCGTTCGCAAGCGCACTGAAGATGCTTTACAAGAATCTGCACAGGCCATAGAGGATCTAACTACAGCGTTGGAACTAAAGAATACTGAATTTTCTGAGATTTCAGCACAGGTTGATGAGCTTACTGCCAATATACAAGATTCAGAGGCTGCCTTAGATGACGTCAAAGCTGAATTGGATAAAACTAAAGAAGAGTTGGCTGACTCTGTAAAGACTGTTGAAGAGGCTAATACTAAAGTTGAAGAGGCGAACTCAAAAGTTGAGGAAGCTTTTGTTAAAGTTGAAGAGTTGGAAAAAGATAAATTAGTTGAAGAACGCATGGATGAGCTTGAAAAGGCAGGTATTTTACGCAGTAACCGTACTGAGCAGACCACTAAAGTAAGAGGTCTCTCAGATGAGGAGTTTACATCTTATGCATCAGAATTAAAGTCTATTAGAGAAGCAGTGTTGGCTGAGTTGGAAGAATTAAAACGTAAAGACGCTAAAAATAGACAAGACTCTACCACAGACACCAAAGGTTTGGCAAAGGGGTCTTTTAATTTAGAGTTAGCAAGTGATAGC
>VAPK010286759.1_pt1 | contig 13848 bp, 14 predicted proteins | sample 3395031 | NCBI WGS metagenome assembly VAPK01 (sample SAMN08290443, study PRJNA428436) | hydrothermal vent metagenome | isolation source: Deep-sea hydrothermal vent chimney 1 | place: Pacific Ocean: Juan De Fuca Ridge | reverse complement strand
TGCGAACGCCGCCGCCAACGCGGTCGAGTTTGTTGGCTTGCCTGAGGCCCGGATCAATCTGGCTCAGGCTGTGGTCCATCTCGCAACCGCACCCAAATCGAATGCCTCCTATCTTGCCATTAATGAGGCGATGGCGGATGTGCAAGCGCTACCAGCGGGTGAGGTGCCCATGCACCTGCGTGATGCCAGCTATCGTGGGGCATCCTCACTTGGGCACGGGGACGGGTACGTTTATCCGCATAGTCAGCCCGGGGGATGGACTGATCAGATGTACCGACCAGACGAAGTTGCAGACCGCCGCTACTACCGTCCTAGCGATCGTGGATACGAAGGCGGGCTGGCCAATCTGGGTGAATCAGGGCGTGACGCAAAGGAAGTCGAATAGATGGAGATAACTGAGCTTGCTGCCTTCGTCGTTGCGATTGCTGTTGTGGTGACCGCCGTCTACCTGGTGACGGCCATGAACAATCTCAACCGGACACTTGGGGTGTTGGAAGACACCGCAACCCAGCTACGCGAAGAAGGAATCGGCGCCTTCCGAGAACTGCGCCAGTTGGTAGCTGATGCTGATGCCGAGCTGGACAAGGTCGATCTGGTCCTGGACCGGGCTGATCAGGCGACGACAGTGATGTCAGAAACTTCCAAGCGCACCCACGAAGCGGTGCAAGACCCGGTGATCCGGTCCTTGGCCGTGGTGTCGGGGACGTCAAAGGTCGCTCGTTCGATCCTGGGACGCAAACGCAAGTCTGACGGTTCGAAGAAGAACAAGAACGAGTCGGATATCACGTGATTGCCTTCCTGGTCCGGCGTTCGCGCTGGATGATCTTGGGCTGGGCTGCCCGCCGCGCTGGCCGAGTCGGCCTCAACAAGGCGGTGAACAAGGCCATTGACAACACAGGCAACGGCTCGGTGAGCAAGTCAGTTGACAAGGCCACGGCTGTGATCGAGGAACGGCTGCCAGCCCCGGTGGCAAAGGCAGTGCAGAAACTTCCCGGCGATCTCGCTCGTGCTGGTGGCGCGGTAGTTGTTGCTGGGCACGCGGCACAGTCTGCGAGCGCATCGGTCCGTTCTGCGGGAGAATCTGGTCGAAGAATCTCCCAAAAGGTGCGAGGCCGCTCGGGGCAGGCCAAGATTTCAGACCGTGTTCATCAGCTTCGTGACGAGATCGCGATTGAGTCCGACGATGCCAGAAGGCGTATTCATTCCGACATGCTTCGGGAGACAGAGGGGGAGGGAGCGGCGCTTGATGCCTTGCTGGATCTGCGCCCAACAGAAATTCGCCCCCTGCCGGAGATCCCTGCGGAGATTGCCAGCGGGAGGCGTCGCCATCGCCAAGCACTACCAACGCCGCCAGTCAATCGCATGAGTCGGACCTACCGTAAAAAGACTAAGGCCTGGGATCGGCCCCTGCGTCGGCGTTAGAACATCCGCGACCCAGGTCAGTAGCGCGTAAATGGCTGACCCTTGGTGTGGCCGCCGCTAACCTGACAGCCCCCTTTCAGAAATGTACCTATGAACGACATCTCGACTCCAGCCAGCACTCCTGACAACAAACAAATGACTGCTGCTGAGCTGCGCCGTGCCTTCACGGACTTCTTTGCCAAGCGTGACCATCAACTGATCCCATCGGCAAGTCTCATCCCTCACGATCAGTCGCTCTTGTTCGTGAACTCGGGCATGGTGCCCTTCATTCCTTTCTTTACTGGTTCTGAGAAGCCCGGGCACCCTCGTGCAGTTTCGGTTCAGAAATGTGTCCGAGCTGGGGGCAAGCACAACGATCTGGATGAGGTTGGAAGAACCTCGCGCCATCTCACCTTTTTTGAGATGCTCGGCAACTTCAGTTTTGGTGACTACTTCAAGGAACAAGCCATTCCCCAAGCTTGGGAATTCTTCACCGAGGTTCTTGGTCTTGACCCAGAACGACTCTGGGTGACGGTGCATACTTCTGACGACGAAGCAGAACAGATCTGGGCCAATACTGTCGGCATTCCCCTAGAACGCATCCAACGTTTGGGAGAGGACAACTGGTGGCGCATGGCCGACACCGGCCCGAACGGTCCCAGCTCAGAGATCTTCTGGGACAAGGGAGAGAAGTACGGGCCAGAGGGCGGCCCCGCTAATCCCGAAGCCGACGAACGCTATGTCGAAATCTGGAATCTCGTCTTCATGCAGTTTGAGACCGACGAGAACGGGAACAGCGAACCACTGCCGAAACCTTCCATCGACACGGGTGCTGGCCTCGAACGCATCCTGATGGTTCTGCAAGGCAAAGACAGCGTCTTTGATATTGACGAGATGTCCAAACTCATTGAGCGAGCGAGTGAGATCACCGGCTATGAGATTGGGGCCGATGAGAATTCTGATCTGGCTCTGCGAGTCCTGGCTGAGCACGCTCGAACCATGGCATTCCTGATTTCCGATGGGGTTTTCCCGTCCAATGAGGACCGCGGCTATGTCTTGCGTCGCATCATGCGTCGCGCCATTCGATTCGCTTACCTGCTTGGGGTGAATGATCTGGTCACACCCTCGCTGGTTGACACCGTGGTCCAGATCATGTCCGAGGACTACCCACAGCTCACGGCTTCACACGAACTGATACGAAACACGGTTGAACGTGAAGAGACCCAGTTTCGACGCACGCTGGCCAACGGCTTGAAGATCCTTGATGAGCAGCTGGCAGAGATCGATGATGGCGGCGAGCTTCCCGGTTCGGTGGCGTTCTTGTTACATGACACCTACGGCTTCCCCTATGAGGTGACGGAAGAAGTCGTTCAGGAGCGTGGCTACAGCCTGGACCGGGGCGGCTTTGAGTCAGACATGGCCGAGCAGCGAGAGCGAGCAAAAGCTGCCCGCAAGGGCGCAGTGCAGGCCGCTGACCATGACCAGGTTCAATCCCTTGTTGATGGGGGTGACCTCACCGAGTTTGTTGGTCGAGAAGAGCTGACCGACATTGAGGCAACGATCCAGTTCGTGACAGGGATTGGCACTGACACGGTCAGTATCTTCCTTGACCGTTCCCCGTTCTATGCCGAATCGGGTGGTCAGGTTGGCGACACTGGAACCATTACTACCGATACAGGAACAGCAACGGTCCGAGACACCGTCTATGCCGTGCCCGGCGTGCAGCGGCATCTTGTCGACATCACCAATGGTCAGATCGTGTCCGGCCAAAAGGCAATGGTCTCCATCGACACCGAACGGCGTGATTCGATCCGACGGAACCACACCGGCACCCATATTCTGCACTGGGCGCTGCGTGAAGTTCTTGGTGACCATGTGCAACAGCAAGGGTCCATGGTTTCGCCTGACCGCCTTCGCTTTGACTTCAGTCACTTTGAACCAGTGACGCCCGAGCAGATCGAAGCCATTGAAGACATGGTCAATGCTGAGCTCCTGCGCAACACCGCGGTGAATCACCCCGAGGTGTCGAAGGCCGAGGCGGAGAAAATGGGTGCCATAGCGTTCTTTGGTGACAAGTACGGCGACATGGTTCGTGTCCTGGATGCTGGCCCCTCGTTGGAGTTCTGCGGTGGAACCCATGTCTCGGCCTTGGGCGAGATTGGTTTACTCAAGGTCATTAGTGAAGGATCCATTGGATCCAATCTCCGTCGGGTCGAAGCGGTCACCGGTTCCGGAGCAATCGGCCTTCTACGCCACGAGCAACAGGCCGTGGCAGATGCAGCGGATGCACTGAACGTCCCCATTGGCGACATGCTCGATGGCTTGGCCAAGCGTTTAGTCGAGATCAAGGCACTGAAGGCCGAGGTCTCGGAGTTGCGTGGTCAGCTGGCAGCAGGGCAAGCCGGCGATCTCGCAAGCGAAGCAGTCAACGGGGTCGTTGTTGCCCGAGTGGATGGCATCAGCCGTGATGAACTCAAGGACCTGGCCGTTGCTCTGCGTGACCAGGAAGGAATCCGTGCTGCGGTTCTTGGTGGTGCTCCCGCCGGTGGCGGCGCAGCACTGGTTGCGGCGGTCGCCAGTGATAGCGGGCTGCATGCCGGTGAGCTGATTGTCGATGGTTCCAAATGCATCAAGGGCGGAGGCGGAAAGGCCCCCGACCTGGCCATGGCCGGCGGTAAGGACCCCGATGGTCTGGATGAGGCCTTGGCCCTTGCTCGCTCTGTCGCTTCTCTAAACAAAACGGCCGCTTCTCCCAGTAAGAGCGACCATGGAACAGCTAGCTGAAGCTATTTGTATGCGAGCAGTTGGTGTTGACTTTGGCAGCAAGAGGATTGGGATTGCCATCTGTGACTCTCTTGGGATGATTGCCACCCCATTCGAGACAATCAAGCGGGTTGGAGATCGTACGGTTGAGCACGGTCGGATCGAAGAGATCGTCATGGAAATAGGCGCGGAAATCATTGTTGTAGGCATGCCCTACTCACTTGATGGCTCAGAAGGCCCGGCAGCTCGGCTGATCCGCTCAGAAATCAAGGGTCTTCGGAAGCGACTGGAAATCCCCGTCGACACCATCGACGAGCGATTCACCACTGTGACAGCCCATGACGCTCTGATCCGTGGCGGAACCAAGGGTTCAAAGAAACGTGATGTTGTTGATCAGGTCGCAGCGGCGGTGTTGCTGCAACATTGGTTGGACTCCGGACCCCCTGGTTTGGACCATTGACCCTCCGTCGGCCCCTCCACCCTCTACGATGTCGCCGGTGACTATGTTCGATCAAGATCACGACCCAGAAAACGAGTCGATTGGCGCGAGTGATGTGCTCGTCGATGATGCTTCGGACGCCGAGTACGTCAGTATTCGGCCGGCCTGGTACCGGGTCGGACGGGCTCTCATCCTCGTTGCCATCTTCTTGTGGTTTGGGTTCTTCGTTGTTGGCAAGGTTCGAACCTGGTTTGAGCAACAACTTGACCCCGTCGGTGAGCCGGAAGAGGCCGTTGCCATCATCGTCCCGAACGGTGCGACCACGGCCAATATCGGTCGATTGCTCCAGCAGAAAGAAATTGTTCCCAACTCGACCTTCTTTCGCTACTACGCCGAATGGAATGACGAAGGCAACTTTCAGGCTGGTGAGTATGTCATGTACACCAACTCCTCCGCTGATGAAGCCATCGCTGTCCTCAACCTTGGGCCGAAGCCTCAAACCTTCCAGCGATTCACCATTCGCGAGGGGCTTTGGGTTGATGAGATGCTGCCGGAGATCGCCGCCCAGATCGATGGTGTAACTGAGACCCAGCTGCGTGCAGTGCTTGCGACTGGCCAGATCCTTCCCCGCTATCGGCCCGATGGCATCACAAGCTGGGAAGGCCTGCTTTTCCCTGACACCTATGAGATCAGCGAAGAAGCCGACGCGTTAGAGATCTTGCTCAAGATGTCTGATGAGTTCAGCAATGTGACCGGTGACTTGTCTTACGGCTCGGCCGAATCGCCACTGAATTTGTCGGCCTATGAGGTCCTGATTGTTGCCTCCCTGATTGAAGCCGAGACCCGCGTTGCCGATGAGCGCCCGCTCGTGGCCAGCGTGATCTACAACCGGCTGCGCGAGCAAGAACCACTGGGCATCGATGCCACCTGTATCTACAAAAGTGGAGACCGCAAGGTCGAACTGGTTGGTGACGCGCTCAATTTCGAGGGCCCCTATGCCTGTCGCGGTGGTCAGCTAGGGCTGCCACCAACACCCATAAACTCTCCGAGTGAGGCTTCGCTGGCAGCCGCCATCAAACCGGACGAAACAACCTATTTGTTCTATGTGTTGACTGACCCATCCGGTCGCCACACCTTCACAGAAACGATTGAAGAGTTCAACGAGGCGAAGAAGATCTGCCAAGACCTCGGTCTCTGCTAAGTGTTTGGACCCTGATGGCCCCCTTGCTCACTGGCCGGACCCGGGTTGTGGCGGTGATTGGTGATCCGATCACTCACAGCCTGTCGCCGATCATTCATAACGCCGCCTTCGCCGCTCTTGATCTCGATTGGGTGTATGTGGCCTTACCGGTGGAGAGCGGCAATGGGGACCGAGCCATCGAAGCGATGCGAACGCTTGGAATTTCTGGGCTGAACGTCACCATGCCGCATAAGGCACAAGTCGCTGCTGCGGTTGATCGGCAAACGGCTGCAGTAGCCAAGCTTGGGGCCTGCAATTGTGTGTTTTGGGACGGGAACACCTTGGTCGGTGACAATACTGACGGTGATGGGTTCGTCTCCGCTCTTCAAGCCGAGCTTGGTGTTGTTCCCTCGGGTATGCGAGTGGTCGTACTGGGTGCTGGGGGCGCAGCTCGAGCGATTGTGGATGCCCTGGCCCGACACGGTGCGGACTCGATTAAGATCCTAAATCGCTCTCCGGAGCGAGCTCATGAGGCGGCTAACATGTCCTCAAGCGCTTCCGTTGGCGGCCCGGACGACGTTGCTTCGGCCGACCTGATTGTCAACGCAACGTCTGTTGGCATGGGAACGAACGACCCAAGCCCGCTTGACAAGGTACTGATCCAGCCTCATCACCTCGTTGCCGACATTGTCTATGTGCCCAGTTCGACCCAGCTCTTGTGTGATGCTGAGGAAATCGGGGCGACAACGATTGGCGGCCTGGGAATGCTGGTTCATCAGGCGGCTGCATCCTTTCAACACTTCACCGGGATGGATGCTCCAATCCAGGTCATGGGTGAATCTGTCAACCATTGGTTGTCGTCCAAATAGTCAGTTTCAGGCCCTAACGAACCGGCGCCTTGCCCCTGAGGAGTCGGTAGATTCTTTCCCGTGGGACTCATGATCTGGTTGGTCCGTCCGATCAACCTCCTGTAGGCAAACGAAAGGGACTATTTCATGCTTCAGGGATCATTGGACGATTTCGCCCTTGACGAGGTGCTCGGGCTACTTGCGTCCACCTCGAAGTCAGGGCGACTCCGGCTAAGCGGTAACCGCGGAACCGGCTCACTCTGGCTTGACCAGGGCCACCTCACGGCGGCCGAAGCCAGTAAGATTCCGGGTAAAGCCGGTGTCGAAGACGTCGTGTTCGAGATGCTTCGGTTCGCCGATGGCACCTTCTCCTTCATGATTGATGATGTTCCGACGGAGATCGGTAGTCCCGAGCAGGTCGACTTCGTCGTACAGCTCGCCCAGGACCGTTTGGCCGAATGGCGCACCATCGAGAGTGTCGTGCCGTCACTGGCCCACACCATCAGCCTGGCGGATGAACTTCCCGGTGAAGACCTGGAGATCAGCCGCTCGGAATGGAAGACCGTTATTGCCGTAAGTGGCAATGCCACGGTTCAGCCCGTCTGTGATCAGCTCGGACTTGACGAGGTCGACGGTAGTCGCCGAATCATGCAGATGATCCAACGGGGTCTTTTGACAATCAGCGAGCCAGCCGATGCTGCCAAGTTTGCGTCAACGGTTGTTGTCGCTGAGGCAGCGATTCCTGAGCCGTCCATGGTTCCTGAGGCTGCTGTTGCCTCTGAGTCAGTGGAAGCACCAGCTTCTGCCCCTGTTGTTGCTGAGGCCGACATCGCTGACCCTGCTGAGGAAACAATCGTTGAGGCTACGTTCGAAACTGTCGTTGCCGAGCCTGTCGCAAGTGAGCCTGTCGCAAGTGAGCCTGTCGTTGCTGAAGAAGTAGCAGCTTCAAATGAGGCTGTCGTAGCTGAGACCGCTCCTTCCGCTCTTCCTGAGCGTCCTTCCGGAGCAGAATCGGTCCTCGCCACCTCAGCTAGCTCGGACTTCATGGCAGCTGTTCCAGTTGCTGAGGCTGCTCCAATTGCTGAGGCTGCTCCAATTGCTGAGCCTGCTCCAATTGCTGAGGCTGCGCAAGCTGAGGCTGCATCGGCTGAAACACCAGCAATTGACCCATTTGCTCCTCCTCCTGGACCTTCTCCCTTCGGGCTCAATACCCCGATCGAGGCGCCAGCGTCGGCATCGGAATCTGCGTCATCGGAGGGTCGACCTCCGATGCCTCCTCCTCCATCCCCTTCCGAGATCGATTCCTTCTCGGCCAATCTTGAAGAGGAATCCCCCTTCGAGAGTGGCGAGCTTCTTGATGAGTCACTAACCGGAACCAAGGAAGAGGGTGGCAGCATCCTCATGCGCTACCTCCGCAGCGACCGGTAGTTTGTGCTCATTGCCCTGTTCGCTTTCTGCGGCCTGGTCATCGGACCCCTCCTTGGGATCATTGTTGACCGGGCCGTAGAACGCGAACGGCCTGAGGCCCAGCACCGTTGTCAGCAGTGCTCTGCTGACCTTGGTCCTCAATCGCTGATCCCGATCTTGCATTGGTTCCGGTCCTGTCCATCGGACCCTTCTCACCGGAACTGGCGCTATGTGTTGGTTGATGTTGGCACCGCGGCCGCTTTCGGCCTAGCCGCTTGGCGCTTCGGCTCCACCTGGATGCTGACCCCCTATCTTGTCTTGTTCGCGGTTCTGGTTGTGATGTCTGTCATCGACATCGAAACCCACCTGCTTCTGAACGTCCTGACCTATCCAGCTCTTGCCGTCGGACTATTCGCTGTTCTCAGCTTGAGTGGTCCCCAAGGACATGCAGACGCCATCTGGCCCGCCGTGGTCGGAGCTCTCGTCTTTGGTGGAGCGATTTTGCTGGCGTTCTTGGCCTATCCGCCAGGCATGGGACTTGGCGATGCCAAGCTCGCACCGACTCTTGGTCTCGCCCTCGGCTGGCTAACCACTGATCCGTTGGCGGCAGCGCGTCTCTCGTTCTACGCCCTGATCATCGGATTACTCGGGTCCTCCATTGTTGGCCTGAGCCTGCGTGGCCTGAAGGTCCTTGGTGCCAAGGCCGAAATACCGATGGGACCTGGCCTGGTTGTTGGCACCATGGCGATGGTTGCCCTTTCCGAACGGGTCATCGGCCTCTGAGGTAGCCTCTGGCGGTGACCCAGGATGCCCAGGATCAGGAAAGCTCCCGCCAAAGCGACTCGACCCACCACAGTGCAGGTTGGCAGGACCGGTGCATTGTCATCGTCGGCATGACGGGTGTTGGCAAGAGCACGATTGGGACTCACCTCGCTCGTGAGCTTGACCGTAAGTTCGTCGACCTCGATCAATACATTGTCGACAACACCGGTCGAGCCGTCTCCCAGATATTCACCGAGAAGGGCGAGGCTGGATTTCGCCAGCTCGAGGCGAAGGCGTTGGCGGAGTGCTTGGCCCTTGGAGCCGATGTTGTTGTTTCTACCGGCGGAGGAGCGGTTGTAACCGAGGAGAACCGCACCCTGCTCAGCCAGGGCCCTCTTGTACTTTGGCTGCAAGCCGATCTTGATGATCTGGTGCACCGGACGTCTCACGAAGCTGAACGCCCCCTCCTCGCGGGCAACGCCCGAGGGGTTCTGCAACAGCTGATGAGCGATCGTGACGATTGGTACCACCAAGTCGCCGATCTTTCGATTGTTACCACCGGGAAACACATTCCCGACGTGGTCAACACCTTGAGCGCTCTCATCAAAGCTGCTGATGAGAGCACAAGTTCGCCGCGAGAATCCGGCCAAGTGCTCATGCGCCAAGACGACCAAGACAGAGTCGGTCACGCTGCCTTGATTGTTGAACGGGTCCAGCTTGACCAAGGCCGAAGCTATCCCGTCCTGGTTGGGCCCGGAGCTCGACAAGAACTGGCTGCGCTCATCCCCGATGGAGTCAGACGAGTCGCCCTCCTCACCCAACAAGGCATTGACGTTGCCGTTGATCCTGGTGTTGACCATCAGGTCTTCATGGTCGAGACGGGGGAACGAGCCAAACGCATGTCGGTGGTTGAGGACCTGGCTCGATCCTTTGCCCAGTGGGGAATGACCCGCGATGATCTGGTGGTTGCGGTCGGTGGTGGAGTGGTAACCGACCTCGGTGGCTTTGTCGCCTCGATCTACCATCGAGGGATCAAGGTCATTCATGTAGCCACCACACTGCTCGGTCAAATTGATGCGGCAATCGGTGGGAAGTGTGGGGTCAACCTTCCTGAAGGAAAAAACCTTGTTGGGACCTTCTGGCAACCAACGGCGGTCATTTGTGATACGGAAACCTTGTCAACTCTTCCTTCCCGAGAATTCCGCAGTGGCCTCGGCGAGCTGGCGAAATATCACTTCCTGGGCCAGCCAGGACAAGGGCAGCCGTTGGATGAACTTGGCTTGGCCGAACGAGTGGCCGCTTGCGTACGGATCAAGGCTGATGTGGTTGCTGCTGATGAACGCGAGGGAGGAAGGCGAGCCATCCTGAACTATGGACATACCCTCGGACACGCCTTGGAAACCGCTTCGGCAGAGCAGTCAGAGGGGGTGTATGGGATTCGACATGGTGAAGGAGTCGCCATTGGGCTTGTCTACGCCGCGGAACTAGCCAAGGCACTTGGCCGGATCGACCAATCTCGGGTTGATGAACACCGCCGAGTGGTGCACGGTTATGAGTTGGCGACCGACTTGCCTGAAGGGTCAGACTGTGAAGCCCTGGTCCAGCTCTTCAAACGGGACAAGAAGGCAGCACAAGGCATTACCTTTGTTCTTGACGGACCAGACGGTGTCGAACCAGTCGGCATCGAGGATGAGGGCCTCCTTGTTGACTGCCTCTATCGGATGAACGAAAGCGGAGAACAATGACCATGAAGAAGAACTCCATCCTCCTGCTTTCTGGGCCGAATCTGAACCTGCTGGGGGAGCGTCAACCAGAGATCTATGGCTCTAACACGCTTGAGGATCTGGTCGAGCTTGCTACGCGAACGGCGCAGGAGGCCGGTCTTGATCTTGTCCATCACCAATCGAACGCCGAAGGTGAGCTGGTCAACAAGATTCAGGAAGCCAGGGGTGTGCATGGCGCCATCATCATCAACCCGGGGGCATTCACCCACTACTCCTGGGCGATTCATGACGCGCTTGCTGCTTTTGAAGGGGTGATCGTCGAGCTTCACTTGTCGAACCCCAATACCCGCGAACCATGGCGACATGTCTCGGTGGTGGCACCAGTCGCGACTGGTTCTATTGTTGGATTCGGCCAAGACGGCTATCGGATCGCGGTCCAGGCTGCCGCTTCGGCGCTCTCTTCGTGACTGTCTTAACGTCGGTTGCATCATGAGTGGCTCACCATGACCGGTCCCGGTGAGCTGCGGACTACTCTGCCAGCAATGGATCGCGAGGCCAGGCTGGCGGCCCTGCGCCAACTGATGGCAGAAGACCAGCTGTCGGCTATGTGGGTTACCAAGCCCGTCAACGTCCGCTGGATCAGTGGCTTCACTGGATCCAACGGACAACTACTGCTTAGCGAAGACAGCGCCATCTTGTTCAGCGACGGTCGCTATCGGAATCAAGCTGCTCAGGAGATTGACCAGGCGGAATTGTCCGACCAGATTGAGATCTCCATCCAACCGGTAGGTCCCGAAGATGGCTTGGCTGAGCTCAAGCACAGCCTGTGGCCTCTGACCAGGGTCGGGATCGAGTCCGGTCACCTCAGCGTTGACCGTCTGGAGAAGATCACAACAGCCTTGCCCCGTTCGGCCATTGTCAACAAGCCAGGGATCATTGACCAGATGCGTCAGATCAAGGATGCAGGCGAACGGGCCAGGCTGGAAGCTGCAGCAAACATCGCTGACCGAGCCCTGGCCCAGCAGTTGTCTGATCTGGTGGCTGGCATGAGCGAGCGGGACTTTGCTGCCCAACTTGACCACAAGATGCTGAGTCTCGGTTCGGAAGGACTCAGTTTTGACACCATTGTCGCCTCTGGCTCAAACAGTGCTAAGCCCCACCATCAGCCAACAGATCGAACCTTCAGCGACGGGGATCTGGTCATCATCGACTTCGGCGCCAAGATCGATGGCTACGGCAGTGATATGACGCGAACCTATGTTGTCGGCGGGCATCCAACAGCCGAACAAGCCGACCTTTACGACGCCGTGGAGTCTGCCCAAGCGGCTGGGGTGGACGCGGTCAGGGCCGATGTTCCTCTGGTTGATATCGACACGACTTGTCGGGATGTTCTGACCGACCGAGGGTATGGCGATGCCTTTGTTCATGGGACTGGGCACAGTCTTGGCCTAGAGATCCACGAACAACCGATGTTGTCCAGCCGGTCGGTGGGTATCCTCCGAGCTGGCCTCATGGTGACAGTCGAGCCTGGTGCGTATCTCCCCGGTTTCGGCGGCGTTCGTGTTGAAGACTCCGTTCTTGTCACCGATGAGGGTTGCGAACCGATCACCCATGCCCCGAAGGGGCTCATGCCTTGAGGCTCAGGAGCACATATGGCACTCACAACCAATGATCTGAAGAATGGCATGACGTTGGAGATCACCGGTGATCTCCTGCAAGTTGTTGACTTCCAACACGTCAAGCCAGGCAAGGGCGGAGCCTTTGTCCGGACCACCCTGCGAAATGTTCGAACCGGGGCGGTCGTTGATCGCACCTTCCGTGCGGGAGAGCGGGTGGAGCGAGCGTTCATTGACAAGAGTCAGTACCAGTTTCTGTACCGCGAAGGAACAGACTTTGTTGTCATGGACACCGAGACTTATGACCAGGTGAACGTAACCGAGATCTCCATGGGTGACGCCATCAACTATCTAGTTGAAGGCGCAAATGTCACGCTCTTGAAGTTCGGAGATGAAGTCATTGGCACCGACATGCCGAGCTCGGTCGAGCTAGTTGTTGCCGAAACTGAGCCTGGTCTACAGGGGGACCGAGTCTCCGGAGCGCGCAAGCCAGCGACCCTTGAGACGGGACTGGTGATCCAGGTTCCCTTGTTTGTCGAGACCGGAGGAAAGGTCAAGGTTGACACCCGTTCGGGCGAATACCTGACGCGAGCGTGAGCAGCCCCGGCTATTCCGCTGTTGGTGGACGCAAAGAAGCCCGGGAGCGGGCGGTCGAGCTGGCCTATGAGGCTGACGCCAGGAGCTGTTCAGTTGATGAACTGCTGGCAACAATGAAGCTGCCGCCTGAGCCCTACGCTGCCCTCTTGCTGCGTGCTTCGGAGCTTGAGCGCGACCGAACCAGGTCACTGATTGCGGCCAAGGCCACCGGTTGGTCTCTGGAGCGCATGCCGACTATTGATCGTCTGGTCATGGAGATGGCGGTGGCTGAGATGCTTACGACTGACACACCAACAGGTGTGGTGCTGGCCGAAGCCGTCGATCTTGTCAGCCGCTATTCCACCGAAGAGTCGGGACGTTTTGTCAATGGTGTGCTCGCTGCTATTGCTCGAGATGTTCGGCACCAGTAGCCCGTCGGCGAGCCAGCAACGGGCCAGAGACATCAAGAGTCCTCGGAGTGGCCATCCAGATGGCGACGCCGCATTTTCGCCAGAAGTCGCGCACAAATAAGTCTTCCTAGCGAAATGATCCGTTCGGACTAGAAGGCTTCTGAAGGCTCGTGTTGACGGGGATTTCTCCCCTGAGTTCGCTCGTTCGGACCCAAATCGTTCGCTCCGGGGTTCAAGGATTCTGCCCGTGGCGTCGAAGCACTATCCGTGTTTCACCCCTCCACCCTCCTCCGCAGGCTGCTGCTGACTTCAGTTGTCGCCGCCTCCTCACTGGCCGTTGTCGTTCCTGTTGCTGCCCCCTCTGCAACCTCGGTCGCTAGCGCGACGACAGGCAACTGGCTCAACACTTCTGACCGGGCGTCGGTCATTGCCAGCTACAACGCTGAGTTCAGCTCCTCTGCCGGAGATCCGGCATGGACAGGCAATCGCAGTTCCTGCGTCGCCGGTACCACCCCCCAGGCCTACCGAGACGCGGTCATCGACCGAGTCAACTGGTTCAGGTCCATGGCGGGTGTGCCCGCGGGAATCACCGAGAACGTGGCATTGTCAGCCAAGGCCCAAGAGTCTGCGCTCATGATGAGTGAGTCTGGTCGACTGAGTCACAGCCCCGACGGATCTTTTGATTGCTACACCTCCACAGGTGCAGCCGCTTCGGGAAAGAG
>VAPK010892670.1_pt1 | contig 13851 bp, 11 predicted proteins | sample 3395031 | NCBI WGS metagenome assembly VAPK01 (sample SAMN08290443, study PRJNA428436) | hydrothermal vent metagenome | isolation source: Deep-sea hydrothermal vent chimney 1 | place: Pacific Ocean: Juan De Fuca Ridge | reverse complement strand
TTATGATGAGAAAACATAAAGTGTAATCCATAGCGAACGTTATTCTTACTTGTGTTATTTGAAACGAAGCTCTTATTTACAAACTCTAAATAAATACCATCTCTCATTCCAGTAACGGTATTTTGTTCAATTCTTAAGTTTTTGCATTTCCAAACATGCACACCATTTCCTGAGGTAGATTCATCAGTAGCATGGCCTGTAACTTTGTTATTCTGTATCAAACCATATTTAGAACTTTGTATGATAAATCCATAAAAAACATCATTCAAGATATTGTCTTTTATAGTGAAATTTTTACTGTCTGACACAAATATTGCAGCAATCTCTTTGGTATAGCTCATGCCAATATTTATAAATTTAAAGCCTGAAACACTGAAGTCATTTGCTCTTATTGCAAAAACACTATCGGTTTTGTTTTCAGCATCAATTATAGGATAGTCTTCTCCAATAAGATGTATCGCTTTATTTACAAAAATTAGAGTTTCTTTATAGATGCCTTTTTTCACTAAAACAGTGTCGCCATCTTTAGCAAAAGAAACGGCTTCTTTTATGGTTTTAGTTTTACATGTGGCACATACATTTATGGTGTTGGTTTGTGCTTGTATGCTTGATGAAAATAGGAAAAGTAGACAAAAAACAGAAATAATATTGATTATGAGATTCCTCGTCGCACTTTCAGGCTTTGTCGGAATGACATTGTAACAATATTTCTTCATTTTGAGAGTTTAGCTTTTAATTGACTCCAAGTGTATAACTCCCCTCCATTTTTTGCGAAGATTTCTTTAGCAGTTTCTTTTGAGCTAAAGGCGGAAAGATTTGCTCCCATTGGGCTTTTAATTTTCTCACTGATCAAATAAGTGGCAGTTTTAGCATCAATTAAAGAACCAGGGTTTGCATAGTCTGCAACCAATAAAAAAGACATGATTTCTTCGCTATTATCTCGATGAAGTTCATTGACCATACATTCTATAGCATCAAACATATAGGCTTTCCCTTTTTTTGTAACATATTGTGCTGCATGTGTTTTGTCAACTACTGTCATGTCACAAAAATCACAATGATCATTGCCATAGTTGATTTCTTTAGGTTCAACCTTACAGGATGAAAACAGGAACAAACTAAAGATTAATACAAAAAGTGAGTATTTAGTTTTTATCATTTTTTTATGTTATGATGGAACAAATATATAGTAAAACAAGCATATTCTAAGTTAAATATGCTTGTTTTAGATGTGTATTAAATGAAAATTTCAGAACCTTATAAAAGCACTTGTTATTTAGCTTCTTTTTTACCAACAAAGAAAGCAACAACAGTTAGCATCATTCCAGTAAACATTAACCAAGCTCCAGTCATAGGGTAGGAGTGTGCTGTAAAGTTTAAAATATCTTTAGTTCCGAATAAAGGTGGTTGGAATCCCATTACCGATCCATCTGGGTTTTTAAATTTCATGATAGCATTAGGATCTAGCGTATGTCCATAGTCATATTCCCATAGATAAAAATCATACATACCTGCAATTCCTAGTGCAGACATTAGAATAAACCATCCTAAATACCATTTGTATTTACCCATAAAGCCGATAATCACACCTAGCAGAACCATAATGCCAATAGCAACAGGAAATATTTTAAATTCTGGAATGGTTTCAGGTATATATTGCATACCTACATAATGGTTCATTAAATTGATATTTTTTATATCAAATTCGTGAGTGTCAGAAAATTTATTAATATGAATATCCATCCCTAAAGGAATTGGATATTGTGGAGCTTCTAATGTGATATTCCACAATGGAAATACGAATAGACCTAGTAGTAATAATGACCCGATAATCATTATGATTTTAGATTTTTTCATGATATAATTTATTTAAATGTTATGATTAAATTGAACTACAAATTTACAACTTAATAATTGAAATTTACGTGACTTATATTACATAAAAGAGGATATTATCTTTTTATTTTAACTATAAAATGGGCAATCATTTTTAGATGAATTGCCCATTTTTAGTATTAAAATCTAATCTAAAATTTTATTCCTCTTCTTCTCCAGGAATATCTCCATCTAGTGTAAACGAGATAGGGGTATTAGAACCTTTAGGAGATACACGAACATATCCTTGCATTTCTTGGTGTAGAGCAGAACAGAAATCTGTACAATAGAAAGGCCAAACACCAATTTGTTTTGGCTCCCAAGTAAAGGTTGTTGTTCTACCTGGCATAATCAGTAGTTCTGATGTATTTGCACCAATCATAGAAATACCATGGGGTACATCATAATCTTGTTCTAAGTTTGTAACATGGAAAAATACTTTATCACCAACCTTAACGCCTTCTATATTATCAGGTGAAAAGTGAGAGCGTATCATAGACATAGAAATATGAACTTCATTACCTTTACGCACTACTTTAGTTTCAGCTTCACTTTTAACAGCATAAGGATGCTTGTTATCATCTAGTCTAAATATTTTTGTAGTCTTCTTACCTTCTGCACCCATAATTTTTTCAGCAGCAATACCTGCAGCATAATGAGGCTCTCCAATGGTTGGGAAGTCTAATAATAATTCCATTTTTTCACCAGAGATATCAAATAATTGAGCAGATTGACAAACCTCAGGACCTGTTGGTAAATAACGGTCTTTGGTTATTTTGTTCATAGCTACTAAATATTTATCATCTGGAGTTCTTGAGTTTCCTCCAGGAATCATCAAGTGACCTACAGAGTAATAAACTTTATGTCTATCTAAAACTTTTAAACTTTTAACATTCCATTTTACTACTTCAGAAGAAATAAAGAAAGTTGTATATGCATTACCTCTAGTATCAAATTCAGTATGTAAAGGGCCTAAACCAGCACCAGGTTCAACAGAACCATAATTTACAGCTTCAAATTTAAGAATTGGAATACCATAAGCATCTCCATCAAAAGCTTTGTCAGCAATTGCTTTTTGCATTTTAGTAAAAGAATGCACTGTCATAGCAGCTGCTAATTTACCATTACCAATAATGTATTCACCAGTTGGGTCAACATCACAACCATGAGGAGATTTAGCAGTAGGTAGGAAATAAATTGCTCCAGGTACATCTTTAGGTTCAACAACCAATACTTCTTTTTTCATCACAGAAGTAGCAGTATGTGTATCATCATCCCAAGTATTATGAGCATAGTTGGCTGGTACCATTTTACCACCTCCATTTTTCACATACTCTTCAATTACTTTCCAGTTAATTGCTGCAATAAAATCTTTTTCATTTCTAGAAGCATTGTTTTCCATTAATGTATGTGCTTCTTCAGTATTATAGGTAGAGAAGAAGAACCATCCATGAGACTTACCACGACCAGGGTGAGATAAATCATAATTGAAACCTGGCATTTTAATTTGGAATTCAATATTCATATGACCATGCTCTGGATCAATTTTTAAGAATGACAAAGCACCACTAAAGTTACCTTTCATTTCGCTTATTGGCATATCCTTTTGAGGAAATGGTACAGAAAAACGAGTACCAGCAACTACATATTCAGAATTTTCAGTTACAAAAGAAGAACTATGATTACCTGCTGAGTTTGGAATTTCAATAATTTCTTCAGTTTCAAAAGTTTTTAAACTAATTCTTGCAATACGCGGTGTGTTGTTTTCATTGATAAAAACCCAACGACCATCCACAGAACCTTCTGTTTGAGAAATGTCTGGATGGTGAGAATCTCCCCAAGGCACAAAACCATGAGAAGTCATTAACATAGGTTTAGTTTCTTCACTATACCCATATCCTTTTTCAGGATCTTGTGAAAATACTGGGATAACTCTAAATAACCTACCAGAAGGTAAGCCATAAACAGCTAATTGCCCACTAAAACCGCCCGAAATGAATGCGTAATGAGAATCGAGTTCACCTGGTGCAACATATACTTTTTCAGCAGCATTACCCGCTAAAGCACCTTTATTACTTTTACTACCTTTTTTTTCAGTTGGTGCACAGCTTACTATAAACATAGCAGATAGTGCAAACAGAAAAATTGATTTAATAATTGTTTTCATATTGACTAATAATTGTTGATTAATAATTGTTATTTATCTTTTAATCTAAAATATTCTAAAATTGCTCTAGCATCTTCTTTTGTTAAGCTTTGATTTGCCATTGGACTAAGGTATTCAGCTAGCAATGCTTTTGCTACAGGGTCTTTTTCTACCATTTCTTCAGGATTTATAATCATATTCATAATCCATTCTGGAGAACGTCTTTTAGTAACATCTTTCAAACCAGGGCCTACAAGTCTTTTCTTGAATTTATGACAAGCAGTACAATTGGTTTTATAAAGCTCTTTACCTTTTTCAGCTAATTTTTCATCAATTGCATCTAAGGTTAGGCTTTTAACTGACCCTATTCCTTTATTGTCTAAAGTAGGTGCCGTTAAATCAATTTTTTCAGAAGTTGTCGTTGCAACTTCTTCTTTAATAGGTTCTTCTTTAACTTCCTCTTTCACAGGTTGGTCATCTTTCTTTTTTCCATCACCACAACTTACAAATGTGAATGCTGCTGCAATAAATAGTGCAATAAATTTGATCTTCATTTTGATTTTATATTTAATTATTTTAGTGTAAAAATAGTATATAAAAGAATAATAACCCTTTTATATACTATTGTTTTATAAACATTTTATTTATCAGAAGGAACTAAGACATCACCAACTACATGTATCCAACCATTACTTACTTTTACTGACATTAATATTTCAGTACCTCCAACAAATATTTTACCATCTTTGTTTTCTATTTTTAAAGATTTACCAGAAGCCATATATAATGTACGTTCTTTTTTTGCTTCTTTTTTTAATTTTTTGATAGGATAATTTGAAGGTGCAACATGATGTATTAAAACATTCGCCAATGCGTCTTTATTTTCTGGTTTTAATAAATGATCAACAGTCTCTTGAATTTTTGCAAAAGCACTATTAACAGGAGCAAATACAGTTAAAGGCCCCGCATTTACTAAAGCATCTTCAACACCAGCTGCTTGAACTGCCGCAACCAATGTAGAAAAAGGCATATTACCCTCTTCATCTTTATAGGTCATTGCAACTTGTAGTACGTTTGCATCTTCTCCTTCAACAGCAGCAACTGATGATTGACCTTGACTTTGACCTTCAGTTTTTGTTTCTATTTCAGCTTCAGTTGTTGTATTTGTTTCAGTTGTAGCCTTTTGATCATTCTTACAGGCAATAAATAAAGACAAGGACAATAAGATAAGGATAAATTGTTTTGATTTCATTTTGTTGATTTTTGAATTATTATTGTATTTTTGATTTAATTTTGCACAAAGTTAAATGTTTTATAATTTATAAACATGATATTTATCATAAAAAAAGATAGATTTATCTTTTAAATATAAACAAAATATGTTATCAAAATCAAGTACATATGCTATAAGAGCAGTTTTATATTTAGCACTACATTCTGATGTGACAAAAAAGTACAGTCCACAGCATATAGCAGATGCTATTAATATTCCAGCACCTTTTTTAGCTAAGACGCTACAAAAATTAACAAAGAAGGGTTTGGTCTCGTCTATTAAAGGAAGAAATGGAGGGTTTTATTTGACCAAAGAGAATCAACTAAATTCATTAATTTCAATAGTTGATAGCATAGATGGTTTAAGGAGGTTTCATGAATGTATGTTAGGCTTGCCAGTTTGTGGAGATGATAATCCTTGTCCGATACATCATGCAGTGTCTCCTGTTAAAAAACAATTGATAGAGCAACTTACTTTAAAAACCATTAAGGATCTGACAGAAGAGGTTAGAATAGGAAAAACACATATTTTTTTATAAACTCCAAAATCCAAATTTCAAAAGGGTAAAAGCCTAGATAGTTAGTATTTGAGTTTTGAAATTTAATAACTATACGGTCATAGAAAACAACCGTGTGTCTGGTTTCTTTTCTACCAAGCGTAAATCAAAAGCCATACATATATTTCTTACAAAGGCCCTAGCTGTTTTGGGTACAATGATTTCATTTTTTGTAATAATTACCAAGCGATCATTTTCTAGTTCTTTTAAACGTTCTAAGGTTTGTGGTAGTTCTTTAAATTTCAATTCATCATTCGCCCAAGAAGTTTTAAAATGACACATCAAGTTTAAGATATGTCTTCTAATAATTAAATCTTCATTGGTTAATAAGTGTCCTTTAAAAATAGGCAATTCATTATTGTCTACACGTTTTTGATAATCTTTTAATGATTTTTCGTTTTGGGCAAAGCCATACCAAGAATCACTAATAGCAGACATGCCTAAGCCAATCATTAATTGCGTGTCATTAGTTGTGTAACCCATGAAATTACGATGTAGATTTGAATTTTCAAATGCTTTATATAATGAATCTGTTGGTAGGGAAAAATGATCCATTCCTGTTTCTACATAACCGAAATCTATCAGTAATTGTTTACCTATCTCATAGAGTTCTCTTTTTGTATTGTTTTTAGGTAAATCATTTTCATCAAACCCTCTTTGTCCTACACCTTTAATCCACGGTACATGAGCATAGCTATAAAATGCAATCCGTTCTGGTTTCAATTCTACTGTTTTTTTAATGCTATCAATAATATCATTTTTGGTTTGAAAGGGTAGGCCAAAAATTAAATCATGACTTATAGAATTGTATCCAATTTCTCTAGCCCAATCCGTTACGTGTTGCACATTTTCAAAAGGTTGAATTCTATTGATGGCTTTTTGTACTTTTTCAGCATAATCTTGAACACCATAACTGACTCTAGTAAAACCTAAATCAAATAAGGTTTGTAAATGTTCTTTAGTGGTGTTGTTAGGATGTCCTTCAAAGCTAAATTCATAATCTTTAGGTAAATCAACGGTATTTAAAATGCCATTGAGTAATTTAGAAAGGTTGGTGGTGTTGAAATATGTTGGAGTTCCTCCACCTAAGTGTAATTCTTTTAGTATGGGTTTTTTTGAGAATGATTTCAAATATATGTTCCATTCCTTAAGGAGTGTTTCAATATAGGGTAGCTCTAGCTCATGACGTTTAGTAATCTGTTTGTGGCAAGCACAAAACGTACACAGACTTTCACAAAATGGTAAATGAATGTATATACTGACACCTTTTGTATCATTACTTTCACCAATCGATAGCTGTAAAGATTTGATCCAGTCATTTGTACTTATACCTTCTTTGTCCCAAAACGGAACTGTAGGATAGCTAGTGTAACGAGGTCCAGGAACGTTGTATTTTTGAATTAATGTACTTGCTGGCATAAAAAATAGTTGTAGGCAAAAATAGTAAAGTTATAACTATAACTGGATGATATTATAATTAAAAATTTTAGTCTTATTATAATATATTTGAAACAAAAAATATTTCATAAGTTAGAAACCTTCTTTTTATTAATCATTTTTTTTGAGATGAGAATATTCAAAATATAATTACAATAGTGTAAGCCTATTATTTGTCGATCCAAATTCCTATATTTTTCATAAAGTTATATTTTTGATGGAATTACTAAAAATGGAATTGTTAAATGAAATCCTATTTGATTAATTACTCTTTTGAAAAATAGATTTTCTAAAAAAGTATGTTTGTTCCGTATCATCATTAGTAAATGTACATATGTTGATTTTTGAAATTCATTAATTGCTTGAGGTATATCTTGATCTTTTACTGAATAAAAAGTATTATTTGTAGTTGTTAACAATTTTTCTAGTGTGTTTTTATTTGTACTTTCTATTTCATTGAGTTCTCTACCAGCTGAAACATGTAGTGTGTGTATCGTTGATTGATGCTCTTTTGTAATAGATTTCAGAATGTTTAAATGTTTATTTGTGTAGTTAACTTTATAATCTGTTGGAAATAAAATGCCCTTTGGTTTTTCGAAAAAATAACCATCAGGAATTGCTAATACAGGGCATTTTATTTTTTTAATAACATGTATAGTGTTTGTGCCAAATAAAATTTCTTTAACACCTGAAGCTCCTTTAGTACCCATTATTATTAAATCTATATTGTACTTAGTTATAACTTCATCTAATTGATCTGTTAATAAACTAAAAGATGAAATCAATTCAACTTGATGTTTAGGATTATTATATTTAATTTGAAGTTTTTGCTTTAGTTCCTCTAATTTCTGTTTAGAATTTTCCTTAACTACATCTAGTACATCTCCCATATATCCACCTGAGTTTAATTGATATTCATAGTTATATATCATAGGTGTATACGTGTTCAATAAATAAAAAGTACATGCTGTAGTTGCAAATAATTCTTGTGCATAGTTTACAGCATTAGTTGCGTTTTCTGAAAAGTCTGTTGGTAATATTATTTTTTTCATGATAGTGCTGTTTTAAATTATTGACCATAAAGTTAATATTATAAGACAGTAATTGATATGATATATATCAGTTAAAAAAAAGAAAAGGAACTAAAATGAAGTAGGTGAGTAGTTGAATGATTTTTGAATGACTTAAGGGATCAAAACTATTTTTCCTTTTACTTCTTTGTTTATCATTGCTTGCATAGCTTCTACAACTTTTTCTAGAGGATATTTTCCATGAATTTTAGATTTTAATTTCCCTTCTGCAAACCATTTTACAATGGTCATAAAATTTTCAGTATTTTGTTGAGGGTCGTTTTTGAAAAATGCACCCCAAAATACTCCAACAATTTGACAGCCTTTTAATAAGACAAGGTTCAAAGGGATTTTCGGAATTTCACCTGCGGCAAATCCAACTACTAAATATCTACCTTTCCATGCTATTGCTCTCAAGGCCGGTTCTGAAAATTTATCACCAATAGGATCGTAAATAACATCAGCTCCTTTACCTTTGGTCAATTCTTTAATCTTTTCTTTAAGGTTTTCTTTTGTGTAATTGATAGTAATGTCAGCACCATTTTCTTTACAAAATTCTAATTTTTCATCTGTAGATGCTGCTGCAATAACTGTAGCTCCTAATATTTTTCCAATTTGTATGGCAGCCGTACCAACACCACCAGCTGCACCTAAAACTAATAATATTTCACCTTGTTGCAAGTTGGCTCTGTTTACCAAAGCGTGATATGAAGTGCCATAGGTTAGCATAGAAGAAGCAGCTGTAGTAAAATCCATTGTACGAGGCATATTAAAGACATCTTTTGCCTTGGCCTTTACTTCTTCTGCAAAGCCACCAAAAACACTTCCATACATTACCTTGTCTCCAATTTTTAAATGCGTTACATCTTTACCAATTTCTTTGATTATTCCTGAAATTTCACCTCCAGGTGAAAACGGAAAATCGGGTTTAGATTGATATTTTCCTTGAACAATTAAGGTGTCTGGAAAATTAAGTCCGCATGCTTTTACATGAATAATAACTTCTTCGGGTTGAGGTGTCAATGAAGAAATTTCTTCAATAGTCAGATTTTCTAAAGGCCCGAACGCATTGCACAATACAGCTTTCATCTATTTGTTTTTTGAGGTAAAAGGCTATGAAATAAAAATCACATTTTCTTCAGCATCAAACCATGTTTTATACATTGGTGTATGTATTTTTTCTACCTGACTTCTTTTTATTTTTAAAGTTGGGGTCATTAATCCGTTTTCAACAGTCCAATCATCTTTCATGATAACAGCTTTTTGAATTTTCTCATGCTTTTCAAGAGTAGGATTGATTTCTTTTATGGCTTTGATTAAACATTCGCTAACCGTTTCTTTGCTTTTCTTTTTTCCTTCTTCAGACAATACCACTAATAATATAGGCTGTGGAATTCCCATACCTACTAAACAAATTTGTTCTATATCTACATTTTTAGACAATTCAAGTTCAATTGGAGCAGGAGCAATATATTTGCCTTTATCGGTTTTGAATTGATCCTTAGCACGCCCAGTAATGGTTAAAAATCCATCAAAATCAAATTCACCAATATCACCCGTTCTTAAATAACCTTCACTATCAAAAGTTTCAGTAGTTGCTTCAGGGTTTTTATAATAACCTTTCATTAAGCAATCGTTTAAAATACAGATTTCTCCCTCAGGGTCTAATTTTACTTTTACACCTTTGTGAGGTTTGCCAACAGTTCCTATTTTATTTGCTTCCATAGTATTACTATGTGATAAAATACAATCTTCAGTCATTCCATAGCCTTGCAATATAGTGACACCTAACTTTCCGTACCATCTAACTAAACTTGAGGCAATAGGTGCAGCTCCAGAGAAGATAAGTACTGCTTTAGATAAACCAAGTTTCTTTTTTATTTTTTTCTTTACTATTGATCCAATAATTGGGATGCTTAATAATGTTGTTAGTTTTTTTTGAGGCATGCCAAGTAATATTTTTTCTTGAAATTTTGCCCAAATTCTTGGGACAGCAAAAAATAAATCAGGTTGTGTGGCTTCTAAATTACTTGCAAATGTTGGTAGAGATTCTGAAAAGGTAATGGAGGCTCCTCTATAAATACCGCCTATTTCAATACCAATTCTTTCTGCAATGTGAGAGAGAGGAAGGTAAGAGAAAAATTTTGGATGTTCAGGTAGTTTTAAATTTTCTAAAAATTGGTTTGAAGCATTTGTGAAATTTGCAACCGAATGCATCACGCCTTTAGGTTTACCTGTTGTACCTGAAGTGTAAATTATTGTAATAAGGTTTTCTGGTTCTAATTTGGGGATATCTTGAAGTGGTTCATTTTGTTTTAAGAGTTCTTCCCATGTATTTCCATCATTGACTCCATACATTGCAATGCTAATTTTAGGGATGCCTACTATGGCTGATTTTTGCGATTCATAGTTTTCTAGTTTTCCTAATATTATTGCTTTTGCTTCACTATGTTCTAATACATATTGTATCGTTTTGGCTTTTAAAGTAGGATAAATAGGAATTGAAACATGGCCTGACATCATAATTGCCAAGTCAGAAAGCATCCAATGAGCACAGTTTTTTGACAATAAGGCAATTTTACTTTGTGGAGGGAAATTATGAGTGTTTATGGCACTTGCTATCCTTCTAGCTTCATCTCCACTTTCTTTATAAGTGTATGTTTTTAGCTTACCATCAATATGTTGTCTTAAAAAAACATTGCCTGGTGTATTCTTTTCCCAATGGAGAAATGCTGCTAATGGAGAGTCAAATTTTATCATAATGTACTTGAGTGTATTAGTTGCCTAAGTTAATAAAAAAAACAGAATGAATTTTTAGAACTCATCTTAAAAGTAATCTTTAGAAATTTTTATTGTTAATTCTTTGTCATTCATTACCGTTTTTGCTAATCCTTTGGTTTTTGACATTTCATAAGTATAGTAGAATTTCATGGTATGTATCTTACTCTTATAAAAAGTTGAAGGTTGGTTTGCGTTAGTATCGACCAAAATTTGCTGGGCTACTGTTGCTGTTTTTAACCATTGCCATCCAATGACAATTGTACCAAAGAAATCCATAAATACTGTAGCATCTGCAAGAAAACGTTCATAATTTCCTTTCAAAGCATAAGGTGTTATTGTACCTATTACTTTTTGTACCAAACCTAAATTTTCTAATAAAGTATTTGCAAAAGGTTTTAAATCGTCAAATTTGGAAGCATTTTTAATAGTCTCTTGAATCTCAACAGCTAACAATTCAAGTGCTTTTCCATTTTTCATGGTAATTTTTCGACCTAAGAGATCTAAAGATTGAATACCAGTAGTACCTTCATATAGAGCAATAATTCTAATATCTCTATAATATTGCTGAGGCATAAAATCAAAACAAAAACCGTAACCTCCTAAAATCTGAACGGCATTACTGATAGATTGAATACCTTGCTCTGCCGGATATGTTTTTACAATGGGTGTTAATATTTCTAATAGTAAATGATACTTTTCCTTTTCTTCAGGATTTGTACTTGTCATTTCTTGATCTAAATATTTAGCAGTTTGTAAAATCAAACTCATAGAGCCTTCTACTATTGCTTTTTGGCTGAATAACAATCTTTTAATGTCTGGATGATTGATAATTAAGGTTTGTTCTTCTTCAGCGTTCTTTTGTCCTGAACTATTTAATTTTCTGCCTTGCGGTCGTTCATTTGCATATTTTAATGAAGAATAATAAGCTGCTGAAGCTATAGCTGCTCCCATAAGTCCTGTTGAGATACGTGCTTCATTCATCATTTGAAACATATACGATAGACCTTTGTTTGGTTCGCCAACAAGCCAACCTCTACAATCATCATGGTCTCCAAATACAATATGTGTAGTACAATATCCTTTTTGACCCATTTTTTCAAACTCTCCTGCAATAGCAGCATCATTATAAGAAAATTCTCCATTTTCGGATGGACGATTTTTAGGAACTACAAATAAGGATACGCCTTTAGTACCAGCTGGAGCACCTTTAATTCTAGCCAATACCAAATGCACGAAATTACTAGAAAACTGATGATCGCCTGCTGATATAAATATTTTTTGTCCTTTGATTTGATAAAAATCTTCAGTTGTTGGTGTTGCCAATGTCATTACATCAGAAAGCGAACTTCCTGCTTGAGGTTCTGTTAAGCACATGGTGCCACCCCAAGTTAAATCTAACATCTTTGGCACATACATATCTTTGAGTTCTTGACTGCCAAATGAAAGTATTAGATTGGCAGAACCAGATGTTAATCCAAAATAACCAGGTACATGATTGTTAGCTGCAGACATGATAAAATGTGCAGCTTGAAAAACGGTTGTAGGTAATTGCATGCCGCCATCTTCAAAATCAAAAATGGCACCTACAATACCTAAATCACCAGCCGTTTTTAGAATACTTTCAAATTGAGGATGTACATTAATTTTCCCATCCTTAAAATAAGAAGGCTTCTCATCCATTTCTTTGATAAACGGATGCAACGCAGTATCAGAAAAAGTTTTGATGGAGTCAAGGAATAGATCTAATGAGGTTTTATCATATTCTGAAAAACGTTCGGTTTGTAATAAATCTTCTACTTGATGTACATTGTATAAAAAGAATTTAAGGGTGTTAATATCTACGTAATCTGGTGTCATTTTGAGTTAATTTTGTGATTTCAGTAAGTTAAGTTTTACTGACGTTTAAGCTTTCAATATACTGAATTATTTGTTGATTGTTCTCTTTGAAATCAAACCATTTGATTTCATCATCTTTTCGATACCAAGTCAATTGTCGTTTTGCAAATCTGCGTGTGTTTTTCTTAATTTCTTCTAGGGCAAATTCTAATGAGATTTCATTCTCTAAATAAGAAAATAATTCTTTATAACCAACTGTTTGTAGGGCGTTTAAATCTTTGTATTCTAGTAATCCTTTTGTCTCTTCTAACAAGCCATTATTCATCATGATATCAACTCTTTGATTGATTCTATCATAAATAATTTCTCTATCTGCTGTCAATCCTATTTTAATGGGAATAAAATTACGCTGCCTTGATATATCTGTTAAAAAAGAGGAATACCTTTTTCCTGATCCAATACAAATTTCTAATGCCCTTATAAGGCGTTGATGGTTATCAATATCAATTTTTTGATAGGTTTCTACGTCTAATTTTTTTAATTGTTCTTGTAATGGAATGATTCCCTTTTCATTTAATTGCTTCTTTAAATCTTCTCTAATGCTTGGGTCAACTTTTGGGAAGTTGTCTAAACCATTTAAAACAGCATTGGTATACAATCCGCTACCACCGACCATAACGACATGGTTGTGGTTTTTAAAAAGTACATCCAGTTTACTGATGGCATCCTTTTCAAATTGCCCAACACTATAGGCATCATGAATAGAAATATTTTGAATAAAATGATGTTTAACTTCTGAAAGTTCATTTGAATTTGGTACTGCGGTACCAATTTCCAGTTCTTTATAGAATTGACGAGAATCAGAAGAGATTATTTC
>VAPK010149020.1_pt1 | contig 13851 bp, 12 predicted proteins | sample 3395031 | NCBI WGS metagenome assembly VAPK01 (sample SAMN08290443, study PRJNA428436) | hydrothermal vent metagenome | isolation source: Deep-sea hydrothermal vent chimney 1 | place: Pacific Ocean: Juan De Fuca Ridge | reverse complement strand
CCATTGTATCTCCTCTAAACTCTAAACTTTCAAACTCTTTGTTTGCATTTTCTTGTATTGTTTTTTCCATTTTTGGCTTGTGTTGATTTTGGGTTGGTGTTGGTGTTGTATGTTTTGCATATCTGTTTTTTATCTCTAAAGCTCTATCTAATATGCTTGCATCATAGAGAGTTTGAGTATCTGCATTTTTCAATCTTTTTAGCTCACCATAAGCTGCAATTAAATCTTTTTGTTCACTCTCACTAAGAGAACTTTCTAGGATGTATTTTTTAAAATTATCATTATCTTTGTATATCTTCCACTCTTTTAAAGCTTGAAATTTTTCGTTTTGTAAACTCATATCTAACTGATCCTTTTTTTGATATTGAAGATAAGTCGTCATTTTAGTTAATAAGAGTAGTCTCAGATAAAATTATTTAAACTAAAAAATATTTTTTTGACTTTTTGATACAAAGTGAAACATTATCTATTAATTTTATTATAAAACTTATGTTAAAATTGCAGTAGCTTTTAAAGGTATCTCTTATGAAAACTATTTTATTACTACTTGGTCTATCAACTCTTGTTTTCGCTTCCATTAATGAATCTCTAGTATGCAAAAAATGTCACCCAATTATCTATAAAGAGTATTATAGCTCTTCACATGCAAAAGCATCAATCATAAATAATCCTATAAATAGAGCCATCTGGAAACTTCACCCCAAGTATCAAGATAACAACAACAGCTGTTCAAAATGCCACTCACCAAATTATAAAAAAGCAGGAAAAGGTGTATCTATCTCATGTATTGATTGTCACAATATAAAAGATGTTATAGAGGAAGAAAAATCTAATAAAAATATTATAAACACCAAAGAGAGATGGTTTTACTCAGCAGATGTTAGCAAAAAAGAGCAAGAGAGTATTGAGTTTAAAAAACAATCAAGTCTATTTGGTCTTATCAATGAAACAGCTGGTTCAGCCTATCACAAAATCGACTATACAAATAGAGGCTATTATGATGGAAATATCTGTTTAGGATGCCACTCACACAGGCTAAACAGACACGGTATCGATACCCTAATGCTTGATGCAAAAATCGATAAAGATGACAAGGAGAGCTGCATAAGCTGTCACATGCCACAAGTCATAGGCAGCAAAGTGACACTTTATGATAGCAAAACTCATGCATATCACGGCATAGCAGGTATACACCAAATGAGCAAAAAGATGGGAGAATTTGTAGAGTTTGTAGTTAAAAAAACTGATAGTGGATTTAATATAAAAGTGACAAACAAAGCAAATCATGCACTTTTTGGTCATCCTCTTCGTTTAGGACTTCTTAAAGTTGAGCTTATAAGTGAGGGTAAAACTCTAAAGTTAAAACCATATATTTTTGAAAGAACCTTATCAAAAGATGGAAAATTATCTATGTTTTGGGATGCAGATGATGAGCTTAAAGACACACTGATTTATGGTAAAAAATCTATAGATTATGATATAAAATTAAAAAAAGGTGATAAAGTAGCACTTACGCTTGGACTCTATATCATAAAACCATCACTACTTGAAAAATTTAAACTTCAAAATAACACAGATGCAAAAAGATTTAGAGTATTAAAAAAAGAGCTATTTAACTTTTGAGTGGTATGTTTATAGCTCATTAGAGTCTCTTTTCTCTCTTTTGCTTAAGTTTGAAAAGAGTATTCCTATCCACTTTGTGTTTTGGTTTGAGTCAAATGCAATTTTAAGTGTCATTGTTAAAGGGACTGCCAAAAACATCCCCGCAGGTCCCAAAACCCAACCCCAAAAGATAAGTGAAAAAAAGATTACAGCAGCTGAAAGTCCTAAACCTTGCCCCATAAATTTAGGCTCTAAGACATTTGAGATTAGATTGTTTATGATGACATAAAAAAATGCAAGCCAAGCAACAGAGGTAAGCTCCAAACTTATCAATCCTAGTAGAAGTGGAGGAATTGCAGCTATTAGTGAGCCAACAACAGGGATAAAGTTTAAAATAAATCCTAAAAATCCCCATAAAATTGGATAATCTATCTCAAAAAATATCAAAACAGTTGTTATAAAAGCACCAGTTAAGAGACTTGTTAATGTTTTTATTGTGAAGTATTTTTGGATATTGTGAGAGAAGAGTTGAAAGTTCTCTTTTGAGTCTGTATCACCTTTAAATATAATATCTAACTTTCTCTCAAAATTACTCCCCTCAGCCAATATAAAAGCAACACCAATAAAAACTAAAAGCATCTTTGATAAAAATAGTCCAACATTTCCAGCCGTTGTAGCAGTTAGGTTAAAAAGTGCTCCAAAACTGAGGTTATCCATAATCTCTTTAGGGTCAATCATAAATCCAAATCCATCAAGCCAAGTGATAACCTTTGTGACCAGAGATTTTAACTGCACCTCATAAAATGGTATATTAGTGCTAAAATCTTTAAAAGAGGTATTTACAACATATACAACAAAAAGTATAGCTGTAATTATTGTTGAAAAAACTATGATATATGATAAAAATTTAGGGACTTTAATCTTTTGTAATTTTGTAAGAGCAGATGAGATGATAGATGCTATAAAAATTGCTAAAAATAAGATTATAATAGCCTTACTAGCAAATTTTAATCCACCAACAATGATAACAAATGCTGAAAAATAGAAAAAATAGTGCCTAATTTTTTCAATTTCACTCATCTACACCCCTTTTTATGCAAATGCATATAGTTTTTTACGCTCACTTGAACTTGAAAGACCTGAGTTCATTCTATATTTTGTTACAGTTCTTCTTCCAATTTTTAAGTTAAATTTTTTATCAACCTCTTTTTTTATCTTCTCATCACTTAAAGGTTTTTTACGATTTTCGTTTTTTATAAGATACTCAATAAAAGATTTAATTTCACTGTTTGAAGTGGCTTTGTTATCTCCTAGTGCTACTGCAAAAAAATCTTTTATAGGGAAAATCCCTCTATCGCATGAGAGAAATTTATTTTGTACTGCTCGTGAGATTGTTGAGTGATGATGACCAAGCTCTGTAGCTATGTCATCAAGTTTCATAGGCTTTATAGCCCCTCCATTAAAAAACTCATACTGAAACTCTAAAATCATATTTGCTATTTTTGATAGGGTTGCTTTTCTTAAATTAAGTGCGTCTATTAGGGTATTTGCCTCTTTTATTTTTGTTTTTACAAAACTAAACTTTGTATCAATTCCACCAATATCTAACTCAATATCAGGATAGTATGATCCATTTAATGAGACTTTTATTTTGTTATCAACTTTATGTATAAAAATATCAGGAATGATTTGAGCCTGCTCTTTTAAGTATTTTAAAGCAGGTGGATTTTGAAACTTTTTTATAACTCTTAGAGATGCTGTGAAGTGCTCCTCTTTTTGATATTTTTCAAGATTTTCAAAATCTTTTATCATTTTAGTACAGCATCTATCTACATCATCTCCTAAATCAAAATTATTAAGCTGAAAAAGAAACGATTCATAAAGATCAACTGCTCCAACACCACTAGGTTCAAGATATTGAAATCTTTGCCTTATTTTTTCAATAGTCTTTGCATCTTCATTTAAAGCTTTAGCAATTTCATCTATATCTCCTTCAAAGTAGCCGTTTGCATTGATATTGTCAATAATTGTTAAAGCAATTTTTTTTTGTTTTATTGTTGGAAAAATGCTGTAAGCCACCTGTTCATTAAGGATATCATAGAGTGATTCTTTATTTTCTGTTAAAGCTTCTATCTCATTTGAAGAGGAGTTTGACACACCATTGTTTCTAGTTGCTTCAATTTTTGTTTTTGGTCTGTTTTGTTGTATCTCATTTCCCGATTTTATCTCTACAAAAGGGTTATCTTTTACTGCCTTATCAAGAGTCTCTTTTAGAGATTCTATATCAGCTTGAAGTATGGGTAACCAGCTTATGATGGAAGGTGCTTGTTTTGTTGTTAAAGATACATTTTGTCTTATTTTCATTTTCTAAAGTTCTCCCCAAGATAGTGTTGTTGTACTTTTTTACTATTAAAAATCTCTTCACTTGTCCCTTTATCCAATAGCTCACCACTTTTAATTACATAAGCTCTATCACAAATAGATAGAGTCTCTCTCACATTGTGATCTGTTATCAAAACACCTATACCAAGCTCTTTTAACTCCTTAACAATTTTTTGTATATCCATAACAGCAAGCGGATCAACTCCAGCAAAAGGCTCATCCAAAAGTAAAAACTTAGGCTCAATTGCCAAAGATCTAGCAATCTCGCATCTTCGTCTCTCTCCTCCACTTAGGCTTATACCTAGACGATCTCGAATTGGCTCTATATTTAAAATATCTAAAAGATGCTCTGTTTTTTGCATCTGCTTTTTTTTGTCATTTGTAACAATTTCACAAGCTAAAAGAAGGTTCTCTTCAACACTTAACTCTTTAAATATACTAGACTCTTGTGGCAGATACCCTATGCCCATCTTGGCACGCTTATGTAAAGATGTTTTAGAGATATCTTCTTCATCTAAAAAAATTGTTCCACTACTTGGAGCTATAAGACCACAAATCATATAAAATGTAGTAGTTTTTCCAGCCCCATTTGGTCCTAAAAGTCCAACAACTTCTCCACTATTTACCTCTAGTGAGAAATCTTTTATGATTTGATGTTTTTTGATGTTTTTTGAGAGATTTTGTGCTTTTAGTTTATGTATCATCACTTATCCTGTACTCTCTTTTTTTATCTAAAGATGCAATCTCTATCTTAATAAAAGAAAATCCCAATTTTTTTATAAGTTTTTCTAAACTCTCATCTGCCCACTCTATAAAATGATAACCTTGAAGCTCAAGATTTTCTAAAAGCCCGCTTTGTAAAAATTTATCAACCCCTTCATTGTAAATATCATAATGATAAAGCTTATCACCATAGATATTTAAAATCGAAAATGTTGGAGAGCTTACTTCATCTTTTAATCCAACAAAAGTAGCAAAATTTTTAACCAAAGTTGTCTTCCCACTAGCTAAATTTCCAACTAAAAGCACAATCCCACCAAGTGGAAGAAGCTCTTTTATCTTTAAAGATACATCATCTAACTCATGTTCTGATTTTATCATTTTTTAAAGCTTATTTGATATTTCAATAATTTTTTTAAGATGTTTGGCTGATTTTTTAGAATAGACGGCATCTTCAGTCATCTCTAAGCCCTCTTGTATATCTCTTGCACTCTCATTTGCAACTAAAGCTACAGCTGTGTTTATAAAAGTTATATCTCTTTTAGCCCCTTTTTCAAATCCATTGATAATATCCATAGTAATTTTTGCATTTACTTTAGAATCTCCACCTTTAATCTCTAAAAAATTACTTCTTTTGATACCGTACTGGCTAGGGTCTATAACACCATAACTAACATCTCTGTTTTCAATCTTTGCAAAATGTGTAACATCACTCACACTAATCTCATCCATAAAATCATTTGAGCTAACTACAAAAGCTTTTTTGGTTTCAAGTTTTATAAGAGCACCTGCAATTTTTTCAATATAATCTTTATCAAAGAGACCTAAAAGGTATTTTTTAGCTCCTGCTGGATTTGTAAGAGGTCCTAATATATTAAAGATAGTTCTATTTGGTATGGATTTTCTAATAGGCATTATATGTTTCATTGCTGGGTGATGATTTTGGGCAAACATAAAAGTAAATCCACACTCTTGAAGCATCAAAATTTGCTGGCTATGTTTTAAATTTAAATTTATCCCCAAAGTCTCTAGCATATCAGCAGATCCTGAGTTACTTGTAATGGCTCTGTTTCCATGTTTTGCTACAACACACCCTTGTGATGCAAGTATCAAAGATACGGTACTTGATACATTGAAGCTTCCACTTTTATCTCCACCTGTACCTACTACATCTATAAGCTTATCACGAAGTGTTTCATCTATATCTAATTTTATAGAATTTTTTCGCATAACTTCAGCTGCTGCTGCTATCTCTTCAGAGTTTTCACCTCTCTCATAGAGTGATATCAGTAGCTCTTTTGCTTCATCTTCGCTCATTTTGTTATCAAAAAGTTTTTCAAACTGCTCTTTTGTTTGGTTAAAATTCAACTAAGCTCCTTCACATATTCACTCTGTTTACTTTTTGGGATTGTTTTTGTTGTGGGTATTTGAAGAACTTCATAACGGATAGTTTTTTCAAGATAAGCAAGCTCTATAATATCTCCAACTTTGACATCTTTTGCAGGCTTTACAATATTACCATTTAGAGATACAACTTTGCTTTTACACATATCTTCTGCAACGGCTCTTCTTTTTGTTATGTTTACGGAGTTTATATACTTATCAATTCTCAAAATCTACAACCTAATCTAATTATTTAACTTATATTTTATTGTAAAAATATATAAAGCTTTATTAAATCGGTAAATAATTAAAAATCTTTAATCATTTGGATGCAATACCAATATTTTAGTATTACATCCAAAAACTATCAGATACTCTCTCTCACTATCTTTACAGCTTTTACCATATTTTCTAAACTTGGCTTCACCTCTTCCCATTTTCTTGTTTTTAAGCCACAATCTGGATTTATCCAGAGTTGTTTTTTAGGTAGAACTTCTAGTAACAACTCTATCTGTTTTACTATCTCCTCTACGCTTGGAACTCTTGGGGAGTGGATGTCGTAAACTCCAGGTCCTACCTCTTGTTTGTAGCCTGTTTGTCTGAATATCTTTAGTAATTCATTGCCACTTCTTGCTGTCTCTATAGAGATTACATCTGCATCCATGTTTTCGATGGTGTTTATGATGTTGTTAAATTCACTATAACACATGTGAGTGTGTATTTGAGTCTGTTTTTTGGCTTTGCTTACTGCTATTTTAAAGTCTCTAACTGCCCATTTTTCGTAAACTTCTATCTTTGCATCTCTTAGTGGATAACCCTCTTTAAATGCCGCTTCATCTACTTGTATGATTTTTATTCCTGCATTTTGAAGGTCGTCTATCTCATCACTTAGAGCTACTGCAATCTGTTTTGAGACTTCATCGCGAGGCTTGTCATCTCTTACAAATGACCAGTTTAAAATTGTTACAGGTCCTGTTAACATACCTTTCATTATTTTATCACTTTTGCTTGCTGCATAAGTTATCCAATCTACACTCATAGGGCGAGGTCTGCTTATATCTCCAAATATAAACGGAGGTTTTACACATCTGCTACCATAACTCTGAACCCAGCCATTTTGAGTAAATCCATAACCTTTTAACTGCTCACCAAAATACTCAACCATATCATTTCTCTCAGGCTCTCCATGAACTAACACTTCGATGCCACACTCTTCTTGAAATTTTATGCACTCATCTATGTAGTTTTTCATCTGCTTTTCATACTCTAAAGTGCTTATATCGCCACTTTTAAAATCTCTCCTAGCTTCTCTAATTTGCGGAGTTTGAGGAAAAGAGCCGATGGTTGTGGTGGCAAGGTCGCTGTATGCTAAAATCTCTTTTTGAATTTTTATCCTATCTTCATATTTTCCATCTCTTTGTAGTTTTGTGATGCTTGCTACTTTGTTTTGAACCTCTTTATCATGAATGAGTGTTGATGTTTTTCTACTCTCATTTGCTTTTTTGTTTAGTTCTATTTTCTCTCTATCATTTTCATCTATTTCGTTTGAAAAAAGTTTTGAGATAAGAGAGATTTCATCAAGCTTTTCTACTGCAAAACTTAGCCAATTTTTTATATCGGCATCTAGATTTTTCTCATATTTTAGAGTAAAAGGAGTGTGAAGAAGTGAGCAAGATGAGCTTATGATGATATCTTTTTTATCTACTTTTTTAGATATAACATCCAATAAAGATATAGTTTTTGATATCTCATTTTTCCATATGTTTCTACCATCAACTACCCCTGCGATTAGCTTTTTACCACTTTTACCTATTAAAGAGAGTGATTTTATATTTTCATCTCCATATAAAAAATCAAGCCCAATCGCCCAGATAGGAGTATCAACCAAAATCTCAGTCGCTTCAATGGAGTGTTCAAAATATGTACAAACAACGATTTTTATATTATCACTTATATTTGCCAATGTATCATAAGTACTTTTTATAAATTTCAAAACCCTAAGCTCACTATCTTTTATAAATATCGGCTCATCAATCTGTATAGTTATATTCGCATCTAGTTTAGAAATTTTTCTCAAAAGATCTTTATAAAGAGGTAAGATTTTCTCTAACAACTCATAAGTATCTCCACCATCTACTCTCTTTGAAAGCCCTAAAAATGTTAGAGGTCCTATGATGTTTATCTTTGTTTTTATGCCTAGAGCTTTTGCTTCATTGTACTCATCTATAATCTTTGAAGCATCAAGCTTATACTCATCTTGGAGTGAGAGTTCAGGCACTATGTAGTGATAATTTGTGTTAAACCACTTGGTCATTTCCATAGCGGTTGCACTATTATCTCCTCTAGCCATCGCAAAGTATAACTCTTCCTTTTTAAGATTTTTAAATCTTTTAGGAGTTGCACCAAGAGTTACAATCATATCAAGCATGTTGTCATAAAGTGAGAAATCATTTGAACTTATATATGAAATTCCTGCATCTTTTTGATAGAGCCAGTGGCGTTTTTTAAGCTCACTTGCTACTTTTTTAACTTCATCAAATGAGCTATTTTTAGCCCAAAAACTCTCTAAAACTTTTTTTAACTCTCTTTGTTCTCCAACTCTTGGAAATCCTACTATGTAATTTTTTGACACTGCTATCCCTTTGTGTTTTTATATTTTTTTGTAAAATTATGATTAAAAAAGTTTAGGGTAGGGGAGGATGGATGCCAGATCTTCGAAATGCAAAGCAGACTGTGTAGTATGTGCATCTAGGTATGAAGATATTTGACAAAAGTGTTAGTCTCGTTTTTAAGCTATAAAATTTTTTGCAAGAGTTGAGACTTTTTTTTGAAATAACCAGCAACTCTAACAGAGAAGGAGGAATATAAGCTAGCATGGCAGAGAATGTAAAATAGTTTTTTTCAGACTCTTTAAGTGCTTGCATCTATCCTCCTTGTAAAAAAATTTTACGGAGTATATCATAGAGTTTTTGATAATAAACTTTAAATCCATTTTTGTAAAAAAGTGAATAAAAAGAGCTTAATATTTTTTATCTCTCTTCTTTTCTCATTTTTTTATAAAGGGCTTCATATTTCTCTATCTCATCTCTTGATGCAACCTTTGTTCTACAAGAGATGAACCCTTGTGAACCATCTTGATCTGTATATGGATATACAGTTGCATAAACCCAGTAAAACTCACCCATTTTTGTGCTGTTTTTAACAAATCCTGACCAAGTTTCTCCTTTTTTTACAGTATCCCATAAGTCTTTAAAAGCAGCTCGTGGCATATCGTCATGTCTTACAATGGAGTGAGGTTTTCCTATAAGTTCAGTCACATCATATTGGGCAATCTCACAAAAATCATTACTTGCAAATTTTATAATACCTTTTGAATCTGTGTGTGAGACAAGAAAACTATCATCTGTTAATAATACTTCATTTTGGCTCATCTTAATCTCCTTTTACTAATTTGTTGGACATATCTTCTATCTCTCCAGAGCTTTGATGAATTGTCTGGCTTATTTTTCTATTTCTTTCGCCACTTTTTACTAAGAGTTCTAAAGTGTCATCTACTTTTTCAATCGAATTAGTTTGCTTTTTTATACTTTGACTTATGTTGTTTGCTGATTGATTTAGAGTGTTTATGGTTTGGCTTATATCTGTTAATGATTTTTGTGTCTTTTCAGCCAACTGTCTCACTTCATCAGCAACTACAGCAAAACCTCTTCCGTGCTCTCCTGCTCTTGCTGCTTCAATCGCTGCATTTAGTGCCAACAAATTTGTCTGATCAGCAATATCTGCAATAACTGTTAGTATCGACTTCACATCTAAGCTTTGTGCAACAATATCATCCGAATAGATTACAATATCTCCAATCTGTTTTCTCATAACTTCTATAGAGTTTGAAGTATCTTTTATTGCTGTGGTTTGCTCTTTTGTTGTATCTACAAGCTCAGTTGAGGCTTTTGAAAAAATTTCAACTTTTGTCTTTAGTTTATTTCCATTTTCAAGGTTGTTTTTTGTATTGTTTTTTAGTATATCTGCAAGTGAATTTGCTGAGATTATCATATCTCTTAAAGTTCCTTGTATCTTGTTTGTAAGTTCTATCTTATTTTGATAATTACCATCTGAGAGCTCTTTTAAAATTCTCTCAACATCTATTAAAATTTTACCTTGACTTTTTGTCATGTTGTTTATTGATTTAGTCAATGTTATCATTCCAGCAGTTGATGGAGTTTGAGTTACTAAGATATCAAAATAACCTTTGCTTATTTTATCTAACACTAATACCGTCTCTCCAGTTGAAAGAAGATCACTTTTGTAGCTTTTCTCATTATTCTCTATGAAACTGTTAAAAAGTTTTGAAATTTTTCCAATTTCATCATTTGATTTTACTTCTATTTTTATAGGCTTAGTTATCTTTTTATTTAGATATTTTAAAAGATTATTAACTCCTAAATCTAAGTTTTTCATAGATTTACTAAATCTAAATATCGAGTATAAACTCATAGCTAAAATAGAGATTGTTACTAACAAAACTATTGCTAAAATTGTTAAAAAACTACTAAACTCTATGCTTGCTTGCTCTTTTGCAGAAGTTTTTATATTTTCAGCTATAAAACTCTCTACTTCAAATAGGTTGTTAATCTCTTTTGTTAAAAGAGAGAACCACTTTTGAGCATCTACCTGTAAAGGCTCTTTAGCACTAGAGTCAAACACTGTTTTTATATGTGAATGGATTGTTTTATGTGTGTTTGTATTTTTCACTAATTTATCATACAATTGTATAGTTTTTGTATCAGCTAATGATAAAAATCTTTCACTATATAGATCTCTTTGGTTAACAAGTTTTTCAAAATATACCTTACTCTCTTTGTTAAAAAAACCTTTAGCAAAACTACCTGTCCCTACACCCCTTATGATACCAGTTCTCTCTTTTACATTCAAAAAGTTTATGTATGGCAACATAGATTTTGTAGCTTTTTCATTTTTTAAAGAGATTTTGCTAATTTGCTCAATTATCTGTCCATTTAAATTGCTATAAAACTCTACTGCTTGTTTTGCAGAGACTTCTTGTAACATTATCTTTTCTCTCATTTTATCTATCGATAAAAGAGAGTTTTTAATCTCACTTGGAAGGAGATAATCAAGAGATAAAACTACTTTTATCTCTTTGTCACTTGCCTCTTTTATAGATCTTAATTTATCTGCAAATTTGACTCCGTTTGAGCCGATATAACCAGCACTAGTACCTCTCTCTTTTTGTAAACTATGTACCATTTTACCAAGTTCAATTGAAATATTTAAACTTTTAACTACATCATTTGAGTTTTTATAATAATTATATTTGCTATGTGCTATATAAGCTCCAAATGCAAATATAGCAATTAATGAAATTGTTATTACAATTGTTAAAATTGTTTTTATCTCAGCATCTCTTAAAATTTTCATGATTTATCTTTTCCTTTATAAAGTTTTTATCATTTACGCTCACTAAATCGGTCAATTTATAAAAAATATTAATTTTTTGCTACAATATTGAAAAATACAAATGATTTAGGAAAATTTTTATGCCATTATATATAGTAGGACACTCTATACCAGATTCAGATTCAATTATGGGAGCGATTTCTCTAGCATATCTTAAAAATGCTCTTGGAGTTGAAACTATAGCTTGTAAACAAGGAGATATAAATCCTGAGAGTAGATATATCTTAGAAAAGTTTGGGATAGATGAACCAATCACTAAAACTTCATATGCCAATGAGGATGTTTTTATCGTAGATACTACTGATTTGACTCTCTGTCCTGCTGATATACTTGAAGCAAATGTTCTTGGAGTGGTTGATCATCATAAACTTGGAGATTTGACAACTTCAACTCCTCTTGAAGCTTGGATAAGACCTGTTGGATGTTCAAACACTATCATAAAAGAGATGTTTGATTTTTATGAAGTGAAGATACCAAAAGATATAGCAGGCATCATGATGTGTGCAATTTTAAGCGATACTGTTATATTTAAATCTCCAACTTGCACTAAAGCTGATACAAAAGCTGTTAAAGAGTTGGCTTTGATTGCAGGTGTAGATAATCCAAAAGAGTTAGGCATGGAGATGTTTAAGGTAAAATCTCAAGTTGAGGGAACTTCTATAAGAGATTTGGTTATGAGGGATTTTAAAGACTTTAACATGAGTGGCTTAAAGGTTGGTATTGGTCAGTTGGAGGTTGTAGATATATCTGTTTTTGATAAGATGAAAGATGATTTGTTAAAAGAGCTTGAAGTTTTAAGAGGTGAGGGTGATAGACATAGTGTTTTGCTTCTTTTAACAGATATCATGCAAGAGGGAAGTTTGCTTTTGATAGCTAGTTTAGATAGTGATAAAATAGAAGAGGCATTTGATAAAAAGATGGAAGATAGTAAAATGTGGCTTGATGGTGTTATGAGTCGAAAAAAACAGATTGTTCCATTTTTGGAAAAAACTTTTAAGTAAAGGCTAAGATGAAACTACTTTTTATATGCGAAGAGATTGATTTAGGTTTGAGATTTAGGCTTTGGCAGTTAAACTCTTGTGGAAATGAAGCCCACTGCTTGCTTCTTCCAAAATTTGCCCTCTATAAAACTCCTGAAAAAGAGGAGATAATAGAGATACAAGAGGGAAAAAACTTTTTAGATATTAGTGATAGATTTGAAGGATTTTCAAAAAATTTAAAGTTAAAAAAACTTTTTGAAAAGCTTGAAAAATATGATAGTGTCAATATATATAAGTGTGCATCTAGTGTAGCTCCCCTGCTTGATAGTATCTTTAAAATCTCTAAAACATATTTTTTAACAATTAATGATGAGAAGATAGAAAAAAGCAGACAAGTTTTAAAACTTTTTGACAAAGCAAACTGCATCTTGTTTAATAAAGAGGAAGAGTTAGAGAGATTTGAGGTGGTATTTGGATATGATGAGAAGACTTTGATGGCGATAGAAGGTAATCATCTTTTTTCTGTTATTGACAAAGTTACTGCAAAAGAGATTGATAAATTTACACAATTTTTAACTATAGATATAGAGAAAAATTTAGTCTATTGTGATCTTGGTAAAAATTTAAATATGCAGATTGATTTTATAGACAATCTTTTAAAACTCCCATACAAGCAACTTAAATCTGCTACTTTTATATTTGATTCAAAATCCTCTTCATTGGTTGATAAAGAGAGATTGTTGGAGCATTTAGAGGATAAAAATTTTGATTTTTTACTGCCTGACTCACTTTTAACCAATGAGCAAAAGGCGATACTTTTGGTGATTTCAAAAAGATGCATAACTTTACCATCTTCAAGTGACTATGATACTTTGTATCCTGCTTTGTATTGTAAAGCACATACCTATTTTTATGATAATGAATCGATGAGTATCTCTTTTAAAAAGAGAGACACTTTTGTAGATATATTTGAAAATTTTGAAAACTCTTTGACATTTAATAGTGACTCATACCATCTTGTGGATGAGCTTTTGAAAAAAAATAGAGAAGTTGTAACAAATAAATACCATCCAGATGCTAGCTTAAAAAACTATCTTAGAATTTTGGAAGTTGTATGATAATAGATACTCATGTACATCTTGATGATTCAAGATATGCTGATGATTTAGATGAAGTTATAAAAAGAGGCGAAGAAAAAGGTGTAAAAGCATCTTTGATACCAGGGGCTAATCCAAAAGATTTGCCTCGTGCGGTAGAGATTTGTGAAAAATATGAAAACATCTATTTTGCTATTGGGGTACACCCATATCAT
>VAPK010297495.1_pt1 | contig 13852 bp, 11 predicted proteins | sample 3395031 | NCBI WGS metagenome assembly VAPK01 (sample SAMN08290443, study PRJNA428436) | hydrothermal vent metagenome | isolation source: Deep-sea hydrothermal vent chimney 1 | place: Pacific Ocean: Juan De Fuca Ridge | reverse complement strand
TAACAGTTACGTAACTAGCTATGCGCCCGTTACTACAACGGCAAAGACAAACAAAAATTCTGCGTAATATGGGTGGGTTATTTGTTGCGAGTTACCTTACTTAGAATCGTGCATGAAATAAGTTCAAAAATATATACAAACATTGTTTTGGCTGCTTTCATGTGATGAAGAGTTGCCCTGCGAATAGAAAACCAACAAAAATCCAACTAAATTATAGACTTAATATCCTTCAGAATCTTATCTACCCTATGCTCCCAGGTATGTCCATTTTTAATGATTTCAAACGTATCAATTTGAGCAGAACTTCCAATATAAGGAGTGTCTTTAGCGTAAAAAAATAAATCATTATGGTTTTCAGAATCAAACTCAAAATAATGATAATTATTTTCAAAGCAAGAGTCCAACCCTTGCTTTACTTTTTTATTTTTCATATGAAAAAGCCGTCCGCCTGAAGCAAGACATTCAATGGAGCGAAAATGAAACCCAACACCATCATGTAAATTAATGGAAGAAGCTTTAAAAAGTTTAGACATTTCGAGAGGAGACCCCATATAACCTTTAAAATATTTTTTGTACTGAGACCATGCTCTCCAATTATCAGAACCATAAATATTAATTTTTTTTGTATGATTCAAAGCATATGACAAAAGAGTGTTTCGCTGCACAACTCTATTAAGACGCTCCAGTAAATCATAATATATTTCACGCGATAATGATAAATGTTGGCCAGTTAGTTCATAGACAATCCGGTCAATATTTTGTGTTAACAAAAGGTGTGTACTAGTGAGCGAATAAAAACCGGGCAATTGTTTCTCATACTCATCAAGAAGATCAGAAAATAAAATATTATTATATATTTTCTTCGCCAGTATTTCATTTGACCAGGGCAAAGGAATATGACCAATAAAACTCACATCACATTTATAAACTACAGAAATATCACGTTGCGTTGGGTTAAACTCCTTAAGATAAGCTGCAGGAGGAAGCCAATCAGTAAAACCAGATGTTTTATAATTCTCTGCCCATCCAGGGTCGAAAAAATAGGTTATTTCACTTCCATCAATATTACTTTCATTTCGCCCTTGAAGGTCAACAATCCAGGAAATATGTAAAATTTTTAATTCGTGCAAAATTGATATTTCATTTTTCACACGATTCATCTCAAAGATAACCGATGGTTTATGAATAGAACACCATGTCAACATATGCTCATCATCAAGAAGCGTTAGCTTTCCACTAACTTGAATACCCTCTCGTTCAAAAGCCTCTTTAAAATAAAGATATAAACGTTGATAAAACACGTTTTCTTTTGGAAAAAAAAGGGAAATTCGTTCAATCTTTGACATAACTAAATACTCTCAACATCATGCTCCATCAAGAGCTCCAGAATAATAGCGCTAGGTTTTTAAAGTTTATCAGGGCTTTCGATTCTAGCTATTAACTCCTGAAAAACATGGTCATTATTACAATTTTGAAGTGCAATAGAAATATTTTTTTGAAAACTAATAAAGTTAATATTTTTTAAAATTACTTTGAAATTACTAATATCATTTTCCGATACCACTATACCTACTTTATTTTGTCTAACAAAGTCAGCCATAAATTTAAATTCTTCACTCACTATAATAGGTAAACCAGCTTCAAGATAAGTAAATACTTTACTATCAAATGCCCCTTCAATATGAGCACTTCCTACTGAAAATTTTTTAGGGCAACGATATAAAATAAGCCCTGCATGATACTTTCCCGATGAAATATCAATCAATTCATCTCTCGGTACACTCCTTTTAAAACTAAAAAAAGAATTTTTATTTGATTCAGAAATATAAGTAGAATACTCATCTTTTTCAAATAATTGAGAAAAAATAGGTGCATTATAATAAGTAAGGGAAATTTTTTGAGCTGTAATTTTCTGAATAAGATCAAGAAAATCAATATCACCATAAACTTCATCAGGTGAACTTTTTGACTTAATTTGTCCAGCAAATAAAAATTTATAACAATTATGCTCAGGTAATAACATCATCCCACAATCTTTTGATCGTTCAATATTAACAATAGGATAGATCCTAAAAGATTTAGAAGGTGATTCACTCGTTAACAATGATGCATTTTTATATAAGACGGCATCAGAAAAAAACATTATTTGACTCTCATAAAAACAAACCAAATCAATTTCATCAGCTGTAAATAATTCATTTTTTATAAAGTCTTCTGGAACACCTATAAAGTCAGAAACCCAATCATAAATTTCGTGCACAATAAACGATGAACTACTGATAGTTCTAAGCAGAACAAGTAATGAAGCCCACTTCCCATGAGCTTGCAAATAGATTGGAAAGTCATTATTAATTCTAGAAAAAATAAATATCAAAGATGCTAAGGATCCTTGGCAATTATAATAATAATCAAATTCATTTTCCTTAGGAAGGTTATCTAAATATATTCCTAAAGTTATATACCCATTTTTTTTAAAATAACGATTCGCAGATATAATTGAGGGAAATGAAGCATAGTTTCTTGCAACAAAAATAATGACCTTATTTTCTTTTGAGCTATTTACAATTTGTTCTACAAAAGAGTCAATATTATGTTTAGAGTTTTCATACTTATTCAGATGTAGCTGTTCCTTAAAAAATAAAATAGTTTGCTTCTTAATTTTATTATTATCAATTATAAGGTCATTGAATATTAAGTTTATTAATTGAGAGAACATATTATTTGACGTTATAAAAATGAGTCCTCTAATTCAGGATATTTCATCAAAAATTTAAATTTATCTTTTTTAATTAATCTTTCAATCAAGTTGCTTTCTTTATACTCAAATTCATCTCGTTTATGCATACTAAATTCATTCAAGATGATTGAAATACGTTCAAGCCAACGAGGATAAAACTCGTCTAAAATAATTTTATCAAAAAACTCACCATCAAGGATACTATCCCTTGTTTTTTGACTCAATTTATTCCAGCCCTCACGGTGAAAACGAAATGAAAGATCAGGGGTTGTGTCAACTTTTTTATTACACATAAACCCAGGTAATGTATTGGCTTCTATAACGCCAATTTTTACATTGTAACAACGCGGTACTAACCAAGAATCATCAAAAAAAAAGCTTCCACGAATAATGTCATCATCAAATTCAAAACCATAACCAGCAAATCTCATTAACATAGTTAAATCTGAGTGCTTTGATATTTTTTTAAATTTATCATCATTGTTTTTAGCCAGATCAAGTTCCAGGTCTTTATAGATAGTATTTACTGTCTTCAGAGAATCTTTACTAAATTCAGAAAAATCAATCATTTTCATTTTTTTAAAATAATTGTTATAACAATTATTCAATTTATTATAAAGTACGTGATTAATATTCTTTTCAATATAGTTGTGAGAATTTTCAAAATGATTTCTCTCTACAATTTTATCATCTAAAGGAAGGTAGATTTTATCCTTAATATAACAAGTTAGAATATCCATTTTTATTTGGGTATTAAAACTGGAGAGCATATGTAAAAATGGATTCCTAACACATTGATAAGCAATTAATGGTTTAACCCTTTGACAAATGTTTAATGAATTTTTAAAAATTAAGTCATTATAGCTATGCCCATGAACAATCAGCCCTACTTTTTTAACTAGTGGTTTATTTTTTGAGATAGCATTTTTTTCATTAAAAATAAACTGATCTGTTTTGTCGAAATCTGGAATAATGATATCCTCATGATGATTAAGATATTGCCATAGGGATAAAGTCCCCATACGTCCATAGGCAAGAATCATAAAATCAAACTGATTATACAAGCAAGTATAACGCTGATCATATTGTTCCATTCAATTACACCAATACTTCTTTTTCATACACTTCTAAGTCTTCAAGTGAATCGACTTCCCCCCATGATTTATCATAAGCAATTGCTTGTATTTGAATGTTTTTTTGTTCAATGATTTTTTGTAATAGCCCAGTCATATCCATTTGATCACACTCACTATCCGTCATTATGGCGCGGATACGAGTCACTTCGCTCCAACCTCTTGGTTCAAAACGAAGCACCCCCATATATTGACCCTCAATTTCTTCCATTGTTTTTGCTTTTTTTCCAATACCAGATAATATATTATTGTTTTTCAAACAAAATGTTTCAGCATCACTAAGTGGGTTTTCAAACCGTTTCTCCCATAACAATTGCCATTTTGTATCAAAAGTAATCGCTATGGTAGCTGTACAATCCATCAGTAATTTCACAGCCAAAGATTCATAAAAAATATCAGAGTAACTTACAATGCAAGGTTCATTATTTAACCATGAACTAGCACATGAAAGAGAAGAGACCATGTTCGTATTCTCCCACCTTGAGTTATGAAATTCCTTCAATTTATATTTGCTTAGGGATTCATTTTTATAACCAGATACGATAGCAATATTAGATTTATCAATTCCCGATGATTGAATAGCAGCTAATTGTAATTCTAGTAAAGGCTTTCCATGAATTTCCACCAAACACTTGGGCTTATCTCTAGTAAGTTCACCCATCCTACTTCCTCTACCAGCAGCTAGAATAATTGCTTTCATAAGATTCTACATTTTGTAACTTAAATTAAACCGTTTGAATTGGTCTTTAAATAACCAATATTAACAAATCGGTGAAGCTCTTTTACTACATTGAAAATATAGTTTTAAATAAATTCAACTCTGCATTTCTAAAAAAAACTTCACGTTCACTATGCCACATAATTCCAAATACAAGGTCGTTCTCATGTTCTACTGCTTGTACAACACCATCAAAAGACTCTGCTATTTTAATTAATTCACCCTTTACACCCAGAGCACCATAATTGTGGTACCCATTGACATCATCAATTAACTTTAGTTGCTTTACTATTCGCCCTTCATTAGTAATCTTAAGTTTATGCCTATTCCCCACATGTCCAGAAACTTCTATAAGTTGATTATTATAATGTTTTTGTATCACTTGCATTCCTCGACATACACCTAAAACTGGTTTTTTATTGGAAATTGCCCACTTCAATAAATATTGTTCAGCTTCATCTCGCTCTGCTGAATTACCTCCATATTCGATTAATGAGCTACCTCCAGTTAAAAGTACTCCGTCAACCTGCTCATTCTCTAATAACTTTTGTACATAACTCATATTATTAGGAACAAAAACTGGCCACAGACCTGCCTTTAAAAGAAATTCAGTCCAACGCTGATCTAGTGCATCACGCCGTTCATTATAGTTTTTTTCAATGTCCACTCTAAGTGATACAGTGATTCTTTTCATTTTATGACAAGCACTTGTTTATTAGCACAATCAATTTCTAATATCGATGCACCACTCCATTGCCGGTAAAGCATTTCACCTGCACCAATTACAGCTGGAACATTTAGCTCACCAGCACGTATAGCCATATGTGAATTTGCACCACCATACATTGTGATGAATCCTCCAATATTATGAGAAAAAATCCAGTCATAACCAGGATCTGCACTAATCATCATAAGGATATTATTTTGTAGCAATTCCTTATTAGAACATTCATTAACAACTATTCCTGTTTTTACATTATTTGTTATAAAATTTGGTGTGTGTTTTGGTAACTCAAACGACCATATATCTTCAGGACCGACGATCAAAGACGGAAAATTTATAGCAAGAGTTTTTTCATACATTAACTTACCTGATTTAATGCTGGAAAGAATAACCTCTTTTTTATTATCACTTGATGAATACAATCGTTTAATAACACCTATATTCATATATGACAATTCATCACGAGAAAAGCCATTCTCATCACCCAGTTCACAGACTGTTTTTATCGCATCACTAAGGCTTCTTGTGAAAATAAACTTAGCATATTCTCTTCCTTCTATTGCTCCTTTAATAAAATCAAATAAGCTTAAACCATCATGTTTCAGACTATGCTCGCTTAGAATTTTTTCTAATTTATTAAGTGTTGCTAGCCCAATACTGAATCCATCACATTTTTCAACTTCATGATTATTTTCAACCTTATTCCAATTAAAATAATTACCTGGTTTCTCATCATAACGAGGCGATAAAATATCATACGTACCAGGTCTCAGATGCCCATATTTTTCTAGAAAATCACCATAATTAAAACTTTTATAATCTGACGTCATATTTGAACTAACTGTATTTAATGAAGAGATAAATCTATCATATTCATCTTCATTTAAAACCCCTACTTTCACTAAAGATTGCAATAGTTGTATTGCAATAAATGCTGCACGAGCAAGACCAGCAAAAGGTAATGTTCCATATCGTTTACAGTCCTCAAGCAACCAGTATATTTTTTCAGTATTATTAAGATTTGATTTACTGATTTTTTTTTGTCTGACCTGTAATTGCTCAATTTTTTCAATATCTTTTTTCCATAAACCTTCCTTACCATGGATAATATCATTAGTTAAGCTACATAGACTCTCGGCTATTTTTTCTTGTTCTTGTTGATTAAAACCATATGCACCCAAAGACTTTAGGCGTTCTTTCAAATCCAAGGTATAACACGAAAAAATGATTTCAAACTCAATTTTGTCATGATGATTTGGATTTCCTTGTAAATTATCAATATAATAGTTTACAAGCCGTTCTGCCAAACCTTCTTCAAGATCTCTTGGAATAAAGGAATTAAAACTAACTCTCACGTCAATATAAGGCAGACCGGCAAAACTCACCAACAAGGGGAAGCTACGCAAATTACGATATCCATAATTATCTCTTTGATATGCCCAGATACTATCTGTTACCAAAGTTTTATACAGAGATAGAGCAAGAGGCTTTGGGCGTACACCAATAATTTCTGCTGGATTCCAATCAGGCATAATGCCAAAAATAGACTTTTTACCCAATAAATAGGGGTGTGGTTTTGCGAGTGTTTTTAATTGTGCTTCAATTTCTAATAAGAGTTTTTTCTGCGCATGAATATTTAGCTTTTCCGGTACATTAAAAACTAAAGGACGAACTTGTAATAGAAAAATTGTTCCTTCTACATTCACTGCAAACTCTATATCTAAACCATCATTTTTAAAATAAAGCTCTAATTCCTCAAGAAGCTTTAAGAGAGTCAACAACCATTTTTTTTTTATATTTTGACTTATATTCAATAAATGATTTTTCACATGATAGTATGTTTTCAAATCATTTGAACGCCCATTTGTAACAGAACCTGTTTGACCACTGGAATCATCATAGTTGATAATATAGTAATGTCCTGCATTTCCTGGGTCACGAGTAAAAGCCACTCCACTTATTTCAACATCGATAAGCATAGGTTGAAGAAAAACTTGATCATCTAAATTATTATTTCCAAAAGAATCAACTACTGCTTCAATAGCTTCAGCTAGTTGCTCATCACCATAGACATTAGGTATAGAGATAAAATGCCCTGCTAGAGACTCTGAAGGTGAATCTTCGTTTATACCACTACTTCTAACTATAACGGGAGATGATAACCAATCAGGTCTATGAGAAAGAACTTTTAAAGAACGACCTGATTTAAGCCATTGTCTAACTGTAAAACTTAGCTGAGGCAGAACCTTAGCATATTTTAGTTGTCCTTTTAATTGTAAGAGTGTTTCTGCTTTAGTACCAAAAGTACTCATAAAAACTTCATACTCTTCTAGCGGTCCATGCACGAGTAAGGTAGGTCGTTTCTATATAATCCAACCCCTTTATTCTTGTTTCAACATATCTCATAAAATTTGAAAAAAATTTTTCACCTGCTTGTGCTCGTATATCATTAACTGACCACCAAACACCAAGATAATCTTCTGGTATCTGTTTTACGGTATGGCGTCCCTCTATATAGATTACATCATCAAAAAAGGAGGATTCCCATAGTTGATTGGTTAAAGTTGCTGTAACCCCTGATCGCCCAGATGAAAACCTTCTTAAATCAGGTATAAACTCCTTTAGTTTATCTTCAATTTCAACCAGTATTGGATTAGCTTCAATATATCGAGGGTTCCATAAAGCAACAAATCGCCCTCCACTTCTTAATATTCTGGCAAATTCTTTTGTTCCTTTTTCAAAATCAACCCAATGAAATGAGGATGCCATTGATAAAAAATCCACGGAAGAGCTATTCAACCCTGTCGACTCCCCTGATCCTTTAATCCAGTTTATTTTATATTTTTTACTATCAGCTATTCCAAAGAAACGCATATCATCATTAGGTTCAATAGAAATTGCACTCTTCACACCTTCATCAACAACCATTCTTGACCAGATACCTGTACCTGCACCAACATCAACAAACTCAATTTCATTAACGGGCTTTTCAAGCAATGAAAATAACGTGCTTAAAACGCTCTGAGAATAGGATGGTCGATATTTAGAATAATTTTCTGCTAAACCTGAAAAACAACCATGAGTTAATTTTTTTTTCACTCGCCACTTATTTATTCCAAATAATTTAAAAAATGAGTTTAATATTTCAGCTCTGATAGTAAGTTATCAATCATTAGTTCTGGTGAAATATCACCATCATTATAAAGGATAAAATCAGGATTTTCAGGTTCTTCAATATTTTCATTAACGCCCATTACATGCTTAATTTTACCACTCAGAGCTCGACTATAGAGTTGTTTCTGGTCACGACGAATAAGTACATCCATTGATACTTTAATATAGATTTCAACATAGTTATTAATATTGACTCTATTCCAGTCTCGAATTTCATGAAACATAGAGATAGTAGCAATAACTACATTTATTCCTTGCTCAGAAAGCATCTTACACAGATTAGAATATTGCATTGCCAGTTTTTTTCTTTCTTCAGGAGAGTAGCCAGTCGTATGAGTAAAAATTTTTCTCAATCCATCACCATCAAGATAAACAGTATTATTTTTCTTGTTTTTTAAACGAGAATAAAATACTGTACCTAAGGTTGTTTTACCTGCACCTGAGAGTCCTGTAAACCAATAAACTTTCCCCTTCAAAGTGAGCCCCATAAAATTCTAGCCTGCATTTACCTTAAGATTGTTTCTGTATTCATTCAGTAATGATTCAATACCAGATTTAAAATCAATTTTAGCAACAAAATCATCCTTATTTGTTATATGACTTTGGAATATATTTGAGTTATTTTCATCCATATCAGGTTCTGAAATAATAATATCAACCGCCCCATCTACAAGATCTCGTATGATATAAGCTAGATCTTCTGCAGTTAAACCTTCACCTTCCCAAAACTGACGTATTTTGAGAAATTCCTTAGCAGCATCAAGTTCTTTTATACCATCTAAAATACCTTCAATAACATCAGTTATATGAGTAAAATAAAATAAATTTGTTGAATCAAAAACTGATAAGGTAACACCATGGATTGCCTTATCTATAAAAATTGATAGTAATTTTTTCTTATGATCCAGTAGAGAACCATAAACATCAGACAATCGACATATTTGTAACGGTATGTTTGCATCCATACAGAAACATTGTGCTAATAACTCTGTATTTTGTTTCATTACAGCATAAAGATCATTCTGTGATTGTATTTGACAACCCTGCTCAATTCTTTCAACTTCTCGACTACTAAGTAGCATAAACCATGAAATAGATGATTTCCCAATACTAGATAAAAGTTGTGTTGTTGCCAATGAACTTGATTGACAAGCCGCAACAGGGTTTTCAATAGTCGTACTTACTCTACTAACTCCAGCCCCATGAACCATTCCATCTATATTATTCAGGAGATTATCAACAAAACAGGCATCGGTAAGATCTCCTTGTTTAAATTCGAATACTCCTGCCTTATTAAGCATTTTTAAAATCTGTGATGGCGGTGCAACAATATCAGTTGCAAGAACCTGATAACCAGCTCTAGCTAAAGCAGTAGCCACATGAGAACCAATAAAACCAGCGGCTCCAGAAACCACAATCTTACCTGCCATAAAAATCCTTTACTTTATTAATGACATATTTAACTTGAGAATCTAAAAGTTGAGGATGAATGGGAAGGGACAAAACGCAACGACTTAATTTTTCTGTTCGAGGCAATTCGTTTTTTTTCATTACTAATTTGTGCTGAGTATGCAATGGGGGATCCCAGTGTATGAAAACCTCAATGCCTGCCGCAAGGAGAAATTCTTTCAATGCATCCCGATCTTTAACTTCCAAAACATACGAACTAAATATATCAAAATGAGCATTATCAAGTTGAATGGGTAAGGCTATTCTGTCAATTTTTTCAAAAGACTGTTGATACTGTAGAGCTATTTCACGACGTCTATCCACCCAAAGGCTAAAGTCATTAAAATATTCTAGCAAAAAACCCGCTTGTAAGTTATCTAATCGGCTGTTGAAGCCATAACAAACAATATCTTCTTTAGTTTTTTGCCCATGATTTTGTAATAATCTTATTTTTTCAGCTAAATCATCATCATTTGTTGTTACCAAACCCGCGTCACCCAAAGCATGAAAAACTTTCATGGGATGAAAACTAAAACAGGCAATATCTCCCAAGGCACCTACTGATTCTGAGTAGTATTTAGTTCCAAATGCCTGTGCAGCATCTTCTACAATACTAAGGTCGTATCGTTTACACATATCTCGGATAGCATTCATTTCACAAGCATGACCATTCATGTGAACAGGAATAACAGCCTTTGTTCTGCTTGTAATAGCAGATTCTAGAAGATTCACATCCATATTGTGATCTTCACTAATATCAACAAGTACTGGCATAGCTCCGCAATAATGAATAGCAGATAATGTAGCAACAAAGGTATGCGACACGGTAATTACTTCATCATCTGAGCTTATGCCTAAAGCCAGTAATGATAACAAGAGCGCATCAGAACCACTTCCCACACCTATAGCATATTTAACATTTAGATAGTTAGCACATACACTTTCTAACTCTGTAAGCTCACTTCTCATTATATACTCCCCCCGTGAGCAGATATTTCGAAAGCGATCAGTTAATCGTTGTTCGTATTTTTTAAACTCTTGGGGTAAATCAATATAACGTACTTTAAAATCACTAACCATTATCAATACCTAACACCCTTTTATTTTGTTCTCAAAACTAAGGTTAATATAGGGGGGACTCAACCAAATATATTCACATTCCTAAAAACAAAAACTTATTCAATGCAGCTCGATTATTCATCAAATAAACATTTTATTCCAACTCAAAATATTAACATTATTTGAATTCAATATAATTTTTTCATATGCTTCTTCAAACTCTACCCAAGGTAATATAACTACCGTTTTTCCAGAAAAGCTTTCTACATTATTTGAATTTAATACCTTAGCTTTCTTCTTTAAAAAAACAGTATTTTCCCTAAAACTTCTTGTATCAAATACCTCTTGAACCATATCAGGGTCAATTGAGATATCCTGCAAAAAAATTGTAGAATACCGATCCATTGCAGGCATAACAATAATTTTTTTACCTGCCGCTTTCAAAGTATCAACTTTTCCCTGAAAATCTTGATAAATAACTTTTATATGAGGAATATCTTTAGCTTTTACATGCATTTTATCCCCACAATCTGTACAAAATATATTAAGCCCTTCAACACCAATAGCACACTTTATTACAGGGCCATTTTCATCTTGCTGAAAAGGAAAATTCAATACTAAACTTTGTTCATGAGTACAAATAGGGCAGTCAACTGTCAACTCAGATTTCCAACGAGAAATAATATGGCTTTTTTTAATAATGGCACATTGTTTTCTATGGTTTACATCGTTAATTTCTCGAAGTTTGATATACCAGTCTTTATATTGTTCATCAGTCAATTTAGACATATTAATTTGATGGTTATATAAAAAGCCACCTATATTGCATAAACTCCTCATGAAGTTTTCTCTGTTTTCTATCAAACCTTTTTCTACCGCATAGTTATAGATTGGTGTACCTGCATAAGGAATGACAGCAGACCAATCACAAAAATACAATTTGTTTTCTTCCTGAAAATCCAAGCTTTCTTCCAGTGTTTCTATAGATTCTGCAGGGTCTCCAAAAAGAAAATTACCTTGAATACCTATCTTGGCCTCTCTCACTAATTTGACAGCATCTTGTATGATTTTTTTGGTGATTTTCTTTTGCATGCTTTCTAAAACAACATCACTACCACTTTCAATACCAAACGAAATGTAATGACACCCTGACTCTCTCATCATGATAAGCATGGGTAAATCTAGCTGATCCATCCTTAATTGACAGAACCATTTAATGTTTAAGTTTCTTTCTTTTAATAAAGAACAAAAATCTATCACTCGCTGTTTATTGGCAGAAAATAACTCATCATAAATAGAAAAACTATGGCAGTTATATTCATTTATATAAAACTCGATTTGATCAACAACCCGTACGATATCATGCTTTTTATAGTTTCCCATTCCTGCATGATGGCAAAAAGTACATTTAAAAGGACAAGACCGGCTGGCACTTAATGGAAGTGATTTAGACACATCAAGCCTTGTTAAATGATTAGAAAATTGACCACTATCACTTTGTAATGACAAATGATCTCTAATGCCAAAAATGGCAAGGTCTGGCTGTGGTAATGCATCTAAGCTTTTAGGTGTTAATCCATCGCCAGTATAAATGGGCATACTGCCTATCCACGTCCAGATACCTTGTAATTTTTTAGGACTTTTTCCTTCTTCTAGCAGACTTAAAAGCTCTGAAAATATAAGTTCTCCTTCACCAACAACAGCGTAGTCTGGTTTTAATGTTTCCATCATTAACTGACCTTCAACTGAGGTAATTCCTCCTCCTAACACAATAGGGGTTTTGGCATCCAATTGTCTTATTTTTTTTATAATTAAATCAATTTCATTAAATGCAACTGTAAGTCCCCCAATTCCGATAATATCAAAATTATTATTTTCAATTTGCTCTTTTAACTGAACCTCACGTTCAGTCTGCTCCATATGATTAAAATTTAGACCACTAACACTGTGCCCTTCTGTTTTAATATAAGCTGCAATATAAGCTAATCCTAAAGGAAAATATGAAGCATTTGCTGCTGGATAATAACTGGGGGATATTAATAGTACTTTCATAATGCGCTACCTTACAAACTCAACATCAAAAATTATTTTTTCTACTCGCTTATCCCATGAGTGATTTTCACGCACCTCTGCTAAAGCCTCTTTTTGTGCAGAGCTATTCCTGTATGGAACACTTATAGCTGATTGATAAACGTCTTGGAAATTTTCATTAGTAAATTCATAGTAATGATTTTTCTTGTCAAAATAATCAAATAGCCCTCGTCCATCCATTGCTTTTGAGTTATTAAGGTGAAGAAGTAACCCACCTGAAGCCAAACAGTCTATAGACCTAAAGTGGAAACTCAACCCATCATGTAAATTACAGCGAACTGATTGATGAAAATTGTTAATCTCTGCCGGGGATTCCATAAAAGAATGATAATATTTCTTATATAGTGGCCATAAACACCAGTTCTCAGAGCCATATATAATTAGACCTTGCGACACGCTTAATGCTAAGCCAATAATATTTTGTCGATTTTCGATTCTTTTTGTACGCTCCATTAAATCATAATAAATACTTCTGGGAATATCAATTTCATATCCAATAAGTTTTATCATTATCTTTCGAATCACATCCTTTAAATCAGTATGTGTTAGCATTTTTCCTGATATTTTTTCTAATTCCTTTTCATACTCTTGTAATAAATCATTGAAAGTAATTGAGTACCCATTGTTTTTTAGATGCCTTTTTAGTTCAGTTTTAGTCCATGGGTTAGGTATATGCCCCATAAAACCAAATTGATATTGGTAGTCTTGTGGTACTTTTTGAGGAAAAAAAGTATCGGTACATGTCCCGGGTGGCATCCATGCTTTAT
>VAPK010521394.1_pt1 | contig 13857 bp, 11 predicted proteins | sample 3395031 | NCBI WGS metagenome assembly VAPK01 (sample SAMN08290443, study PRJNA428436) | hydrothermal vent metagenome | isolation source: Deep-sea hydrothermal vent chimney 1 | place: Pacific Ocean: Juan De Fuca Ridge | reverse complement strand
GCATTTTTACCCTTAAATTTTCTATAAAGTTACATCTTTTATTTTACCATTCATCTTTCTGTAAAACAGTGATTTGCGGCATGGGCTATACCCTGCTGTTGTATGCTGGTGTTTATTCACTTCTGTCAATTAATTAATCATATTTATGTCTATTTGCCTAATTTTTCAATTCCTGCCAACCTTTCTACGAAGCGCAAATTTATTTTGTTTTTTTTGAGCGTTGGCCAAAAAGCCCTGTGGGCTACTTGGGGTGGCTTTGTAAGCTCTTTGACAAAGCTTTGGATATAGCGAAGGCTCGTGGGGCTTTGACAATGTGCTTACAAATAGGGTCGGCTCTTTCATTATGCTAACAGGTTCTCTAATTTTGATTTCCATTTTTCCCAATCCAGCATTTCTTTGGTCTGTAAATCAATAAATTTTCTTGTATGGTCGTAATAAATCAGATGGCACAATTCATGAACGATTACATACTCAATACTGCCTTTTGGTGCTTTTATCAATTCAGGATTTAAAATTATTTTTCCTTTTGGGGTACAACTTCCCCAACGGGTCGGCATTTCTCTTAATACAATCGAATTTGGTTCAACTTTGTATTTTTTAAATTTTTGAATAAGAGGTTGGGCAATTTTATGAAATTTTGATTTAGCATGTGATAGATACCAATCTTTTACCAGCTCTTTAACTTTTGATTTGTCTGAAGTTTTTACTTCAATAAATTTACCTTTTAGTTTCACAGAATTTACTTTGCTTATCTCAATCTTTAAAAGGTATTGTCTGCCTAAATACAAATGGGTTTCTCCTCCAATGTATTTTCGCGGTGTGGTTTTTGGATGAAATGAAAGAAAATAACTTTGTTGTTTAATAATCCAGGGAGCTTTCTTTGTCAACTTCTCTTTTATTTTTTCAATTGAACTGTCAAATGGAGCCTTTACAAATACATGTAAGTCTGGAGTAACAGTTATGCCAAGCGTTTTTCGGGCAGAATATTCCACTAAAAAATCAATTTTCTTACTGCCGTATTGAATTGAAGTTTTCATTATTTATAACGTAATTTAGCAACTTCAATACATTTATTTGCTATTTCGTCCATCTCACCAAATGAAAGGTTAATATTGTATTTGTCCCTCACTTCATCAATTAAATAATCACCTATTTCAATCTGAAGTTTCCCGGTAATATTTGATTTATACTGCCAATCAATAATAGGATTGCTATTTTCTAATACTGCATGTTTAATTAATTCATCAATCTGCAAAGCTGTTTGAATAGATATTTGGGTTCTCACTACATTATCCTGAATCTTTTCGTCTAATAATTCAAGGGTTAAACCATAGAATGCTTTTGCTACATCTTTTTCTTTTAACTCATTGGGGATATCATTATCGGTATGAGCCAACACATTATTCATTATCTCATGAACTTTGCTTAAATATTGTGCTTCGTTAATTCTTTTAGCCTCATAACCTGCAATGGTGTCTTTTAACATTTGAGAAAATTTCTTGTAAAATGCAGGGTCTTCCTCCATTTTTTCAGAAATGTGTTTTGCTGTCCGGCTGGCTATTTTGTCTGCTTTGGCAGCTTTCCCTGTTGTGTTTTCCACTTCTTCTTGGAATTTTTCTTTATCAAAAATATTTACCAACTCGGTGATAATTTCCACTCTTTCGGTCGTAATGTGCGTATCGATTAGTTTTTGAATTTGCCCTTCATATTGTCTGTAATCAACGGTATCGGAATAGCGTTCAGCCACCGCCACGTGTAATTTCATAAACATGGCTAAATCATCTTTGTAACAGTTGATTGTTTTTTCTTCCACCTGCCTATGAAAGTCCATAGATGACAAGGCGAGTTTTAAACTTTTTGCGAAAGCAGCCAGTTTGTCGTAAAAAACTACACGAATTGCCTCATCTTTCAGTTGTAACTGATAGGCTTCTGCATCTCGTTTGTTGGAAACAGATTTGAAAATATCCCATAGTTCTGAATGCTTCTGTGGTAGTTTCTTTATTTCTTCATTTATATTAACCAAAGTGCCTTTCAAATCATCTTCATCAAAATCTTCAAATGACGAATACAGGAGTAAGGCATCGTCCAAATTTTCAATCACGCCATAATAGTCAATAATGTAACCGAATTCTTTATCCGGGTAAATTCTGTTTACCCTTGCTATGGCCTGTAGCAATTTATGACTTTGTAAATTTCGAGTAAGATAAAGAACTGTATTTTTAGGCTCATCGAAACCTGTCAGAAGTTTATCTACAACAATAATTATTTCAGGGTCTTTCTGATTTTTAAATCTGCTGATAATATTCTTTTCGTATGATTTAGCATTGCCATGTTCATCCATCATTCGCTTCCAGAACCGGTTCTCTTTCTCAGTAGATTTTTCATAAGCGCTATCTTCACCCTCCCGCTCATCAATTGAAGAAATTAAAACTTCGCTACTTACAATACCTATTTCATCCAGAAACTCTTTATAGCGGATGGCGTTTATCTTTTTATCGCATACCAACTGTGCTTTAAAAGGTGTGTCTTGCCAATTATCCCGAAAGTGCAAACTTATATTCCATGCAATGGCATATATTTTTTGTTCGGCACTATTCAGTTGGTCGGCCCTGCTGAATTTCTTTTTAAAATCGGCTTTTTGATATTCGGTAAGTGGTTCTGAAACCATTTCAAAGAATGTATCTAATGGGCCTGAATTTACTATTTGCCGCGCTAATCTACCTTCGTATAACAATGGGACAACAGCCTTGTCTTCGACAGCCTGGTCAACTGTGTAAGCATCAATGATACCGCCAAATTTGGCAGCAGTACTTTTGTCTTTTTTGAAAAGGGGAGTACCTGTCATGGCAATAAAACAAGCATTGGGCAAGGTTTTCTGCATGTCGATATTAAATATGCCATGCTGGGTTCTATGACCTTCATCAACCAATACGAAAATATCGTGGCTCTCCAGTGGCTTTCTGATTTTCTTCATGGCTGCCGAAAATTTATTGATGATGGTTGTAACAACCGCATCACTTTTACTTTCCAACAATTCAATCAACCGCTTGCCCGTAGTTGCATTATTTACAAACATGCCGCATTTACGAAAAGTACCCGTAATTTGTCTGTCTAAATCGGTACGGTCGGTAACCAATATAATTTTTGAATTTCTGATTGTTTTTTCCATGGCTATTGCCTGTGCCAGCATTACCATTGTAAGTGATTTTCCGCTACCCTGTGTGTGCCAGATAACTCCACCCTTGCGTTTTCCCGCTTCAATAACAGAAATACGTTTCATCGATTTTTTGATGGCAAAATATTGTTGATAACGGGCCACTTTTTTAGTACCATCATCAAACAAGATAAAGTTAAATACCATATCCATTAATCGTTTCGGGCTACACAAACTATTCAGGTATTTATCTTGTTCGGTAATTAAAATATCTTCTGTTTCAAGTACGTCAAAATATTGCCTTACATACCTGAACCGGTCTGAAAACAGTTTGTTTTTCTGTTCAGGAGTTAAAGGTCTGTTCTTTAATTCAAAAAGCTTGCTTTTGTAATCGTCCTCTTCAGTTTTATCATTAAATTTCTCTTGCCATTTCGACCAAAATTTTTCAGGAGTTGCATTCGTCGCATAAGCGGCTTCCTGGGTTGCAATACTTAGTGTAAGTTGAGCATACACATATAAATTACGAATTCCGTCTTCCTGCTGATTTCTTAAATGCTGACTGATTGCCTGTTTTAATGGCTCTTTCATATCAGGGCGTTTACATTCGATAACGACAAGCGGAATACCATTTACAAACAATACCAAATCGGGGCGGTAATGTTCTTTGCTGGTGCTTCGCATTACGCTGAATTCTTCGGTTACATGAAATACGTTATTCTCTATGTTTTTCCAGTCGATATATTGCAAAGTGAAACTTTTCTTGTCCCCGTCAATACTTTGTTCCAGAGCTTTACCTAATGTGATTAAATTATAAGCTGTTTCGCAGGCATGAATATAACCTTCGTTCATCGGAAGCTCTTTCAACACCCGAATACCACGTTCAATATTTTCGTTTGAAAAAATACTTGTTTTTGTAGCACTTACCTGGATGCTATTTATCTCTTTCAATTGTTTGCGTAAAACATCCTCCAAAAGAACATTGGTGGTTTTGTTACCTCTTAATCGCAATGCTTCTTCAGGTGTGAGATACTGATAGCCTAAATTCTGCAATAATTGCAAAGCCGGTATCTGGCTGATATGGTCTTCTTTAAAACTTGGTGTATCCATATTTTATCTTTTTGGAGAATTTGCACTATAATATGGGGAACTAATTTGATTTATAAACAATCTGGTAATTCCACTAATCCCATTATTATCAACAGTATTTACATTAGTATCTCTATCTTTTGGGGAATGTGCACAATTATATGGGGAACTATCCTTACTAATAACTAAACTTGCACCTTCATCAAGGCCAGTATCTTTAGACATATCATTTATCACATCATCATCTTTTGTGGAAACAATATCAATATATGGGGAACTATCCTTACTAATAACTAAACTTACATCTGCTCTAAAACCCTTGTTATTAGCAGTATTTTCAATTCTATCATCATCTTTTGGGGGAAATATACCATTATATGGGGAACTAAACTTTATCATTTCATTAAGACTTTTTTTATTAAATCAAATAAATCTCCTTTACTATTATCTACATTAAGTTTGTATTTAGTTCCCTTTCCTGTTCCTTCAGGTGTTAATACACTATCTTTAACAAGTTTTTCTGTCATATACCGTACCTGGTCACGAGTTAATTTACCTTCAAATATTTTCATAAAATCACTCATACTAAGTGTATTTTTACTTTGAAACCCCTCTGCTATCATGCTAATATAAATAGGTCGATAACCAGCTATTTCATCTTCTGTTTGTGTAATCTTAAAATACTTGTCTCCTAGTGTATAAATCTCACTTGTGGTTTTGCCACTTCTTTTAATAACCTTTTGACCAAGTAGTTTCTGAATAATTTCCGTATCCAAACCACTTGATATACCTCTACGGATTTTATCAAGAGTAATCAAATCAAAAACACCAAGTTTGTTATTTTCATCTCGTTGGTTTTGCTCTTCATTCATGAAAATTAAAAAGGAAGAGTCTTGAATATCGGCAGATACTTTTAGTTCAACTTGTAATATGCTGGTCCCGGAATAATCGGGAAGTGGTTTTGATTCCATAAGACTATATAAAAAGAGCTTGTCAACTCCCTGGCCTGAACGCTCGACTAAACCTGTTTTTAAAAGAATGTCGGCAAGTAACCTGCTTCGGGGCGTACTGTTTACTGTAAGCAAATTTTCAAGATTTACACCAAGGGGAAAGCCTCCCGGGTTCGTAATAACTATTTTGTTTGGATATTGTTTAACAACTACCTCGCTTGTTATAGTATAATCTCTGTGAACAATTGCATTTAATACTGCTTCACGGATAATATCTTCGTTAAAATAAGGAATGTCGTAAATGTATGGCCCTTGTTTGAGCTTAAAAGTTGGATTACTTGCAGGCTGATTAATATAATTCCAAATTTTATCAATAGCGATAAACAGAGGTTCTTGTATTTCTATCCTGTTGTCGAATTCTATTGCTGTTTCACTTCTTCGATACTCGATAATTACTTTTGCTTGCGGCAACAGATTCTGAATCTTTTCTTTTTTGCCGGTAAGTAATAATGCAGCATTAGTCAACTTTTCGCCAACCATTAAATCAAGATCACTTAATACTTGTGAGATGGATTGTGTTTTAAATCCCGAATTTTTTTGTTTAAAGGCATACTTTTCTTTTAAAATGCCTATTGCATTCTTGTCAATATCGTCAATTGTTAAACTTTCGCAAATTTTTGCAGAAAAATCCGGTTCTTGTTCCTGAAGGATTTTAAATAACCGCTCATCGCTCATTGGTAATAAATCTTCACCAACCCGCATTAATGGAACGTCTTCAAATTTTAGGGTTTTGCCAACAGGCCGGGAAGGAATGTGAATAACCAATACCCGATTCGAACCTTCATATAAGACTTCTGTTTGAATCCTGATTTGTTTATCACGGTAAATATCTTCGGCTAATTTGCCTTCACGCCCTTTCCAGGCTACAGAACCGGTAATGATATGTAAATCGCTCTTATTCTCTTTAACCCCAAGAATTAATTTCCCGCCACCCTCATTAGCAAGTGCAACAACATAACCCAACACACTTCGCCTACCATTATTGTAATTGTATTGGTTCTGTGCTTCTTTAAACTCTACTTTATCTTCGCTTTCTTTAAGTCGTTTGATTTCTTCTATAGTCATGATTCTTTATTTAAATCTATATCCAAAAACTTGTTTCCAATGTTTTATTGCCTCGTATTTACTAGAAGAACTAACAGCATCAGCCGAAATCGAAACCATTCTTTCAAATTCTTCATAAAAAAATGATTTCTGAGAATTGTTCAATCTGTCTAATACATTATCAAAAGGCTCAACGGGCATTTCGGCACTCCATGAACTTTTATAATAATCGTTGAGGTATTTTAATATGCCCGTACATGTCTTAAAGAAAGCAACATCATCTTTTTTTGAGCTTTCATAAAATTCAATTGCCCATAAAGTTAAGGCCAATCCACTCGGAAGTTTTCTTCCTGTTTGGGTCTTAATATTATCAGCCCAGGCTTTTAAATATCTGATTACACGAACCAATTGCGGTTTGTAATATGTTGCATTTTCAAACCATTTAATAAATTCTTTCGGTTCTGAACGTTCCCAATGATATCCTCGCCTCCCAAAATAAGTTTTGCCTGAATAGTTGTCTATATAATAGATGGGCAAATCAATATGGAAATCACTTACATAATTCAGGCGAACGCAATTTGTTTTTATCTCAACACCTTTTGATGTATGTCCGTCCAATGCTTTTTTAATATGCTTTTGCAATGTTTCACTATGAACTCCAGGATTATTCGGAAAAAAGACTCCTAAATCAACATCACATAAGGTGTTAATATTTTCAATGATTGTTTTTGTTTTATAAGAACCTTGAATGTAAAAACCAGGCAAATGATAATTAGTGAAATTATTAAAGTAATCTGTTATTCTCTTTCGAATGGTATTGTGTGCCCTTCTTAGTTTCTCAACTTTGTCCGGATGGATGGTAATTAATTGGTTGAACTGTTTAAAAGCATTATCACAATCAGATTTTGGAGTGATTTCAAATTTCTTATCGGATTTGAATAGCTCATTCCCCAGATAGGTTATTAACCCTAATGCTAATAGTCGTATTAAAAATGGTGGCATAATTAATTGTTTTGTTCTTTACGCAATTGTTTTTCGCCTCCAAAATTATTCAGAATACCAGTTGCGTTATTTTGAAATTCAATAGTAGCTTTCTCCGCTAATTTTTTGATTTTCACTTTGTCCGTCTCGTCCATTTCAATTTTGCAGCTTTCATCAAGCTGAGTATCTATACGTATGTAAGTAAAATTATCAGGCTCTCTGCGGTCAATCCCATTCTTTAACAAACTAATAAGGTTTTGCACTTGTTGTGTTTGTCCCTGCATGAAAATCTCAATCATGCGCTTTTTTCCATCAGCCATCATCCAGTACCAAATGCCAAATTTGCTTCGAATGGATGTTTTCTTTTTGATGCCAAGAAATTTGAGAATACCCCTGTTGGTTTTAATGCCAGCATCATTAAATTTTTGATGACCCGTTCCTAACGAAAGAATTGCAAGGTTTTCAAGTTTTACATCAAAAGCCTTTTGAGCTTCAACTATACCATTTAACGTGGGGTTATTTGCAAAAACACCTCCATCAATTTTATTCTGAAAGGGTTGTTCGATGCCTTTTAAATCTGTATAATTTCCTGAGTACGGGTCGAAATAAGTTGGTGCTGCCGAGGTTGCCATAGCCGCCTGATAAGCAGGAATATGGTAATCTCTTACAAATGCCGGATGATACTTGCTTTTTAATACGGAAGGCCTTCCCTCTAATAAATCATAAATAGTTACCATAACTGGTGTTTTGCAATCTGCTAAACGAGGGTCTTCACTATTCTCCTTTACTTCCTTAAACTTATCTCTTACAAGTTGTTCCAAGGCATTCCTGCTATGACCAGAAACAAATAGTTGTCTGCTCCAATGTTTTTTGCCTCCAAAAATCAGTCCTGCATTCTGCAAATACAAATCATAAATCTCCTGGGCAGGGATACCAAGACTTAAGGCAATGGCCATAATTCCACCGGTAGAAGTGCCACAGATTAAATGAAAGTTTTGATACACCTGCCAATTCTTAATACCTTTCGACTTTAGTTCAGCCTCATAATTTGCCAATAACATGGCAGGAAAGACACCCCTGATACCTCCTCCGTCAATGGATAATATTTTAAAAGGTTTTTTATTCTCCATCAGCATCAATTTTTAATCTTTTTTTTCCCGTTAACAAAACCTGCATCAGCCCCTTTTTCTGCTCCCGTATTTTTTCGGTTTTGGCTTTTAGCAACTCTATCTCTTTATCGGCGGTTTGTAATACTCGGGCAATGGCGGTTTGTTCTTCATAACTTGGTAATTCAAAACTAGCGCTCTTTAATGCATTAAAGGAAAGTACAAGTTGGGAAGTGCCAATGCTATATTTTGTAAGTTTCTGACGGTAGTAATTTAAGTACATAAGAAAGAAATCAATATTGCCATTCTTAATTGTAAATACAGGATAATATCCACTTATCAGACCTATTATTCCTAAAGTATTTTTATTAAAAGTGAATAAACCATCGTCACTTCTTGAGCGATATGTTACATGGTTTGGAGGAATAACATTATAATCTGCATTTTTTCTATTTGTTATTCTATTATTGCCATAATAATCTGTTTGTTTCATTAAGCCTGTTTTAGCCGAAGTCAAAATTGTATAACTCCTAATATCTTTAGGTTTCATTTTATACTCATTAATGAAATGTCTCAATCTCATTTCCTTCCACGCCCCATTAAACCCTTTCAGTCGTTTCTTTCCACTCAATAAATTTTGCATCAGCCATTTTTTGCGGAGCTCTTTTTGTGTAATTAATTGTTTGTGTTTGCTTATGGCGGTGTCCCAGGTTGAGAGCAGCTTGGCGATGGTACATTGTTCGGAGAGTGGGGGGAGGAGAATTTTGAGTTTTGATAAATCATTTGGGTAAATATGCACAACTGAATTTCCTTGTCCAAGTCTTCTTTTTTGCTTTCTAACATAATCTACCTCTAAAATATATGATAGGCATCCTGTATTTACATTTTTATTAGTCGAAAGAATTATTACATCACCTCCTGCATAAGCTTTCCCTTTTTTTGTAAACGCAGCAGCTTTCCCTATTTCCTCTATGGTTTCACCTGAACCAGCAAAAAGAATATCACCCTCTTTAATTTCCCGACTTGCATTAGCAGTCTCTTTTGAAATAAAAGAAACAAACTCTTTAATTGTAAAATCATGTGTTGTGTATAATTCACCATACCTTATGCAAGGCAACCCGCTCTGCACCAGTTCTGCTTTTGTAATTCCTTTACCTTTTGAAAACGAACCTAATTCCCCCAACCTCTTCAGTTTCCACCCCCCCGGAATCCAGCCGAGTTTGGCTTTTTTGAAGTCTTCCCTATTTTGTAAATCACTATTCATTAACATTTTCTTTTTATTTGTCGGCTTGTTTTTCTACTTCGGTTTCATGATGTATCCCGCCGCCGTGCCATGTGCCGGTACTTACCCATAATTCATAATGTAAGAGCCATTCACTTGTCCAAGGTATTATCGTATTGGCAATGAGCATTCCGCTGTTCCATTCACGTCCTTTTCTGTAATAGATACAAATCCATTGTTTTTCTGTACTGTAAACATGTGGTAGTTTATTTTGGTCCGGATATAACTTTAACTTTGGTTTTAAAACAAAAACATCTGGATGCTTACCTTGAACATATACTATTTTGATATTGTAAATAGCACTTAATGATGATGGTAGAATTTCATATTTCCAAACCAACCTGTTTTGATTAAATGAAATATTTGAGTCAGGGAAGATACTTTTGATTTTTCCTGCCTGAATAGCCATGTTTAATCTGTGTGTTCTATTCTTCACCATGGAAATTATGAGACTTTACTGTTGTATTGCCCGTAGTGCTGCTTAAACTTCCTGTTCCGGCAGCCATTTTCATTGCACCGCTTTCTCGTTTCTTCAACAAGTTTTCGCCATAATTACTAAACGCTTTTGTTACAGTGCTTTTACCAAATGGGTTTTCTAAAGATTCTTGAATCAGATGAACCCCTCTTTTTCCAATAGCATTATTAATATCTTCCTTAACTCGTTTCAACCATTCGTAGAAATTTTCTCGCTTCTTAAGTGTTTTAACCCATTTATCTGCAAAATTCTCTTGGTCATTTACAGGGTTTGCAATCCATTTCATTTTTTCTCCTGTATGTGGATTGTAATCTCCAATATGATCTTCCATATTATCAAGAATATTTAACAAAGCTTCAATAATGTTTGTCTCTTTATTGTATGCTTTAGAAGCAAGCGTAGTGATAATGATGGAAATTGGTTTATCTTCATCTCCATTAAACATCATATCTCTATGGCGTTTAAGTATTTGAACCACACGTTGTAATGGTAGTTTTTCTTTTCGATAACTCGGAACAGGTTGGATAGATTCATTAATAGAAAAGGCTTTCACAAAATCAAGAGTAGCTTGCTGATAAAACCACCTTCCGTACCCAAACGGATTACTTTTTAACCATTCTAAATGATTTGTTTCAATATCGTAGTTATCTTCTTCATTATCAGTAATACGAATAGCTAGTTTATCAATATCCTCTAGTTCTGTTGCAGAAAATGCTTTTTCAAGAATCATTCTATATCCAGAATCCACAATAGAAGGAAGAATATCCATGTGATATTTCTCATTTTTGTTTTCAGATTGCTCTCTATAAAGCAATGTCCAACAACGTCTTCCTTCATCATCCAACATATCTTCATACGCTGCATTAGCTTTTAATTGGTCTCCTACTTTCTGTTTTAAATCACTTTGAGTCCAGTTAGGATTTTTACCTTTTAATTGACATACTAAATCAATATCCAAGTCGTCTACATCATTTATAGGCTTAACCATAGTCCCCAACATAAATGAACCCTGTGGTAGAATTTCAGGTGTGTATGGTGCTAATACTGAATCTTCTTTTGATAATTGATTACCAACAGCTTCATAACTTGAAACAGCATTATTATACTGTGTTTCAGAAATGTCAAGTGTTTTACCTAACTCTTCTAAAATATCATTGAATTGTTCTTTTTGTTCAGTTGTAAGCATATCAGTTAATATTTAGTTCTTTTAAGTAATTTTCCATCTCTGCCTGTACTTCTTTCAATTCTCCTTCAAGTGTTTCAATCTCTTTTTGCACCACAGCAATATCCACCTCCGGTTCTTCCTCAAATGTATCCACATAGCGTGGAATATTCAGGTTAAAGTCGTTTTCGGCTATTTCGTCAAAAGTGGCAATATAGCTGAATTTATCTTCTACAACACCGGGCTTCAGTTCGCCCCGGTTAAACTTCCGATAGATGTCAACAATATGGGTAATATCGTTTTTACACAGTTTGTTTTGGTTTTTGGCCGATTCAAAATGTTTACTGGAATCAATAAACAATATATTGGTATTTTTCTCTTTTCCCTTGTTGAAAATCATGATTGCAGCAGGAATACCGGTTCCAAAAAAGAGATTGGCAGGCAAACCAATTACGGCTTCCAGTAAATTTTCTTCAATGGTCTTTCTCCGTATTTTTCCTTCGCTGGCGCCACGAAACAGCACCCCATGCGGAACCACAACACCAACCTTACCTTTGCCTTCGTAAGTGGTTTCAATCATGTGCGTAATAAATGCCCAGTCACCTTTGCTTTTTGGTGGAACTCCTCGCCAAAAGCGATTGTATTGGTCTGTTTCAGGGTCGTATGAAATTGTCGTCCGGTCTCCGTCTTTGTCTTCAACTTTACCCCATTTATCTAATGAGAAGGGTGGATTTGCCACAACAGTGTCAAACTTCATTAAAGCATCGCCCTCTTTCAATTTTGGGTTACGAATGGTATCGCCCCAGCGAATTGTGGCATCATCAAAACCATGCAAAAACATATTCATTACAGCCAGAGCCCAGGTACTTCCATTGGCTTCTTGTCCGTAAAGTGAAAAATTATCAGAACCAACTTCTTCACCTGCTTTAATCAGTAAAGACGCAGAACCACAAGTTGGGTCACATATTCGAGAACCAGGCTTTGATTTGGTTAATTTGGCAATCAATGTTGAGACTTCTTTTGGTGTAAAAAACTCACCGGCCTTTTTGCCGGCATCACTTGCAAAACGTTCTATCAAAAACATATAAGCGCCACCAATAATATCATTCCCATCGAGATGCGATGGTCGTAAGTCCAGTTTATCCTGATTAAAATCGAGTAAAAGATTTTTCAGTCGTGTGTTTTTATCTTTTGGTTCGCCAAGCTTGCTGTTGTTAAAGTCTATGTTCTGGAAGATACCTGCGCCATCTTCGCTGTACAGCTTTTCCCGATTGGCTTCTTCCAGGTCTGTCAAAGCAATATTTATCAATTCACCAATATTCGATTCATTACGGCTACCAAATAAAAACTTAAAATGACTGTGTTCGGGAACAATAAACCGTTCATGCTGCATGGCTCTTTTTGCCCTTTCGTGTTCTCCTTTGTATTTTTCCAGATAGGCTTCATATTTATCATCAAACACATCGCTTAAATATTTAATAAACAACATTGTAAGCACATAATCCTTATATACACTTGGGTCAATACTTCCACGAAAGGTATCGCAGGCTTTCCATACTGCATTATTTATGTCTTCTTGAGTTATCTTCATTTTTCTCTTTTTATTTGATTGCATTGATTAATAAATGTTGAATTTTTCTCTCTCTCAGAGTTTCTATTTGTTGTTTCAAACTTTTCTCCTTATTCCGAAGTTTAAATATTTTTAAAATCAATTCTTGTTTTTGAATATCGGGAATTGGTATTTCCAAATCAGATAAGACTGCTTTCGATATTGAAGCAATTGATGTTCCCCTCGCATGTGCTTTTAATAATAGTTGCGTTCTTGGATGATTCAGAAACCATGTTAAATATCCGGGTAATACGTTTTTTTCTATTAAACGAATTACAAAAAAAGAGGTGGAAGCCACGGCTGGTATTTCGTTATCATACCAAGCTGCAAAATTCTTCGTTCCCTTTGCCGCAAATAACACATCTCCTTTTTTTAGTAGATGCTTGTCTGTTCTATTATCAGCATTTAGGTCTGGAAACAAAGTCTCTGAAAGTTCACCATTTTCATCGAAGTGCTTAGCTTGTAAGTAAACAATTTCGCCTTTCTGAATTGGCTTTGCAAAAACCCCGGTTTGTATGCTTGTGATATGTTTTAATGTTGTTTTCAAAAATATATATCTAAGTAATTCGTGTACAAAAGTAATCATTTATTCCAAACACCCAACTAAAAACTCATATTATTTTAAGTATGTGTTCTACAAAACATGTAAGCTTCCTATACAGTATAGCTTTTTCGTGGGCTGGGTAGATTGCACTTTTTTGCAAATTTTGGTTTGTGGGTTGGCCTGTGCGATTTGCAAATGTGTGCAATGCGTGTCGGATCTTCTTTTTGAGGGAGGGAAAAACAAAACAAATTCCCTCAAGCTTGCACCTACTTATCTATTGAAAGACTTTCTCACACTTGCATACAACGGTTTGGCTATGCTGCGTGCCGCATTTTATTGATTTATCTTTCTGTTTATCCATATCCTTTATTAAGGCCTTAAACTCTTTATTTACAACTATTTGC
>VAPK010513464.1_pt1 | contig 13860 bp, 16 predicted proteins | sample 3395031 | NCBI WGS metagenome assembly VAPK01 (sample SAMN08290443, study PRJNA428436) | hydrothermal vent metagenome | isolation source: Deep-sea hydrothermal vent chimney 1 | place: Pacific Ocean: Juan De Fuca Ridge | reverse complement strand
TTGATGAAAATATCATGGTAAAAATCTTCCACCAAATTTCTATCTGTCAAAAGACGATAAAGAAATGATTTTAATTGGGGCTTAAACTTATCAAATAAAGAATGGAAGGCGTTAATATCGCCTTCCATTGCTTTTGCTAATTCGTCTTTTGATTGCATTCAATTTAATTTTGAGAATGTAAAGCTACCATATTATCTTCTGAATCAATGAATCTAGCGATGAAACCGTGTTGTCCGATACTTGTTTTGGGTAAAATTACTTTTCCGCCAGCACCTTCTATCTTTTCAAGAACACCATTCAAATCTTTACCTCCATTAAGGTAACATAAACTGCCTGTTTGTGAAGGTATATATCCTTCTCCTTTTGCTAAAGCTCCACCAGGTATTTCATCAGGAAAGAAAGCAAATTTATTGCCTCCCATTTCAAGGTCTTTCAGCTTGAAGTTAAATATTGAATTGTAAAATTGTTTAGCTCTGTCCATGTTTATTACTGGGATTTCAAACCAGTTAATTGCTGTTGTTTTTTCCATTCTACTTGTATTTATTGATTAAAATTATTGTTGTTTCTTTTTCCAAATTATAATAACGATAGCCGCTACACTCATAGCAACTAAAGTGTGTAAAGTGTCTAATATTAAAACAGTATTTGGGATGCTTAAAAAGTAGTAATGAGGTATCGAGTCTGGGAGTGTTACACCCAACCATAAAAGGAAAACTAAACCTAATCCATTTTTTAAATTATTTTTCAACTTCTTCTGAAGAAAAGCAAATACATAAGCAAAGCAGAAAGCTCCTATTAAAGCTAAAATATGTGGAGTTGGCCCCATTGTCTCAATATCCTCTGTTGTTACACCTGATGCATTCTGCCACATAGCACTAAATACTATTTGATACCAAATAAAGCCAACTAATTGATAAAGAATTGCTGCTACTACTACAGCTTTATGATTGATTTTTTTAAACATAAAATTTGATTTTTGTTTGTCTTTATTATTTAGACGAATAAGTCTATTGAAGTGGCTACTTTTTAAGAAAGAAATTAAATGCTTTCTGCATATTTTTTAAAACTCAGAAATACTTCTTCCATTGTTTTATTAAATTTAGACTTCATTATGAGTTGATTCAATAACAAACCGAGCAATCCATACTTTACTTTATACTCTGTAATAGTTTTTAAAGAGGTTATTCCATTTTTGGAAGATAGATAATAAGTCCATCTCATAAATTTCAAAGGAAAATCGCTTTCGTACATTTCCATTGATAGCGATTTCATTTCATCAATTGCAGTAATTCTTTCTTTTGCGAAACCTTTTAACTTAAACAGACATTCTCTACTTGCTCCAACTCTTTTTTCCTCAGAAATACATCTTACCGATTTTATATATGTGTTGTATTCTGCTACTTCTTCAAGATTTATAAGAATGTTCCAAATTTTATCGACAGGTGCTTTAATTTCAATTTTGTGTTCTAATGTTACCATATTATCTCTTTTTGTCTGGTGTTTATATTTTAGACGAATGAGAGTATTCAAATGGCTACTTTTATTGAAAAGTTTACTTAAGATTCTCTAAAATCCAATTTGATATTTCTTATAAGGCTATTGGAGAAAATGTTTGTTCTATTCATCCATTTTACCTGTTTTACTTTCTTGAAATAAATGATTTAAACTAGAGATTCTTTTATAGCCATTTTTAATAGCTTTTAATTTTGGTGATTTCGGCTACTTCTCTGGATAGATTTTAAGAGAATGCTTGTACATATTGTAAAATCACCTATAATATTATTGTCTTCGTTTAGTATCTTCATATTCAACACTCTTTAAATTGAATATCTCTTCATCATACTACTAACTCATTATATCCCAATTGGAGAAACACATTGTCATCAACTAATCTTTTCAGGATATAATGGAGTGTTAGCAGCTGCTATTAACCTCTTAATCTAGGGTTATTTTATAACCTCTATCTATTTGAAGCGCAATCATTTAAACATTCATGGGTTTCTTTAATGGAGCCCAGACTCCTGTAGTAGCTGTCTCTTTAGCATAATCAGTAAAATCTTTTGCTTTTCTACCAAGTATCTTTTCTATATCGTTAGTTATCGTAGAATTTCTACCATCCAAAACTTCGGTAAACAGGTATTTTACTAACCAAATAAAATCTTCTGGAACATGATATTCTCTGAGCATTGTTGTGTACTCCTCCATTGTAATTGAATGGAATTTAATATCTCTACCTGTAACCTTTGAGATTTCCGATATGACTTGTTCAAATGTTAATAGGCGTGGACCTGTCAATTCATAAACTTGTCCAACATGTTTATCATCCAATAGTGCTTCTACAGCTATGTCGGCAATATCGTCAATATCAACGAAAGGAATAAGTGCTTCTCCTCTTGGCAATGCAACTTGACCTGCTTTAATTGGGTCTAGAAAGAAACTTTCACTAAAATTCTGATTGAACCAATCAGAACGGACAATGGTCCAATCTGCATCTGCATTCATCACTATTTGTTCACATGCCTGAGCTTCTTTTTCGCCTCTACCGGAAAGTAAAACCATTTTTTGAACTCCCTGCTCAATTGCTAACGATGTAAAAGCTTCAATTGCTGAAACAGCACTTGGAACAGCTAAATCTGGTTGGAATGTGATATAAACTGAATCTATTTCATTCAATACTTCTACCCAAGTTTCAGGTTTTTCCCAATCAAAACCTGGATCTTCATTTCTTGACCCGATACGAATATCTTTTCCAAGTGTGAATAGTTTTTTAGCGACTCTACGCCCTGTTTTACCTGTTCCTCCTAGTACTAAAATCTTGTTTTTTGTCATAATTATTATTATATTTTAATTGTTTTTATTTAAAGTTTTTACATGGTTTTTAATTTCTTGATTTTACTCTTTCGAATACTTTTTTTAATCAATCCTATAAACCAAGGTACTCCATATCCATTTTTATGAAGATGCTCTCCACCTAAATGAAATATATTATCATTACCCTTTATACCATGTCCATCTAATAATCGATTATAAAAATTGAATAGACAGCAAATACAAACAGCATCGTATAATGCTTTTTCTGACCATCCTGCTATATATACCTTTTCAGCATCCATCTGAACTAATTTGCTTGGTGTTAGGGTTAACTTTTTAATGTAATGTAAAACTGGTTTCATCTTATCGTCAATGATTGAAGAGTCTATGTCTTCTAAGAGAGATTCTATGAGTTCGGGATGAACTCCAAAATTTTTCGCAACTTCTTTATGAGACCCATAACAAAAGTCACATTTGTTTAACCCAGATACAAAAGCAGCAAATATTTCTCTTTCTGCATCCGTAAAAGGAGAGCTCCCTCTCAAAACCATTTGGGAAAATTTATCAAATGGAGCAAACCTTTTTCTGTCATTAAAAGTAATATCTGTAATATCTGAGAACTCGTCTAAATGTTTAAAAAATGGCATATTGTTTAATTTATAATTGTGAATTATATTTTTTCGATAATTGTTTCGTTAAAGAAACTAGCAAGTAAGATTGTTAAAAATGAAAGAACTGAAAAAATAGCCCTAATAGTATTAAATTGATTCCATTTTCCTTCATATGATAATCTCGTTAATTTGAGTTCTTCAATATTTAACTTGCTTAAATTCACTAAATCAAGAGATTCATTCATTGGGACATTGCCAAAAATAGTTACGCCTAAAGTTCCAACTCCATAAAAAATGATGGCAATTATAATCAACCAAAAAGTAGTATCTACATTCACTTTGTATTGTAAATAGGCACTTGCTATTAAAAAAAGTAATGAACCGAAGAAAATGATAAAGAAACTAGGATTTAATATAGCTCTGTTTATGGACTGCATCGTATCTAAGTAATTTCTATCTGAAATGCTTTTTAACCCTGGTATAACCGAAATTTTCCATGCATAAAATAAGCCAGCTGAAAGTGCAGTTGTTATAATAGCAAGTATTAGTATTAACGCTTTTAAATTTATTTCCATTTCTATTTGTTGTTTATTTCATGGCAAAACTATAGCGAGCTCAATCATGAAAATTGAACAAAACCGACAAAATAAAATGGAAGGATTCTTTTAGAAAGAGAGTTGTTTTTGAAATTCCTTAGGTGTTTTTCCTGTAAATTTCTTAAATGTTCTTATAAAGTGAGATTGATCTGCAAATCCGTTGTCAAAACCGATTTCTGTTAAACTGTCATAATCAGATTTTGTTATTTGATTCATAGAAGAACTGAATTGAATTATTTTCGCAAATTGTTTTACTGTTACTCCCATTTCCTGTAAAAAATGACGTTCTAGTGTTCTTTCTGTAACGAATAGTCTATCTCTAATTTCTTTTACGCTAATAGTTCCGTTGGAACTCAATATAAGGTTTGTAGCTAATTTAATTCTGTAGTCAGGATTAATGGAAGCAATTTGAAGAAGTTCATCAAAATAATCTGCTATAATTTCTATAATATCGTCTGTATTTGATGTCTCATTTAACTTGATTAGTGTTTTATGAGTGTCAACATCTTTAACTTGTTTAAGGTCAAAGCAATCGTCATTTAAAACTTTAGGGTCAACACCCAATAAAATTCTTACTGCAAAAGGATACAGTCTAATATCAATTAACTGAAATGCCCCTTTTATATCAATAGAGATAGGCTCTAGCGTTTGTCCATATAAATAGAATTCTGACAGTTTCTTATCTCTAGGTTGTAAGTAAAAAGGGTTGGTTGATTTGGAATAAATAATTCCCGGGAAACCATTGGCATAAAATGGAAATTTTTTTTCTAAATCTATTTCATCACTTTCAAGGAGAATAATTTCCTTAACAAATGGAAATAAGCTGGTATGTTCTGAAAGTTGTTTCATTGTTCTCTCTATACGATAAGACCAGTTTAGTCTTGAAAACAAAGATATGATAATTATTATTTCTATATATTAAAAGAAATTGAATATAATTATTGAATTATCAGAAATGGGAAAAGCTCATGAATAAAGAATAACAGTTATCTAAATGCAATGTCTTAATCAATAAATTTATTTAGAAATTCAATAAATTCTTAATTATTTTTTTTGTGAAATTTCATCTATTTTTTTTTTTTGGATATTAAAATTAGTATAAAAATATATAGTTTTCAATACTTAAAATTGAACAAAACCGGCAAAATATTCCTTCATTTTAGATTTGCATTTAATGTATTTTAAATTAAAAAGTATTGTTATTACAACTCCATTCTATTATTATCAGAATCAGTATCAATTAACTTACTATATGGGTCAATTCCAACTTCGGTTGGTTTCTGATCTACGATAATGGTTACTTTATTATTTATAGCTGTAATCTTATGTTTCTTCAAATAAAGTTCTATTTCCTTCTTTTTACCATTAATTTCTTTCTCGCCAAAAATCCCAATATCAATATAATCGGCTAAAGGGAGTGAATTCAGTTGTTCTCCTAAATCATTTCGATAACTTAAAGGATTTTCTAAATTATCATTATAAGATCTGTTCCCCTTCTTATCACTTCTATACTTACTGACATTAAACTCTATATCTACTTGATATTTTCCATTGTCTAATTTTGTAACCGTAACATCAACCACTCTATTTTCATAAAGCGTAATTGTTTCGAACATATCTTTTATTACATATTCCAAAGAGTCTGGAGTAACTTCTCTAATATAGTCAACTAGTTCTATCGTAGTTGTATAGGGAGGCCCTTGAAACTTATTTTTTTCTACAAACTTATGCAATGCACTATTCAAATTTTCTTCCCCTATATAATCGCTCATAGCATAAAATACCAGCGAACCTTTCGAGTAGCGGATATAAGATTGTCCATTCATATACATTAAAGGATCTTCTCCTATCTGCTCTCTTCTTCTTCCTCTTAGATAATGATCTAAGGCATACTTTAAAAAAGTATGCATTTTACTTTTGCCATATTCATGTTCTAAAGTCTTTAATCGTACATATTCCGATACACTTTCTGATAACATTGATGCCCCCAAAACATCTGCTCCAATAACCTGATGTGCCCACCATTGATGTGCCACTTCGTGTGAGGTTACTCCAAATGCATAGTCTACACCTCCTGCATCGCTATCATCTACATCAGCTATAAAACCATGACTTTCAGAATACGGAATGGTGTTTGGATACGATTGCGCAAAGCTTCCATAGATTCTTGGAAATTCTATAATGCGTAACTGCTTGTGTTGGTAAGGGCTAAAGTTTTTTGAATTAAACCCTAATGATGCTTTCATACCTGCCATCATTCTATCTAAATTATATTCGTGTCCTTTATGGTAATAGATCTCCAAAGCAACATTGTTCCATGTGTCTTTTTTTACTTCGTAACGTGCAGAATTAAAAGAATAAATATTTAGCATTTTGCTATCCATTTTATAATGAAAATAACGCCTGTCGTTTTTAGTCCATTCTTTTTGTAAATATCCTGGTGCAATAGCAATCTGATCTTCAGATGTACTTACTGTTGCTTCAAAATCTACCCAATCGGCATCTCTTGTTAATCCATTAATTCCTAAAGCCGTTGAATCTAATGGATGTGGTTTCAATTCCATATTTGGCAAACCAAACTTTTTACGAACCTCATTATCTGTTAAGCCTCCTCCTTTGTATCCAAATGAAGGCATTAAATTAAAACTATTCATAAATGTACCGTTTGCCAATACGGGAGAGTTAGTATTCAAGATTGTATTGGGCTTATTTTTAATGGTAAAATTAAGTTCGAGACTATCTCCTGGTTTTAACGATTGCTGTAAATGATAAATATTAAACCTAAAAAGAGTGTCTTCAGAAACTAATTTATTTCGTTTATCAAACTTAAACGTGCTTGGATACCCGTTATGTTTAAGAAAAATACTATCAATAGCTACTCCAGATTTATTTACTAACAAATACGTCCCTTTTATATTGAAATCTAATTCCTTTGGAAAAATATCCAAATCAATTTTTACAGAGATAATTTTTGGTTGGACATAGTTCTTAAATTTTGTATACTTTTTTTCTAAATCTACTAGAATTTGTTCTCTTTCTTTGACAGAAGCTCTCGTATTTAACATATTGTTTTCGTAATAAATTCTAAAACCCATACTCAAAAATCCTATAAGAAGTATCCCAAATGCTATAACCGTTTTTCCTTTAAAACGTGATTTAGCAATCGATAAACGCTCTTTAAATGAATAGGGTAACCCTCTGACTAAAAATAATTTAGATCCTATTAAAAATAGAGTTCCTACCAAAAACCAATAGAAATTATAAATAAAGTTGCTCGATAAATAATTACCATAGCCATTCATATCGGAATAACTATAAAATGTACCTTGGTTGTATATAAAAACAGCTTGCTCTACTCCTATAAAACTCAATAAAGAAGTGCTAACAATAAGAAAAATAATAAACAATAGGAATAATCCTACATAAGGGTTTTTAATCAGTGTTTGTACAAATAATGCCAGCATTGCCCACAGTATATAGTAGATGAAATTTAACACATACAACTCAAATAGATAATGTCCAATTTCAAAATTATAATATCCCTTATAGATTTGAAAAGATATTGCGGTAATCAAAATAACAGTTAACATTACTACTTGCATTTTTAGTAGGGCTATTAATTTAGACACTACTAATGTCCAGTTTGGAATTGGAGTTACATCTACAAGTAAGTTTATATTCGCAATTTTTGATCTGTGGCTAAGCATTCCTGCATATAAAAATGTACAAATAATAATGGCCAATTGAAAACCTTCAGCATAATGCATCATTCTCCAGGTTACAGGAAACCTACTTGTACCACGAAAATTATTTCCTCCATAATAATCCAGTACCAGTACCAGTGTCCCTATAATAAGGATAGCTATAAAAGGGACACCTTTAACAATGTATTTAAAATCGATATTAGACTGATTCCAAGTAATTTTTAGATACTGAATAAAAGAAAAATCATAGACTACTTTCGGTAGTGCTACACGAGTAATACTTCCAAAATTACTTTTAGTAATACGATCTCCTTTTTGTTTTTTAAATGAAAAAGATATGGGATTCTGAGTGAATTTAAAGAATTTAGAGACCAAGCCAAAAACTAGGAGTGCAATTCCCAACCACAAGAGCCTATTATAAATAATTAATTCTTTAAAAGGTACGTTTAATGTGTTTTGTTCAACAACAGTCCAGTATTTTGTATAATAAATTGTTGCAGAGGAACCTGTAGGATCTAATAATGCAGTAATAAAAGCATAGTCTGGATTAGAGAATAAAGATGTCATGGCTGCTTGCACTAACAATAAAATTATAAAAGTCACAAAACCTGTTACAATTTTTCTGGTAAATACTACAACTGCAAAAATTATTGCACCATACAACAAAATATTGGGAAGTATAGACACTAAATATGTTTGCACATATGCCATAAAAATAAATGATTCAACAATGGTTTGATTTGTGCCAGGCAACCTAAATCCTATAACCATTCCTACACCAACCAACAAAACAATTATGGTTACAACAGTAACGCCACTAAAAAACTTAGCAAGTAGGTAATTGGTCTTTGTAAAAGGATAGGAATACAAAATGGTATGCATTTCACTCTTATAATCTCTATATACGGAATAACCAATTATTGATGGAAATAAAAAGAATATTAAACTCGTTAGGGTGTTAAATATATTTTTTATCTGCAATGGAGAGTTTGCTGTTATTGATGAACCAGTCGTAGCCGTTGTTCCATCAAAAATGCCTGCGCTTGCAGCTGCTACTAATATTGATATTACAAAAAATAGTATGGCGTATATGTAAAATGAAGGATTCTTAAACCAGTATTTTAATTCGTATTTGAAAATTGTAGAAAACATCTATTATTTTTTTAAATTATGGAAAATGATTACAGTCTGTTACATAAGAATAGATTCGTCTTGTTTTAATGCGATGAAATATACATCATCTAACTGCGGCTCAGATTCTTTAAAATCAATACCTGGTTTTTCTGAAGCATATATTCTTATGTTTAAGGTATTATCTTGATTATAATTTGAGGATAAGACACTATATACCGCTTCCATTTTCTCTAATTCATCACGTTCAATAATTTTTGTCCAAATTTGACCCTTTAATTCTTCTGTTGCTTTTTCAGGTATAGTATGCTTTAGAATTCTACCGCCATTTAAAATAGCCATTTCATTACATAGTTCTTTAACATCTTCTACAATGTGAGTAGAAAAAATAACAGTACTATTTGTGCCAATTTCACGTAATATATTTAAGAATCGATGTCTTTCAGCAGGATCTAATCCGGCAGTAGGCTCGTCAACAATAATTAATTTAGGGCTATTTAGTAGGAGCTGTGCAATACCAAAACGTTGTTTCATACCTCCGGAATATCCTTCAACATATTTTTTACGTACATCATATAAATTGGTAATTTCTAGTACCTCTTTTACTAATTTTTCTCTATCTGATTTTGAACTTACTCCTTTTAGGGTTGCGAAATAATCTAGCAATTTTTCTGCCGACATTTTTGGATATACGCCAAAGGATTGTGGCAAGTAACCCAATATCTTTCTCAAAGATAAATTGTCTTCTAAAACATTGATGTCTCCAAAAGTTATAGACCCAGAATCTGGACTTTGTAAAGTTGCAATAGTTCTCATTAAAGTGGATTTTCCAGCACCATTTGGGCCTAAAAGCCCAAACATGCCCGTTCCCATTTCCAGGCTTAGGTCATCAATAGCTTTTACACCATTTTTATAGGTTTTTGATAAATTATTAATTATTAGTTTCATTTTGTACGTTTTTTAATTGATAAATATTATAAATAAACTGAGCTTTTGTTACTTTGGAATAGTTAGTTTTACCGCAGTTCCGTAAGCGAGAATTTCTGATGCTGTATCCATTACAGATGAAGTTGTCAAGCGCACATTCACAACCGCGTCAGCTTCCATTCTTTGTGCATCTATGATCATTCTATCAATGGCTTGATTGCGTGCTTCATTTAGCAATGATGTATAGGCTTCAAGTTCTCCTCCCACAATACATTTAGCCCGGCGAAAATATCTTTTCCTATTTGTTTCGCCCTTACGGTGCTTCCTTTTGTAATGCCTAATATTTTAGCAATCTCTTTGTTTGGTATTTTGTCTGTTGTTGAAATAATCATAATTTTTAGTTTTAAGGCTTATATTTTGAAGCAGGGCTTCGCCCATAGTAAGCGACTTTTTTGTATTTATTGTAGCTTTAAAGATCCTTCTTCCGAAAATGTATTATTGAAAATAAAAATGAAAAGACAAAGAGACTCAGAGCTAATATGGATAAACCAAAAGACTGATTGAAATCTTCAACAACAAATCCTGAAGTTCGATTCAAAACAGTTTGAAAAAGCTGAGGAAAAATCATAGAAAAAAGATAAAATCCCATTGCGACAATGAAGCTAAAACGGAAATAGGCAAAATAAAAAAGTGCCAGACCACCCAACAGATTCATATATACTAGAATTATCATATTGCTATTCAATGTATACTTTGGATCAGAATGTAGGATTTTCAAGAGCATATTGTAAACAATGATCCAAATCAACAAATTTATTGTTGTAATAAATAAAGAAATTAAAAACCGAGCTATCACCATACCTTTTCTTGTAACTGGTAAACTAGCCGTGTGAACCCATACACTTTTGTTTTTAAGCTCGGATAAGAAGGGTACAATAATCGTAACAATAATAAAGGAAGTAGTGCCTGAAGTAAACATTCGAGACAAATTGGTATTGATAAAGATCATAAACATTCCCATCAGTATAGCAATAAGAGAAACTCCTATGATACGTGTACGATATACACTAAAATCTCTTGAAATTAGTTTTAAAATCATTTGTGTGTTCATATATCTTTATTTTTAAAAAAATTGGTAGACAAGACCATTGATCCGCCCATTATCAATAGAAAGAAGGCTGTAAATACGGCTAGCACCTCCAACCTATTTTGATTGACTAGCCATTTTAAACTATGTTGAAAATCAGCCCACGCATTGTTATAGTTTATCATTAAAGTCACAAAAATAACGAAGAAAAAAAACTGAATAACACTGTGAATCGCTGCACCTTTAGTCAAACCAAACTTGAAATAAAGAGGATAAGCATAGCTTTTAAAAAGTAATAACGCAATTAGTATTGATGACCACAGTATTGGACTGTATGTGATTTCCAATTCAGGATGACCTAGATTTTCTTGCAGATAAGCACCAAGTTGAGTTCCGAAAAAATGAAATATCAATGCTAGTAGTACTTGAAAAAAGGAGCTAGCGTATTTGGCTAGCACAATTTGATTTCTTGTAACAGGTAAACTGACAAATATTTCATCTGTATGGTAAATCTCATCTACTTTCATAAACAGCAGCGAAACGAAACTAGAGCTCAACATCACTACCATAAAATAAATTACCAGTTCAGGGTCAGCACTGCCATTTCCTTCTAACATAAGATATATAAACAAGGTACTTATGCTAAAAAGAATCACCAAGCTAAATAACTGATACAACCAGTTGGCACGAAAATCTTTAAGGATTAACTGTAACATTTTATCGGTTCTTTTTTGATCTTAAATTGGTAAAAAACATAATTTCCTCTAAGCTAGCTTTATCGTATATCGCATTTTTGCCAAATACTTTCTTCGATTCACTAACTACTTTGGTGAGTCCTTCAAAACCAAATTCTCCTGTTCTTATGCTTACAAAACTTTTTTTCGTTTCATTATCTAATAAATCATTACCACCTTTTACTAAGGCATACTGCTCAAATACTTCGTCCTTTGTTTTGGAAAAAATAACCTTCCCGTCCTGTACATAGGTGATATAATCGGCCACTTGCTCAATATCTGTCGTAATATGAGAGGAGAACAAAATGGATTTGTTCTCATCTTGCATCAATTCTCGCAAAAAATCAAGTAACTCCCTACGTACAACAGGGTCAAGACCTGAAGTAGGTTCATCCATAATTATAAAATCAGCATGATGTGATAAAGCAATCGCTATGGATCCTTTCATCGTCATTCCTTTAGAAAACTTCTTTAATTTTTTATTTAGAGGAAGGTTGAATCGATTGATAAGATCGTTAAATACCGATTCATCCCAATTTTCGTAAAAAGGGGCAATCGTATTTTTGAGTTGTTTTAAATTGAGATGTTCATAATAGTTGGGTGTGTCATAAACAAACCCTATTCTTCTCTTTACATCTACTTCATATTTTCGATGGTCTTTTCCGAATATTTTTATTTCACCACTCTGTTTCATTATGAGATTCATAATGGTCTTTATAATGGTCGTCTTTCCTGCACCATTCGGTCCAATGAGCCCCATAATATAGCCTGTAGGCAATGAAAAAGAGACGTTATCTAAACGAAAATCACCGTAGTCTTTGCATAAATTTGATATTTCTAATGTATTTGTCATTATTTTTTATTGAATTTTTAGTATCTACTGAAATGTTATTATAGGACTGTTATTACTATTTTGACTATTGTAATTATGATAATACTTATAAATTGAATCATTTATTCATTGTTTTTGCTGATTTTTCACAGTTATTCTAAATTTTTCTACTCTTCATTGTTGTTGTATAGAATTGTCAACATTTCCTGAAGTTCAGTAAATGTGATTCCCATTTTTTGAGCTTCTGTAATTGTATCGAACATCATATCTTCGATAGATTTCATTTTCTTCTCACGTAGCAGTTCCTTATTTTGAATTGCTACAAATGTTCCTTTTCCACCAACGGTGTCAATAAACCCTTCTTTTTCAAGTTCTTCATAGGTGCGCTTAGTAGTAATCACACTAATATGAAGTTCTTTAGCCAACTTCCGAATAGATGGTAAGCCATCTCCCTCTTTCAAATCGCCCGATATTATTTGGGCTTTTATCTGCTGACCTATCTGCTGATAAATCGGTTCTGATGATGCGTTTGAAATGATTATTTTCATTTATAAACTGTTAATTAATCAATATAATTGTTAATACAGTTAATAGTGTATATACTGTATATATTTTACAAACATAAATAATTATTTTGATAACAACAAATTTTTAAGAAAAGAAAAATATTCGCTTATGAAAAAATAATCTTGACATTGATAAAAGGGGTGAGGTATTGCTTATAGAATATAGAAAGAACGGTATAATACATTATGGTTAGATAATCAAAAAGGCCTTGATATGTGTGGCGTGTACTTTAATACTTATTCTACGAAAGACAGTCATATTTAAGAGACTGTCTGGATTATAGAATAGTTACATATTGCTTAGTTCTTTACTAAATTTACTGTAGAACTTGAAATAAATTTTCATTAACTTTTTATTTTTCGTTGGATAAACAACTATTTTTTTTTCATATCTATTCAAATTGATGTAAATTTTATTAAAACTATAAACCAAGGGGCTAATTCGGTGTCAGTAGTTTTACTATCATTACGAAAGGCTTATAATTACTGGATATTTTCAAATTATGGATAGTTCCTCTTTCTCCTTTATGATATTTTTTAAATCTATTTAAAATCTTCAAATTAAATGGCAATAATAAAGGTTATTCACATTATATTGAATATCAAATATATACGTTTTCAATGTTATTTAGAATCAAAAATTATGATGAAAAAATGAAACTATAACAATTAAGTATAATAATTAAATAAATTTATTTTTTAAATTAATTTTAATGTAAATTGAATTAAGAATAAAGTTTATAATCAAAAGAAATCAATTGAATACAATTCTAATTAATACGAAATTAAATCAAGTTTGTTGTACCTATGTTGTACCTTAATAAAAAAATCTAAAAGTATTTTCTTAGCTTTCTTTTATTT
>VAPK010069721.1_pt1 | contig 13861 bp, 11 predicted proteins | sample 3395031 | NCBI WGS metagenome assembly VAPK01 (sample SAMN08290443, study PRJNA428436) | hydrothermal vent metagenome | isolation source: Deep-sea hydrothermal vent chimney 1 | place: Pacific Ocean: Juan De Fuca Ridge | reverse complement strand
CAGTAGTCTCTGCAATGGCCGGCATAAACTCTATGCACCACAAACACTTCCGTCGGTTGCCCACCCTACATTTACACGCTACATCCCCTCACTCAGGACTTATGTATAAGAAACCGACCAAGGGAAAATATTGGGATGAGGGGATAAAATATATGCGAATACTTATGCAACGATTAATATAACTCGGTTTTTCCTGGCTACAAGCTACTAGCCACTCGCTACTCTTCTTCACTTATCCGGGATATATATCGCTGTCCGTTCCATGTCTTCGACCTGTTCACTGTCAAAAAGAAAGCTGTGTTTACCAATTTGAACGGTGTCACCATGTTTAAGTAACACGCGCTTTGTTTTTTCATCATTGACGCGAGTACCGTTGGTGCTGCCTAAATCTTCTATATAATATTCCTTAATAGATTCCAGATAGGCACTGGACTCTATGCTGATGCGGGCGTGTTGACCACTGATGGCAGGATCATCCAGCTGTATATCATTACCTGTCAAGCGACCAATGAACATGTGCTCACCTTCAAGCTTATAACTGCTCAGAGTCACACCTTCATATTTTAATAGCAATTTTGCCACGGCAATCGATCTCCCTGTTTTGAAATGTTCCAGCTAATGCCGCTCAAGAATGTTCGTTAGTAAAGCACATGGTATCACCGGCAACTTCCAGAATATCACCTTCGTTCAGCGGCACACTGGTGGCTGACATGGTTTCACCATTGATGCGGGGACTTGAAGCATGCTCGCCGCTGCCACCCATGGGCATCATGTAATAAGATTCACCCCGACGGGCAATCACCGCAACCTGCCCACCGGGTTTACCCAGGGTCGTATAGGAGCGGACCAATTCAATCGTTTTGCCTTTATTAGGGCCTTCCGTCACTCTAACAACGTAGCTGCGTGGCTTATCCATATCCGGTGCAGGCATGACCTGGCTGGGAGACAAGACCACGGTGCTATCAAAACTATTCGCTTTTTCATCTACAAATTTAAGTTCGTGGCGGCCAATACGCACAATATCACCATGTTCCAGCTGGCGTTTGCTAACTTTCTTACCATTTAATAAAACACCATTGGTGCTATTTAAATCTTCGATATAGACATGCTGTATCATCAAAAAAGCGGCGTGTTCACCGCTAGCAGTAGGATCATCCAGCTGAATATCGTTCTGTGGCTTACGACCCACCGTGGTACGTTCCTTATCTAACAGAAATTCACGTATTATGATGCCTTCGTGCATTAGTATTATTTTTGCCATAGCTTAATAGCTCTCCTGACTATTTACTCATCAATACCCTGCTGATCTGAAAATGCAGTCATCCTGGTCACTAACACGATAGAGATATTATCCTTACCGCCTTTTTCATTCGCGCTTGAGACCAATGATGTTGCAATGGATTCCAGTATGCTGGCAGAGTAACCATCATCATGATTGTGTAGCTCAAATATAACGGTAATTTCTTCATCACTCACCAGATCAGTCAAACCGTCAGAACACAGTAAATATAGATCATTTATCTGGCAGTCGCTTTCTGACACATCGACTTCAACCGTGTCGGCAATGCCCAGTGCCCGGGTAATGAGATTGCGGCTGGCAGAGGTCAACGCTTCCTCCTCGCTGATATAACCATTATCCACCATCTCCTGCACCAGCGAATGATCGGTGGTCACCTGTGACAAAGCTTCATCCCGGTAGCGGTAAATACGCGAATCCCCGACATGGGCAAAAATCACGGCATCATCATAAAATAATGAAGCCACAATGGTGGTGCCCATACCCGCACATTCCTGCCGCTCCAGTGCGACCTGCACGATCTCATTATTAGCATGCTGAATACCTTCCTCTATTGCGGCTCGGCGATCCAGTGCCTTATCGATATCAGGAATTAAAACACCACGTAAAGAGTCAATAATACAGTTAGCCGCCAGTTCACTGGCCACCTCACCGGCATTATGCCCCCCCATACCATCAGCTAACAATACCAGCCCCAGTTTTTCATCCCAGGCGATCTTGTCTTCATTATGCCCACGCACCAAACCGACATCTGATAGCCCGTGAATGATTAGTTTTGCATTATTACTTATCACTACTCGTTTCCACCGTTGCTTTTTTCTTGTTTTTTGTTTTCATTCTGTCCCGACAACGTATCAAGGCCTGGGCAAATTGCGAGCCGGTCTGGAAGCGCCGTTCAACATCCTTATGCAAGGCCTTGTTAATGATCTGGCTAACACAGGAGGGCAAATCAGGTTTGAACATCCGTATATCAGGATGTTTCTCATTGGCAATTTTATACATCAGACTGGCCAGCGAATCGGCCACGAAGGGCAACTCCCCGGCAAGCAACTGATAGAAGGTCACGCCCATAGAAAATAAATCAGAGCGCCCATCCACTTTTTGTCCCGCCAACTGCTCCGGAGACATATAGGAAGGACTGCCCAAAATAGTTCCCGTGCGGGTTTTGCTGGCATCGGTCAGACAGGCAACACCAAAATCGGTGACCGTAATTTGTTTCTCTTCCTGATGATAAATCAGATTTGCCGGTTTGATATCACGATGCACTACGCGCTGTTCGTGCGCGTATTCAAGCGCACCTGCCACATCAATGAGGATATTGAAAATCTCTTCATCTGAAAGTAAGTTATCGGCCTTGCAGTGCTCCAGTAAGTTGACACCTTTCAGATAATCCATAGCGATATAGGATAATTCCTGATCTTCACCCACATCATAGATAGTAACGATATTCGGATGATTCAGACGGCCTGCGGTTTCCGCTTCACGGAAAAAGCGTTTTTTTACATCATCCAGTTTATCCGCATCAAATTCCTGCCCCAGACTCATGGTTTTAATTGCTACCGTGCGGCCAATTTTAGGATCATGTCCCAGAAACACCAGGCCCATCGCCCCGCGCCCTAGTTCACGATCAACTTTATAACGCCCAAGCATGGGTTTTTCCACCCCCTGGCTGCTGATCATCATGGTGGCATCGGCACTATTAGCCGCCATCGTTCCGCCGCTACCCAGCATCTGGTTGGATACCTGCTGATTTCGTTTGATGCGTTCTCTGACATCGTTATAGGCGGGTTCATGCGTATCAATGTAATCAAACACTGTCACCGCCTTGTTGAACTGACGTTTACGTTCATAATCCAGGCCGAGATTATATAATTTATTCAACAGCGATTTACCCAAAACACAGCTGCTATATTTTTCAAATGCGGCATCCAGTTGTCCCTGCTGGTGCAGAAACTGACCCAGCGACTGGTTGGCATCAGACAAGTCTTCATGGATTCGTTTTACCCGGCCTTCGATAGCATGTTTAATACCTAACAGGAAATGTCCCAGCAATAACGCAAACAGGGGAGCCATCAACGGCAACCAGGTTGAACGTGAAATCATGCTATAAAAATGTACGTTCAACAACAGCACGACCAACAATACGCTCATGATAATGCCTGTACCCAGACGGAAACGTGGCAGCAGCATCATCAAATAAAGACCAATAAGAGTAAACGCTGCGAATTGTAACCAGTTACCGCTACTCGGCACGTTAAATAATTCTTCATTAAGCATGCTGGAAACTGCATGTGCGGTCACCATCACCGGCGGCATCACTTCACCAATAGGGGTCATTAGCGGATTAATGTATTGCGTGGCAGTTAGGCCAATGAGAATGGTCTTGTCTTTGAGGCTACTGCGTTTAATTCGATTATTGAGCACATCAAGAATCGAATATGTCTGAAATGCCGGCTTATCCTCTTCACTTTTATAAAAACGCGGGTAGATGCGCAGGTGATCATCAGCAGCAACGGCATTGTTTGCTAATTCCAGTCGGTATCCCAGAGCAACTCGAATACTGCGCGTCGACTGCGACATATTTCGTGCGGTCATCATCAGGCTTAGCGACGGTAGATAGCTATCACCATAACGATAAACCAGCGGTAGGCTACGTGCCACGTTTTGCCCGTAACCGCCAAAATTGATCACCCCCGCACCTCCGGCATAGCGCGCCAGCGGCTCAATCGGGGGATACACTTTTCCTGCCACCGGTACCAGTTCAGGCCGCAGCCATCTCAACAAAGCCGAACGCTCCGGCATTACAACCTCATGCAAGGTGTATTTATCCAGATAATCCGGCAGCACTTTCTGTATATCGGGTATCGCATGCGTATCTTTTGAATAAGGAATGGCCAGCACCACCCGTCCGGCACGACTCAGGCTGTTCGCCAGGGTGCGATCCGTATCCATGCTGCGTTCAAGATGGCGCAGTTTACGCTTGAAGGAATTTTTGAGTTTGCTCGAAGGCTTGCTGGCCAGTTCATTAATTTTTTGCAGCTCTTCCAGACCCTGATAGGTCTGTATGGTATCCAGCGGCAAAGCCAGACCAATCACCGAGGGACGTGCCGAAGATAAGAGATCAATCGCCCTGGCCAGCACGTCGCGCGGCCAGGGCCAGGCTCCACGCTCTTCCAGTGCGGCATCATCAATTGCCACCACCACCACATCCTGATTTGCCGGCTTGCTGGAAGAGAACTGCACTCCCAGATCGTAGCCCAGCGCTTCCAACGGCTGCAGCAGACCGCTATTGGCAAAAATCAGGATCAGCACGGTAACGGCCAGCCCGAGGAACCAGTCTGTCTTAAGTGTTGGAACTTTAATCACCTTAAATCCAATCGCTCCTGTGATTGCTTGGCGGCTTGAAGCATAACTCTTTTTATTATTCGGCAGCTAAAAGAATGACATGAGGAATGACTTTAATCAAAAGTAAAAAGCCCCCGTGGCCGGAGGCTTTTTATTCTGCTTACTATTTATCCACAACCGGCTTTTTTCGCACCTTAATGTGCAACTCACGCAATTGAGCATCATTCACCGGCGCAGGAGCCTGGGTCAACAAACAAGCGGCGGTCTGGGTTTTCGGGAAAGCCATAACATCACGAATGGACGGCGCACCGGCCATCAGCATTACCAACCTGTCTAACCCGAAAGCAATCCCGCCGTGAGGGGGACAACCGTATTTCAGTGCATCCAGCAGGAAACCGAACTTGTCCTGCGCTTCTTCATCACTGATGCCCAGCAACTTAAAGACACTGGCCTGTATATCAGCATTATGAATACGGATAGAGCCGCCACCCAGCTCAGTGCCATTAAGCACCAGATCGTAGGCATGAGAAAGCATGGTTTCAGCATTCGCTTCCAGCTCAGCGACATTCTCACACTGGGGTGCGGTAAAGGGATGATGCAGCGCACTCCAGCTACCCGCCTCACCGCTCGCACTTTCAAACATGGGGAAATCGATCACCCACAGCGGCCGCCAGCCATGTTCCAGTAAGCCACGATCATGACCTAGTTTCACCCGTAAATTGCCCAGTGCTTCATTGACGATGGCAGCCTTGTCTGCACCGAAGAAGACCAAATCGCCATCTTCTGCTTCGGTACGTTTCATAATCGCATCGACCACATCGTCCGGCAAAAATTTCAGAATCGGTGACTGCAAACCGTCGCGACCTTTGGCCAACTCGTTAACCTTGATATAGGCCAGTCCACGGGCACCATAGATGCCAACAAATTTAGTGTACTCGTCGATATCCTTGCGTGAGAGTTCACAACCCTTAGGCAGACGCAGTGCCGCCACCCGACCCTGGGGATCATTGGCCGGGCCGCTGAAGACTTTGAACTCCACCCCGGCCATAAGATCACCCACATCCACCAGTTCCATCGCAATACGCAGATCCGGCTTATCGGAGCCAAAACGATGCATGGCTTCGGCATAACTCATGCGCGGGAAAGGATTGTGCAACGGCACTTCGATAACTTCGGCGAACAGATGACGGATCATTTCTTCCATCATGCTCATGATGGCTTCCTCATCAAGGAAGGAGGTTTCGATATCCAGCTGGGTAAATTCAGGTTGGCGATCGGCACGTAAATCTTCATCACGGAAGCAACGCACCACCTGATAGTAGCGATCCATGCCTGAGACCATCAGTAACTGTTTAAATAACTGCGGTGACTGGGGCAGAGCAAAAAACGCGCCTTCGTGAGTACGGCTAGGCACCAAATAGTCACGCGCGCCTTCCGGAGTGGCTCGGGTCAGCATCGGGGTTTCAATATCCATGAATCCGCGGCTATCGAGGAAGTTACGCAGGTTGATGGCCACTTTTGAACGCAATTGCAGGTGCTGCAACATCTGCGGGCGACGCAGATCGATATAGCGGTAACGCAGGCGATGCTCTTCCGACACATCCTCATCATCAATCTGGAAGGGAGGTGTTTCTGAACGGTTAAGAATTTCCAGCTGCTTACCCAGCACTTCTACCTGACCAGTCGGCATATTCGGATTTTCGGTACCTTTTGGCCGCAGCCGCACCTTGCCGGTGACTTTCAGTACAAACTCGTTGCGTACACTCTCAGCCGTGCTGAAAACATCAGGAATATCTGGATCATAAACCACCTGCAGCAGACCTTCCCGATCCCGCAGATCGATGAAAATCACCCCACCGTGATCACGCCGACGATGAGCCCAACCACAAACGGTGACCTCCTGTTCGACATGGCTTTCGTTGACTCCGCCGCAATAATGGCTACGCATGTATATTTCTCACTCAATATAAAAGCGAGAATGTTACGGGCTGGCACGCCCTTGTGCAACTGGGAATAAGGGGAAAGCGGTTATTTAAGGCTGACAAACAGTCAGATTAGGCATAAACATGCAAGCAAGAAGCTGAATACCATAATGTAGGGTGGGCGGGGATAGTTTGAGAATGCTTTTTAACCACAGAGGACACAGAGGAAAAGATTGATGTTTTATTATTTAATCACACTAAGGCGCAACACCCACAGAGTATTTTAATAAACCACCCCGCCGCAAGCGCGGGGGTATTAGACTAAAAAAAACCTCTGTGTCCCCCGTGTCCTCTGTGGTTAATTTCTTTGACCTTTAGTATAGCAAGCCAGGACATCAGTCGCTGCTAGCGGCAGCTTTGCTCTTTTTCTCAGGAGCGGCCTTGTCACCGGCAATATTTTTCTTTTTTCCAGTTTTAAAATCGGTCTCATACCAGCCACTGCCTTTGAGCCGGAACGCCGGTGCTGACACCAGCTTTTTCAATTCAGGTTTATTGCATTTAGGACAATCCACCCAGGGATCATCACTCATTTTCTGTATCGCTTCGAGAATATGGCCACAGGCCTGACATTCGTATTCGTAAATCGGCATATTTAAATCTTTCCCAATCTGTAATTGCTCTCAGCTTCAATGGGGATAACGCCCCTGAAAATCAAGCCTGCGCGTAGGTGGGGCATTATAAGCGTTTTCCCCCGCATCTGCCAAAACAGATCGGGTGATTGCCTTATTTCCCAGCATAAGTCAGGATATCTACCTGATTGTGTTGTAATTTTATGAATAAATATTAAGCAGGATAAGCCATGTCGGCCAGAACACCGAGTGATGCACAAAAATCTACCTTAAAGTTACGTCGGGTCGCCATCGACACCTACCACGAAAATGTTGCCTTTCTGAATCGCAACTGCGAGCTTTACCGCGCTGAAGGCTTTCAGGCTCTCAGCAAAATTGAAGTCAGCACCAATGGCAGCCGTATTTATGCCGTGCTCAATGTCGCCGATGATGATGCCATTGTCTGCCCCGATGAACTGGGATTGTCTGAGCAGGCCTTTGCCCAACTTGGCCAGCCGGAGGGTCAACGCATCAGTGTGGCACACACCGAACCGCCTCAGTCCATGGATGCGGTACGCCGCAAGATCAACGGTGATCGCCTACAAATCGATGAGTTTCGCAGCATTACCCGGGACATTGTCGACAACCGTTATTCACGCCCCGAAATGGCCGCCTTTCTGGTGGCCTCGGTACAAAATGGGCTAGACCGTGGTGAAATTCTCGCCCTGACCCGAGCCATGACTGAAAGTGGCGAGTGCCTGCACTGGGATGCGCCACTGGTGGTGGACAAACATTGCATCGGCGGCATTCCCGGCAATCGCACCACCATGATCGTGACTCCCATCGTTGCTGCCCACGGCCTGCTGATTCCGAAAACCTCCAGCCGCGCCATCACCTCTCCCGCCGGAACCGCTGACACGATGAGTGTGCTCGCCCACGTCAATCTGGAACCGGAAAAAATGCACGAGGTGGTACAGCAGACCGGTGCCTGTCTGAGCTGGGGGGGCAATGCCCGTCTGGCCCCGGCTGACGATATTCTGATTTCGGTGGAACGCCCGCTGGGTATCGACTCGGAAGGTCAGATGATAGCCTCAATTCTGTCAAAAAAACTGGCCGCCGGTGCGACACATCTACTCATCGACATTCCTGTTGGCCCCACCGCCAAAGTCCGGCAGATGCATCAAGCTCTGCACCTGCGTAAATTATTCGAGTTTGTCGGCGACCGCCTCGGCCTGCATCTGGAAGTCATCATCAGCAATGGCAACCAGCCCATTGGTCGCGGTATCGGCCCGACACTGGAGGCCCGTGATGTCATGCAGGTATTACAAAACAACCCCCATGCCCCCGCGGATCTACGCGAAAAAGCCCTGTTGCTGGCAGGACGCATTATCGAGTTTGATCCCAGGGTCAGGGGCGGTCAGGGATTGCAACTTGCCCGCACAATTCTCGACAGTGGCCGGGCCTTTGAAAAAATGGAAGCAATTATTGAGGCTCAGGGAAGCGTCAAAGCCATCCCTCTTGAGGCACAGTTTAGCATCGACATTTGTGCCGAAAAGAGCGGTATGGTCACTGCCATTGATAACTATCAGCTAACTCGCATCGCCCGCCTCGCCGGTGCGCCGATGGATCTCACTGCCGGTGTCGACCTGTATAAAAAACTCGGTGATGAAGTAAAACAGGGTGAAGCCCTGTATCGTATACAGGCTGAATTTCCCGCCGATTTTAATTTTGCCCGCCATCGAGCTGAAAAAAATAATGCCTATTGCATCGGCAAAGCTGAAGAAATAGCTGAACAGAACATGGAATTTTAAGATGAGAACATTAGTACTAAGTTTTCCCGAATCCCGCCCGCAGGCACAACAACTGGCCGAGGCTCTGGGAGTAGACTGTGAGGAAGTGCTGATACATCATTTCCCCGATGGGGAAAGCAAACTGACCCTGCCACAAAAGCTACCGGAACGGGTTATTTTCCACCGCAGTCTAGATCATCCCAACGACAAATTGGTGGAGCTATTACTGGCAGCAGAATGCGCATGCGAACAAGGCGTGCAACATCTGACCCTGGTTGCCCCTTACTTGTGCTACATGCGTCAGGACATCGCCTTTCATCCCGGTGAAGCAGTCAGTCAGACCATCATCGGCCGCTTTCTGGCCCAGCAATTTGAACAGGTCATCACCGTCGATACCCACCTACATCGAATTCAGCAACTGGAACAGGCCATCCCTATTCAGCATGCCTACAATCTCACCGCAACCACCGCCATGGGAATGTTTCTCAAACAACAACACCTGCAACCTTCACCGCTATTACTTGGGCCGGATCAGGAGTCAGAGCAGTGGGTCGCCTCAATCGCTGAGATCACACAATTCGACTATCTGGTGGCCGACAAAACTCGCCTCGGTGATTGCGATGTCAGCATCAACCTGCCCGCTGCCGATTATAAAAACCGTGACGTCATCATTGTTGACGATGTCATCAGCAGTGGCTATACCGTCGCGGTCGCCGCACAACAGGCACAGAAAAAAGGCGCACGCGCCGTCCATTGCCTGATCACCCACGCGCTATTTGCCGAGGACGCGGTAGAGAATCTCAAAACCGCCGGAGTCCAGCATATCTGGAGCAGTGACAGCATCACCCACAGCAGCAACGTGATTTCACTCGCACCGCTATTGGCTGGGGTGCTGAAAGACGAATAAAAACCCAACCCAAAGACACGAAGATAAAAGGGGAAAACAGCATTGTAGGTTTGGGCTGAGCAACAATGAAACCCAACAATCCATGAACATCTGTGGCTTCATTTCATTCAGCCCAGCCTACAAAAACTTTGCGGCCTCTGCGCCTTTGCGTTAAAAATCTTTATTTAATTTAAGGAACAAAAATGGAAAAACCGCGCAGCATTCTAATCACCGGCTGCTCCAGTGGCATTGGCCTCTGTGTGGCCCGTGGTCTACATGCACGCGGCTACCGGGTTTTTGCCAGCGCACGTAAAGTTGAAGATGTGGCAAAGCTAAAAAAAGAAGGTCTGGAAAGTCTGCAGCTGGATCTGGATGACAGTGATTCTATCCGAACTGCTGTCGATGAAGTCCTTAAACGCACCGATGGCAAACTCGATGCGCTATTTAATAATGGTGCCTACGGTCAACCCGGTGCAGTGGAAGATCTCAGCCGCGCTACACTGCGCGCGCAGTTTGAAACTAATCTATTCGGCCTGCATGAATTAAGCTGTCTAATTTTGCCGGTAATGCGCAAACAGGGACATGGCCGCATTATTCAAAACAGCTCGGTGCTCGGGCTGGTGGCATTGAAATTTCGCGGGGCCTATAACGCTAGCAAATATGCCCTTGAAGGTCTGAGCGATACCCTGCGACAGGAGCTGCAAGGCAGCAATATTCATATATCCCTGATTGAACCGGGGCCAATCGAGAGTCGCTTTCGCGCCAACGGCGTGGCCTGCTTTAAAAATAACATCGACATCGAACACAGCCCATTTCGCGAACAATATCAAAAAACACTGGCTCGCCTGAGTGCAAAAGGTCCGGTGGCACCCTTTACCCTGCCACCGGAGGCAGTGCTGAAAAAAGTTATTCACGCACTGGAAAGTCCACGCCCGCGACCACGTTACTATGTAACCTTTCCCACTTACCTGTTTGGTACGCTACGCAGACTGCTCTCCACTCGCGCTCTGGATCGGCTGTTATCTGAAATTTAGTTAAAATAAACTAGCCTGCTGTGATCGGTGTTTTTTTGTACGACTGAAGACCTGGCTTCAGCCACTTCGAGGAAGCCTTGCCTACATCACAATATATAAAGGCCGGTGTACCCACCCTGACCTTACAGAACTATTTATTTGTAGCGGCAGGGATATAATTGCCATTTTTATGGTCATATTGACACATTCTAAATCAGACCAGTGCTAAACTGGAGTTTAGCGCTTTCATTACATGCGACGGATACGCACAAAATCTATAAGGTTCCTGAGTTTTATGCCCGATTTTCTAAAAGGCCGTTTCGGTCTGGTCTATCTTTTTTTCCTGCTCGTTATTACCATCGCCGCGACTACCCGTACTGTACTTGCGGTTAAATCATGGGGCTTAATAAACAGCGACATCGGCAGTTTCGCGCTTGCTTTTATCACCGGCCTGCTGATGGATGTGATTACCGCAGGTTATCTGGCCATTCCGCTGGTGTTCTATGCTTTACTCGTACCCAGCAAAATTTACCACCACCGCCTGCATACATTACTGATCTACCCATTTTTTCTGGTTGTCATTTATAGCCTGATTTTTTCCGGTGTTTCCGAATGGTTTTTCTGGGACGAATTCAGCTCACGCTTCAATTTTATCGCGGTGGATTATCTGGTTTACACCTCGGAGTTAATTGGCAATATTCGTGAATCCTACCCGATGAACACCATTCTCGGTATTATTCTGGTCGCCAGCATTCTGCTGAAATTACTGCTGTTCCCAGCGGTGCGCCAGACTCATATCATCCACACCCCTTTCCGCACCCGCATACGTCACGCCGCACAGATTCTATTGATTCCCCTACTGGCCTTTATTTTTGTTGATGCTTCCATGTCGCATATTTCCAGCAACCGCTATATCAACGAGCTGGCGGGTAACGGTATTTATAATTTCTTCTCCGCCTTTCGTAACAACGAGCTGGATTATGACAGCTACTACAAAACCCGAGATGAAACTGAAATCTGGCCACAGTTGAAACAATTATTGGCACAGGACAATGCCACTTATCTTTCTGATAAGCCGGACAACATCAGTCGGCAGATTAAAGCTGAGCAACAGGAAAAACAGTTGAATGTTGTCTGGATCACGGTTGAAAGTTTAAGTGCCTCCTATCTCGGCTTCTTTGGAAACGACGAAGGCTTAAGCCCGGAACTGGATAAGCTCTCCCGCGAAAGTCTTAACTTTACGCGTTTATACGCCACTGGTACCCGAACCGTGCGCGGCCTCGAAGCTCTGTCTTTATCCGTACCGCCAACACCCGGTCGTTCCATCGTCAAGCGTCCAAATAATGAAAACATGTTTTCCATCGGCCAGATATTCCGCGCCCGAGGCTATGACACCCGATTTACCTATGGCGGCTATGGTTACTTCGACAACATGAATTATTTTTTCAAAAATAACGGCTTCGACATTCTTGATCGCACCGATATGGAAGACGAGGAAATCAAGTTCGCCAATATCTGGGGGGTTTCTGACGAGGATCTCTTTGATCGAGCCTTAAAAGATATGGATCACTCTTTCGCCACTGGCAAAAAGTTTTTCAACTTTATTATGACCACTTCCAATCACCGGCCCTTCACTTATCCGGAAGGCCGCATCGACATCCCGTCACATGAAAGTCGTGAAGGCGGGGTTAAATACACCGATTACGCGATCGGTCGCTTTATTAGACAGGCCCAGGAAAAACCCTGGTTCAAGGATTCCATATTTATTATTGTCGCCGATCACTGTGCCAGTAGCGCCGGGGAAGCCGAACTGCAATTCGACAAATACCTGATTCCCTTTTTAATTTATTCGCCCGCGCACGTTCAAGCAAAAACCATCACCACCCTGGCCAGTCAGATCGACGTTGCCCCGACCCTATTGGGACTGTTGAATTTTAATTATGAAAGTAAATTTTATGGCCGTGACATTTTTCACACCCGCCCGGATCAGGAACGTGCTTTCATCGGCAATTATCAGAAGCTGGGCTATATGAAAAATGATCGGCTGACGATTCTTTCACCAAGAGAAAAAGTCAGTGCCTATCAGATCGATTTTGAAAACAATACCACCACGCCCGTGGACATTAATGAGCACGAACTGAACGAAGCCATTACCTATTATCAAAGCGCGGACATTGCTTTTAAAAATAACTTGAACCGCTGGGGTGAATCAGGTCATCATGCACAATAACGTCAGGAAAGCTCCGGTTAATCAGTGTTTCCTGTGCCGACGTGAAACTAACTCGATGACACGGATATCCGACACTCATGCGCTTTTGGCTAAACCATGCAGCCCTGCCGGCGGCATTGCTTTTTATACTCACCCTTCTACTTGAATTCAGTCAATTTGATCTGCAACTTGCAAACCTGTTTTTCGACTTTGATAAACACCTCTGGCCCGCCGGTGAAAGCTGGTGGGCAAATCAATTACTGCATAAATCCGGACGGGATTTAATTGCCCTGATCGCTATTTTTTCCCTGCTGGGTTTTATCCTTTCCTGGGTTTCAAACTATCTGCGTCTCTATCGCCGCGCCTTCGGTTTTGCCCTGCTCAGTATCATCCTGACCACCGGCCTGGTGTTTCTGGGTAAAAAATACAGCAATGTGGATTGTCCCTGGGATCTGGCAATGTATAACGGTAACCGGCCTTACACCCATATTTTCAGCGCCAAGCCTGATGACATTGACAAGGGACGCTGCTTTCCTGGTGGCCATTCTTCCGGTGCCTTTTCGCTGTTCTTTTTATATTTTTTATTTCTCAATAAAAACCAGCGCTGGGCAATGGCCGGATTCGGCTTCGCTGTTTTACTGGGCAGTCTCTACAGTTATGGTCAGTGGGTGCGGGGGGCGCATTTTATATCACATGACTTATGGTCGGCCTTCGTGGCCTGGTTTGTGGCTTTGGGGCTGTACCGGGGAGTGTTTAAAGGACGGCTGTGGACTGATTAGATTTGTTGGGCT
>VAPK010554906.1_pt1 | contig 13864 bp, 8 predicted proteins | sample 3395031 | NCBI WGS metagenome assembly VAPK01 (sample SAMN08290443, study PRJNA428436) | hydrothermal vent metagenome | isolation source: Deep-sea hydrothermal vent chimney 1 | place: Pacific Ocean: Juan De Fuca Ridge | reverse complement strand
TTTTGCCGAGCGGCTCTGCGTTCCTTTAAAAAACATGTGCTCAAGAAAATGACTAATGCCGTTGCTTTTCTTATTTTCATCACGTGTTCCTACATTAAACCGGAAACCGACTGAAAATGATTTTACATAAGGTAAGTTTTCCGAAACAACTGTAATTCCGTTTGCCCGCTTTGTTACACTGAATCGGTTCATCAATTATCATCCTAAAAAATAAGTGCAAAAATGGATATTGATTAAGCCTTAGACAAACTGAATTTTCAAACAATCGGATAATCATAATATCATTGTTTTAATTCTATGCACTTTACACTCGGCATCATTTAGCACTATATAATACTCATGATAAAGGAATATTATAAACTTTAATTATAATAATACACTATATACTATTTTGAATATTTCCGATTGCTATTTTTCATTAATGTATTTGTTAATATTTATATTTTATTTTAGTTTTCAGCATTGCACTTTAATGATTTCTTTATGTATTTGGAGTTTTCAATGAGATTTTCAATCCGTACAACTATCCTAATTTTAATTCTTTTATCAGCATCTACAACATTCTCTCAATCCCATGTTCCCGGCAATGAACGAGGAGATGTAAATTCACGAACGCATTCTCAATTACAAGCAAACAATGTTAAAACTACAATTCATAATTTTGGTTTTACCGGAAGAACCGGCGGACAATTCCCCATTGATGTGGAAACACCGTATGAGTGGTATAAAAATACCGGACAGGTTTATATGGCTCTTAATTCAATTTTTATTGGTGCAGAAGTTGTTAATAACAACGGCGATACTTTGCATATTGTGGAAGTTCCTACTTTCAGAAACGCACCGGATGGAAGTTCATGGAATTTCGAGCCAATTCCCGGTTATTACAATTCATCATTAAATCAAATTGCCGACAGCCAAAACCCAAGCACTTGGCCTGAATTTTGGCCGGATAGACTGAATGATAACTCCGATCCCGGCTGGCAAGGTGAATGGGACGGTTATCTTGGAAAAGATTATTTAATTAACGGACAGGAACTGTATTATAAATTTACTGATGATAATTACGACAGATACCCAAATTATTTTCCTGATTCAACAGACTTAACTCGCAAAGGTCTTGGTTTAATTGTTAGTGCAAGGTCAATGGAATTTACAGATATTCCTTTTAAAGACATTGTTTTTTACAGTTATAAAATAAAAAACGACGGGACAAAACCAATCAATAAAACAGCACTTACAATGTGGGCAGCGGATTTTGTGGGCGGCAACGGCGATTCGCAAGACGATAATATGAACTATGATTTATCCAAAAATCTTGTCTGGTTTTATGATAATGATAATATTTCGCCTTCATTCGGCGGTAATCCTGTTGGAGCAGTTGGGATTGCATTTTTGAAAACACCCGAAAGCGTTGATGGTACCGGAAATACGAACATAACCAATATTCAATACAAGCCTGCCGGTTCTATAAATTTTAGTACAATTTCTGACATTGAATTTTGGTTTTCTTTTATGAGGTTGGGTTATTTTATAGATCCCTCAACTATAGTTCCGGGTGAATATGACGGATTTATTTCCAGTGGATATTTTTCACTGCAACCCGGAGAAAGCAAAGAATTTATTTTTGCAGTAATTTTTGCAAATGGTCCTCAAAATGATCCGAATGCACAGATACGACTTTCAAAGATAAACGAAAAGCTTGACTTTGCTAATCAATTTGTAAACTCAGGCTTTAAGGAAGGAAATTATACGGTGGAAATTTCATCCCCTGCTTCCGGTAATACCGTTAGTGGAAATGTTAATATTAATTGGCAATTAAACGGCACAAGTGAGCAGACTGAGGCAGTAATTTTTAATTCTACCGATAATGGTGATACTTGGAATTTCTTAGATAAAGTAACAGACGGGAGCCAAACCTATCAATGGAATACAATAAATACACCAAATGGCATTTTGAATAAAATTATGGTTTATGTCTTTAATTCCAATGGAACTAAATTTGCTGCTACCGAAAGGTTTACAATCAATAATTCTACAGACAACTCAAATCCGCAGCTCTACATTAGTAATCCAATTGCCGGAACTCAATTATCTGATAATTACACAATTGACTGGATTGCGGGCGATGCTGAAAATGACCAGAGTTATTCCGTAAATTTTTACTATCGCACACAATCAAATTCTATTTGGCAAATTCTTTCACAAAATAATACCGGTAATATTTATAATTGGAATACAAATGATTTCCCAAATTCAGATACTTATGAATTGTTAGGCGAAATAGTTTGGGATGGAGGGAGTGACAGCATAGTAGTTTCACCGTTCTCGATCGCTAACGAACATCCGGTTCCCAGTGATAGTTTAACCTCACTATCCTACTTCGGTATCGGCACCGGAACATTTGAAATACACATTGTAAACGAAGGGGAAATTACAGGTGACAATTACGTCATATATTTTTCGGCATTAACCGGACAAAACGATAATAATTTGTTCTATTCAGTTTTCGATAAAACAAACGGAAATGTTCCGGTCGATAATGTTCAGATTACGAACGCAAATATCGAAGGTCCTTATTTTGACGGTATCAGATTGTTAGTGCGAAATGATACAATATCAGTTGACCAAAATAAATCCAGTTGGAATAATTCGGATATTTACAATTATACTTTTGAAACTTATCATTTTACAGGTGGAGAAATAGGCTCACCAAATGCAGCGGATTACAAAATAATTTTCGGCGATGTGGGAATTGATACTTCCACCTCCATCAATATTAGCGGCAGCAACTTTCCGGCAAAACCGGTTAATTTTAAAGTAATAAATACAACCGAACAAAAGCAGATTGATTTCGGATTTATTGAAATGGATAATACAGGCGGTGAAGGAAAATTTACAACCAGTGGAATATATAAAGACAGAATTATATTTTTAGAAAGCTTCGGAACTCTTGATTTTGTAAAAACTTATTGGGTTTATATGGATGACACGCAAGGAAGTAGAAATCCATCGGCAGGCGACACTCTATCAATTTTTCAATTCAAGCCTTTCTTTTTAAGCGACTCTATTACTTTTTCTACTGATGGAATTACGGATGTAAAAGAAAATCAGATAACTCCGGTAAAATTTATTTTGGGTCAAAATTATCCCAATCCTTTTAACCCAACAACAATAATAAGTTATAGTTTGCCGACAACAAGTTTTGTAACAATTAATATTTATGATATTCTGGGTAGGAAGTTAAAAACATTGGTGGAGGAGAATATTTCTGCCGGTACACACCAAATAATATTTGACGGAAGCAATCTTTCAAGCGGTGTTTATTTTTATCAACTTGAAGCAAAAACACAGTTAGGAAAGAATAGGTTAATTACAAAAAAAATGGTTTTGTTAAGGTAATTTCCGTTTTTATTATACTTTTGATAGTTTAATAATAACAACTGTTCCTTGCGGGGAAGTAGATTCTACATTTATTTCTCCGCCAATATTTTCGATAGATTTTTTGGCAATACTTAAACCCAGTCCCATTCCCTTTTCCTTTGTAGTAAAATCAACTTCAAAAACTTTGCTTAATTTATTTAATGGAATACCATCGCCATCATCAATTACCCTGATTTCAACAACACTTTTTATCGCATCAATTTTTATCTCAATAAATTCAGCATTTGCCTGTATCGAGTTCCTAACAAGGTTAACCAGTGTTCTTTTCAACTGATTCGCATCCGCATTAACGAATACTTCATCCGTGTTTGCCGATATATTTATTTTCGCTTTTTCGTTTTCAAACAAATTTTTAACATCATTCAAAGAAGATAGCAATTCAATTTTTTCCAATTTTATTTTCGGCATTTTTGCAAAGCTGGAGAATTCGGATGCGATATTTTTGAGTATTTCAATTTGTTTTATTACCGTGCCGGTTACACTATAAAATATTTTTTCAAACTTTGGTGATTTTTCTTTGTACGCAATTACTAATTGCTGAACAGAAAGTTTCATAGGAGTAAGCGGATTTTTTACTTCGTGCGCAACTTGCTTTGCCATTTCTTTCCAGGCCGTTTCCCTTTCAATTTCTGCCAAAGCTTTCTGACTTTTTTTCAACTCTTTAACCATGTAGTTAAATTCATTTACCAAATCTTTTACTTCGCCTTCTTCCTTTCGGACAACTTCAAGATTCAAATCACCACTAGCAACTGATTTAGCGGCAACCGTAAGCTGCCGAATAGGAGATGATATTTGTTTTGCCAAAATTGTACTAAATACAATTATCAAAATTATAGCAAGCGAGTAACTTCCAAATAAAAATATATCCAACTCAGTTCCCGACATCGGCAGAAGAATAGGATTAAAGGCATCACTAATTTCTATAACAATATTTTCACCTTTTATTGTTGTTGCCAAATAGAAAGCATTAAATGATTTATTGCCAATTTTTTCTTTCACCACATACGTTTTCAATCCCATGTTTTTCTGCTCGTAATACACTGCCGAGTTAACAATATTGGGAAACAGACCGATATTAAAATATTGCTTATATGAGGAATATATCAATTTATTATTATCGTATATTGAATATTTTATATTTAGATTTTTTGATATTTTATTAAAATATTTTTCAGATGTTTTATTATTCTCCCACGAATGCGCGATTAAATACTGCTCAACAGATTTAGCTCTTTTCTCCAACTTATAATATATGGCGGAATCATTTTTTTCGTCTGTTAATTCCCTTATTGAAATTGCCATTAATACTAACGGAACAATTGAAATTATTAGAAATGCCGTAAATAATTTTGTATCAAAACTTCGTAATATTTTAATCCTATTTTTTTCAAACAAAACGAAATATAGAAACAACAGTAGAATAATTAAAGCACTGTGAATAAATAAAACTTTAAAAAAATGGAACAATCCGAATGCAATTTCTTTTTCCTTAATTCCGATAACAATGGTTTTGGTGATGCTTCCAATATCAGATTTATAAGCGTACAGCGTAAAATCCTTTCCACTAAGTTTGGTGTTTATCCACACTTCATTAAATTTATTATAATGCGATTGCAGAATAAACTTTATTTTTTTACTGCTTAAATTTACATTGGAGCTCTGTTTAAACAGCTTGGAGCCATATAATTCATAAATATTTAATTGCTGGTCATTTATTGCTGAGTTAACAAACGGTTTGGGTGATGTTAAAAATTCCGGCAAAACATTGTGCACAATTCCAATCTCATCCAGAATATTTATTGAAAGAAATCCAATTATGTTATTTTGGTCAACCAGCGGAATACTTCCGCCAATTAACGTTGTGTTACCGGCTTTTAATGTTTTCTTTTCAATTTTTAAATTTATGGCGTTATTCGTTTGACCAAAGTTTGCATTTTTTTCTTTTGATTCTAATCCCAAATTAAAATTCCCGATAAGAGTTGAATGCCTATCGAAAATTTCTATATTCATTTTAGCAGATTCCGAGCTCAAATTGCTGTTGCTCCAAATTTCAAAAGCAGCCATATCCGATTTGTTAATTTCCTTTGATTTTATTCCCACCATCGCAACTTGCCGAACTCTTTTTGAATTTAAAGTTTGAGTAATCAAATATTCGTAATAATTACTTTTGGACTGGGATAACTCAAAAGCAATATTTTTTAATGCATCCTTTTCCTGTTTGGTATTATAATAATTGAGCAAAATAGCCGTAGCAAATGATGAAATGAAAGCGGTATAAAATAAAGTTTTAGGAATTGAAATTTTTTTTTCAGCAATTAAATATGCAACGAAAAATAAAAAAACGATTATCATTATAATTATTGGGATACTTACTTGCGGACTTGGCTGCAGGATATGAAATAGAATTCCAAAAATCACGGTTAAACTAAAAATCAGAAACAAACTCTTTATGCCTTTACTACTTCTATGATTTGTTAACAATAGAAGCAAAGTGGAGATTATTATTAAAAATATTGTAAACCCAAACAACAGTGTATTTATCTGCATCAAAACTGCAGGCGGTTTTGATATGAGATTAAAATCAGAGAAGTAATTTATTGATGAATCAAAAATAACACTTTTACTTGTTGCCCCGACCGCCCTAATCAATAAAACCGATAGAATAATGATGCTTAACATTGCAGTGAAATATTTAGAATTGCTGTTCAATACATTGGAATATCGAAAATATTTAGCGGTAAAACGAAATAATATAATGGCAATTAAAACTGCAAAAATTCCGGTAATCAAAAATTCCAACGGTGATTTTACAATTCCAAAAGCAAAATGTGAAGAGAAATATTCGGGATTTGCTAAATTCGTGTGAAATATTCCTTCAGGAATACCGAGCAAATAAATAAGAATTCTAAAAAAAACAGCAATCGTAACATAAATCAGCAGTCTGTAAATATTTGATTTAATCTTAAATATTTTAGTTGAGCTATAAAAAAGTAAAAATAGTATTCCTATAATTAACAGAACCGATTGTGCAGTAGCAAAAGTATTTTTAATATTGTCAATATATTCAACTCGTCTCGGTTTCGGAAATGAAACATCAAATATTTTTCTCCCATCCTTATCCAATATGTTATAAACAGATAAACTCTTATCGGATATACTTGAATTGCCGGAAGAATTGAAAATAAATTTCACACCAAACTTTTTAGTTAACACATCTTCGAGAAGTTCATTGCTGCTACCGATTGGTAATCTATAATCCTTACTTATGCACCTTAAAATATTAATACTCAAATTATCAGATAGCACCTTAATCTGTGATTTAATTCCCAAATACTTTTTCATACTTAAATCGCAGAAAAATATTTTGTCAGGAACTTCACTAATGCTATTTGCCAAATACCCGTTAATGTAGTTTGACCACAATACCGGATTTCCATCGCCATTATAAATAATTACTGAAAGAGTCGGATATTCATTTTTGATATAGTTCAAAAATGCATTTTGGTTGGGGGATGCTAAACTATTGTTGGAGAATAAATATTTTTTGATATTTTTTAATGCCGATTCTAAGCTGAGTTCCTGCTGATGAATAACTTCTCTGCTTTCAAGCATTATTTGATTTGTAGTAACCTTAGACTCTTCCGCCCAATTGTTTTCAAAGTGAGTAATCAAAACCGGGGAAACAATTCCAATTCCGATAACAATTAAAATTGAAATGAGAGAAATATATTTGTTGATTTTATTCAAGTCGGGAAAAATGTTTAATTAACAACAAATTTAGTAATTCGCCAGTTATGTCCAAACTTACTGAGCGAGACATAAATAGTGGAGTTTTTTCTTATCCCCAGATGTTCATAAGTAGCACTCCCGTAGCCGAAAGGATTTGTGCCGGAAATAGAGACTTTATCAAATGCAAAATACATAATGTTGTGAGTCGAAAAATAATCTTTCAAAAGATAAAAAAGTTGATTGCTGCTAAAATAATTGCTTTTGTTATTAGGAAGACTGATAAAAACCCGATCATAAAAATAATCCGAAATCCCATTTGCAGAACTGTTATTAATACTTCTTTCAATCTTGTGAAATATATTACTTATTTCCCTCTTTTCCCTACGCTGTGTTTGCCCAACGGAAAGCGAGGAAGCAATTATAAAAAAGATTAAAAACGCAATAAATTTTCTGTATTTATATTTTTTTTTCATTGGCTAATAGTAAAATACTATTTATAATTTCAAAGAAACAATTAAATACAAATTTACTTTCCTGAATTTTTCAAAACATTGTGTGCAATTCCAACGCGTCCGGTTCTCACAGTTGGTTTCAATTGCTGTTCCCCTTCAATTAATTGATAAGTCCAATCAAAAATAGCTCTTTCTGTCGTAATAGTTTTAATTCTAATTTTCGCAAAATGATTATCCCAAGTAAAAACCACATAAGTATGTCCGGCTTGAGCATTAACATATTTTACATTGTCGCCTTGTATTAGCGGAACCCAGCCTGTAATTGGAGCAAATGGGATATCATAAATATCGCTTGTTGCGCCCATATCCTGAATTTCAGTATCGGTCCAAACATTTAAATAATAATTTCCGTTATCATTTTCAAAAAAGAAATCCGCCGAAAAAGTTCCATCATTCACATCGAACGGGATAACGGTAAACTCACTAAAATCATAACCCGAAGTATTGGGAAAATTTTTAAAGTCAAAAACAGATTGATTCATTCCTTCGGGACGCGGGGCACCATAAACTTCATCATAACTCAATTCGCTCTCGTTACCGCTTAAATCATAAGCAACAACCGCATAATACCATAGTTCACCATTTCTTGCATCCGAATCAACATAAAAGTTTTGTTCTGTTGAGCCGAGAAGAGTATATTTTCCTTGATATGAACTGGCATAATAAACATTGTAACCGGCTACGTCCGATTCGTTATTATAATCCCAAAGAATATCAACTTCATTATCTCTTACCACTGTTTTAACATTTGTCGGAGCTGCCGGAGGTGTAGTATCAACAACAGGATTATTATTACTTGAACAACTTGACAGCAAAATTATTACGACTAAGGCAATAAATATTTTTAAATATTTCATTTTTATCCTCCAAATTTTTATAGAATAGCTTCAATTAGTGTGCCACTAACTATATAACCAAATAGTCTTATTTTTAAACATAATATTATTGTTATGTATTAGAAAGTAAACAATGTGAATATAAATTTAGAAAAAAAAATTAATAATAAAATGATTTTACAACGAATGGCTTAGTTCTAATAATATCAGCATACTTAATTTTAAAAAAGACTATAGCTAACATAGAGGCACTGTCATGCTATCCGGCAGTTGCCGGATTATTTCAGCATCCTGGACACATCATGAGATTCCGTGTAAGAACATCACGGAATGACGGTGTGTTTTGGAATAGTAAAAGTAATGCTGAGTTAATTAGAACTCAGCCATACCCAATATAATTCAAGCAAATGCGATTTTTGACTTCACCTAACTATCTATATTCTACCAGCGATTCAGAGTCAAAATTAAAACTAACAGTAGCAATTATTTACAACATTAAATGAAAATTGTAGAACCGACTTTCCTCAAAGAGTTCTGCGAACAGTCGGTTTATTTTTTTATTTTTTTAAAAAGAAACTTTACTGCTGTTTATCAAAGTTTTTTCTACATTTAACAATGAACAAACCGGAAGGTTTGTTCTACAATAAAAATTTAATATTGAAAGCTGTATTATTTGACTCTGAATTGCTATATTCTACTAAATTCATCTTCAAAAAATAATTGTCCGTTATTAATTACCGCAACAGACTTTCCTGTTAATAGTCGGTTATTAAATGGAGAATTTTTCGATTTGGATTTAAATCTTTTAACGTCAACTGTCCAAATAATTTCAGTATCCATTACAGTCATATTAGCTTTTTTGCCGATTTCAAATTTAGGAATTGGTAAATTTAAAATTTTTCTCGGATTGATTGATAGTTTTTCAACTAATTGTTCGAGTGTTAAATATCCTTTATTAACCAATTCGCTAATCGACAATCCTAATTGAGTTTCAAGACCGATAATACCATTCGGCGCGTATATAAATTCCATTTCCTTTTCTTCAATTGAATGAGGTGCATGATCACTGGCAATACAATCAATAGTTCCATCTTTTAGTCCCTCAATAATTGCCTCAACATCTTCCTGCTGTCTTAAAGGAGGACTCATTTTAAAGTTTGTGTCGTACATTTTCAGTGAATCGTCCGTTAGTGAAAAGTGATGCGGAGTTGCTTCCGCCGTAACATTCAAACCTCTTGCTTTGGCATTACGAACTAACTGCACACCGTTTTTTGTGCTGATATGTGCAATGTGAATTCTGCCTTTTGTATATTCGGCAATTTGAATATCACGCATAATTATTAAATCTTCAGCTACGGAAGGAATTGGAGGCAAACCGAGAAGAGTAGAAATTTCACTTTCATTCATCGAGCCTCCTGAAAGTGATTCGTCCTCGCAATGTTCAATTAGCAGAGCGTTGTGCATTGATAAATATTCCAAAGCGTGCCTAACAATTTCGGCTGTTTTTACGGCAGTGCCGTCATCGGAAAACGCAACTGCACCGGCATCTGTAAGTTCTGCAAACGGAGCTAATGTCTCTCCTTTACGCCCAATTGTTACAGCACCAATCGGGTTAACATCAACAAGATGATTTTTTGATTTTCCAATTATTGAGGTTACTACTTCAGCGGAATCAATTGTCGGATTTGTATTCGGCATACAGGCAATTCCTGTAAATCCTCCGGCAGCAGCGGCATTGCTGCCTGAAAGAATTGTTTCTTCGTCTTCGCGTCCCGGTTCTCTTAAATGCACATGCATATCATAAAATCCGGGTACTGCAATTTTACCTTTTAATTCCAAAACTTTATCCGCATCGCTTCCCTGTATATTTCCAATTTTTGTAATTATCCCATTTTCAATTAAGACATTATTTATTTCATCTAATTTCTGTTCGGGATTTAATAATCGTATATCTTTAAGAAGTAGTTTCATATTTTACCTTTATTGCATTGTTCCTAATAAATAAAGCACAGCCATTCTGACTGCGACACCATTTGTAACTTGGTCAAGAATAATTTGATAGGGACCATCGGCAACGTCAGAAGAGAGTTCAACACCTCTGTTAATTGGTCCCGGGTGTAGAATTAATATATCGGGATTATTTTTTTCAATTCGCTCGGAAGTAATTCCAAAATAATTATGATATTCCCTCAATGAAGGAAATGTGCTGCCTGCTTTTCTTTCCAATTGAATTCGCAGGACATTCAAAACATCGTGTTCTTGCATTGCTTTATCAATATTATTATAAACTTTTACACCGAACGATTCTATCCCTTTGGGAATCATTGTTGCAGGACCGCAGATAGAAACTTTTGCACCAAGTGTGGTTAATCCGAAAATATTGGACAAAGCTACACGACTATGAGAAATATCGCCGACAATACAAACTTTTAAGCCCTTTATTTTATTTGTTTTTTCTCGAATGGAATACATATCTAACAAAGCTTGTGTAGGATGCTCATGTCGTCCGTCTCCGGCATTGATAATACTTGCGTTTGTAACTTTAGTAAGGTAAAGTGGGACTCCGGCGGATTCGTGCCGGACAATTACCAAATCGATTTTCATCGCTTCAATGTTTTTTATTGTGTCCTTAAAAGATTCGCCCTTACTTGAACTACTGCCGGCTTTGGAGAAATTAATCGTATCTGCAGATAATCTTTTTTCTGCAAGTTCAAATGATAATCGCGTACGAGTGGAATTTTCATAAAAAAGATTTAATATAGTTTTGCCCTGAAGTGTCGGGACCTTTTTTATCGGTCTTTCCAAAACTTCCCTGAATGTTCGTGCAGTATCCAAAATTAATTGAATATCTTCAGTGGGAACATTATGCAGACCAATTAAATGTTTACTTGATAAACCCATAAATTTTCTCTTTAATTATTTTTTTGAAATATCAACAAGATAAACAGCATCTTCACCGTCAATTTCTTCCATTTGCAAACGAATCTCTTCGTTAATTGAAGTTGGAATATTTTTCCCAACAAAATCGGCTTTAATCGGCAGTTCTCTATGACCTCTATCAATCAAAACACAAAGTTGGATAGTGCGGGCTCTTCCCAAATCCATAATCGCATTCATTGCACTCCGTGTTGTCCTTCCGGTATAAAGTACGTCGTCAATCAATACAATATCTTTTCCATTCATATCAAAAGTAATGTCGGTAACTGAAACTTCGGGCTGTTTCAATCGAGTTCTAAAATCATCACGATAAAGTGTAACATCCAAAACACCAAGTTGCAGTTTTGTTTTATCAATTTCTTCAATTTTTTTCCGAATACGTTTTGCAAGAAATTCCCCGCGTGTTCGCATTCCAAGTAAAACAATATTTTTAGTTCCGCTGTTTCTTTCAAGTATTTCATGTGCGAGGCGTGTAATTGTTCTTGACAGCCCTTCTTTGTCGATAATTGTTGCTTTAATGTCCATATACAAAAAATCCTCATTGACTCGCGTCGCAGAGGTTCCTATTAATTATTATATATTATGTTGTTTGTTTTCATTCCTTGCTTATCTCACGGGATAATATTAAAGGATATTATTTCCAACAAAGATAGGAATTATAAATCAATAATCAAAAATAATATTTTCAGACATAAAAAAAGAGGCTTAAAAAAGCCTCTTTTTTTTATAAATAATTTTGAATTGTTTTTAATTCAATACTTTGAATTCAATTCTTCTGTTCATCGCTCTGCCCTTTGCAGTTTTGTTAGATGCCATTGGATTTGATTCGCCATATCCTTTAACAACCATTCTGTCTGCACTAACACCGCGAGCCATTAAATAATCCTTAACAGCTTGAGCACGTTTAACTGATAACCTCATGTTATTCTTTTCGCTTCCGATATTATCAGTATAACCTTGAATTTCAACTCTAACATCAGGATGAGAAAGAAGAACTTGATTTGCATGCCACAATACAGGGAATGCTTCATTTTTAAGAGATGCACTGTTGAAAGCAAAATTAGCACCAACCAACACCCAATTGTTATTCATCGCTGCTGCAACAGGTTTTTCAACTACAACTTGTTTAATAACTTCTCTCGGGATATATTTTTTAACTATATTTTCAATTCTTTCATAGTCAACATTATCAGGTGTTTCAAGTCCGTTGTACAATTGGCAAAGTTTTGAAGGTTCGCCTTGTTTAAAATAATAATTTGCACCAATATCAAATGTCATGTACATATCTGTATTTCCACCAAAAATACCGCCGCCAGTTGTTCCGTAAACTCCGTCAACCCAACTGTTTGCAACCGAGTGCATTCCAAGTTCACTAACAATTTTCCATTTAGGAGCAACTGTCCACTCAGCACCAATACCAAGATTAACTTGATAATCAGTAAAATTATCACTCGTGGTAGTGTATGGACCGCTTAAAGATCCGTAAACACCGCCAACCCCAAAATTAAAATACGGAGAAACAACTTCACAAGGTGCAAGATAATAAACCAAGTCAATGTCGCCGCTGATCAAATTATTTTCAATTGATGCCCCAGGTATGGTACGTTTCCCAGCGAGGTGATTATAACTGCCTCTGAAACGAAGACCGACATGTTCTGAAAAATTTCTTTGAATTGATAAATACCCGCCGTAAGTTGAATTATCAGCAACAATATTTGTGCTTACCAAATGGGGATATGAAAACCCAAAACCAAATGCCCAGCTCTTTTTAGCTAATTGTGCATTAGATGTTGAAAATGTTGCAAATAACAGTACCGCACTTAAAAACGATAAGAATTTTTTCATCCTATCCTCCCTCATATTAATGAATATTCTAATTTATTTTTGTTTTGATAATTACGATTACATATTTAACTATTTTAATTATTAAATGCAATAATCAAAATTAATAATGCTCAAATTTTACTTTTAGTTCAAATAGCATTATTTTTGCTATTCAATTTTCGGGGTGTGGCGCAGCCCGGTAGCGCGCTTCGTTCGGGACGAAGAGGCCGTAGGTTCAAATCCTATCACCCCGACAAAATTTTGAATAACCGTCTTTAAATTTTATCAAAAGAAATAATCATTTTAGTTTCGTATTCAATCTTTTTAAAAAAATAATTTGAGTTAATTATTATGGCTAAAAATTCTTCGTTCGACATTGTTTCAGAAGTAGATTTTCAAGAGGTTGATAATGCAATCAACCAAGCAGTAAAAGAAATTCATCAGCGTTACGATTTGAAGAATTCAAAAACAGAACTACTGCTGAACAAAAAGGATAATTTCATTTCTATTAATTCAAAAGATGATTATTCTCTCAAGGCTTCTATCGATATTCTTCAATCCAAATTTTTGAAAAGAAGCATCCCG
>VAPK010285100.1_pt1 | contig 13870 bp, 12 predicted proteins | sample 3395031 | NCBI WGS metagenome assembly VAPK01 (sample SAMN08290443, study PRJNA428436) | hydrothermal vent metagenome | isolation source: Deep-sea hydrothermal vent chimney 1 | place: Pacific Ocean: Juan De Fuca Ridge | reverse complement strand
AATAAATAAATCCATTTTATTTTTTTGAGTCAACAAATATCGGATATAATTTTATCTTTGGCATTTAGAACTACCCTAAAATTAATAATAATGAACAAAGCCGTACTTTTAATAATTGTTGTGAATGTTTTAGTGTCGTTTAAAGGTTTTAAGGATAGAGTATTCTTTGAGAAGTTTAAGTTTCAAATCGGACCAATAATAAATGGTGAAAAGATAAGAATTCTGTCCTCAGGATTTTTACATGTTGATCAGAGTCATTTGTTTTTCAACATGTTAACCTTATATTTTTTTGCAGACCCTGTGATTGCCCATGTTGGAATTCCAAAATTTTTAGCGATCTATTTTGGTTCTTTATTAGCGGGTAGTTTATTTGGATTAAGTTTTCATAAAAAAGAGCCCTATTACAGTGCTGTTGGAGCGTCTGGGGCTGTAATGGGAGTTTTATATGCAGCAATCATGTTGAACCCTGGAATGAATCTATACTTGTTTTTTATTCCAATTCCCATACCAGCTTATATTTTTGGAGTTGGCTATTTGTTATATTCCATGTTTGGGATGAAAAAACAGTGGGGTAATATTGGTCATAGTGCACATTTAGGTGGTGCTATCGGAGGATTTATTTTAACAATTGTTTTGTTTCCTCAAGTTGTAATGCAAAATAAATTAATGGTAATCATATTGGCGATCCCAATTGTATTGATGTTTGTATTTAAAGATAAGCTAGAGGCTAAATAAATGGCAAACTCGTATAAAACAACTACAATTTTTGAGATGCTCAAATTAGTTTTAAATAATCGGTATAATTTCCTTGTTTTTACTACATTTGCCGAACATTTCTAAAAAACGAAAAAGCACTCTTTTTCAGATAATAAAATCAAGAATGGAAGAAAAGAAATTTGATCTTAACTCACTTATAGGGTTTGTATTACTTGGGGCAATAATGATTTTTTATTTTTATAATAATCAACCTACACCAGAAGAAATTGCCAAGGAAAAAACAATTCAGACTCAGGATTCAATTGATAATATCCAAAAAACAGTAGAAAAAAATAATAATGCTGTTGAAAATAATACTGAAGTTAGCAATACTTTACCATCAGACTCTTTGGTTCAAGTACAAACCCAGAATAAATTAGGTGCATTTGCTTATAGTGCATCTTTACCCTCCGCGAAAGCGCATGAAACAGTTATAGAAAATGAATTGGTAAGAATTAAAGTATCTAATTTAGGAGGTGAAATTACAGAGGTTTTATTGAAAAAATTTGAAACCTACAGCCATTTACCTTTGTATTTGGTAAAAGATAAGAACGCATCTTTTAACCTATCGTTTGCTACCCAAGACAATAGAAATTTACAGACCAAAGACTTGTTTTTTGAGCCTACACTGAGCAATAATGGAGACAATCAGGTATTATCTATGAAGCTTAAAGTTGCGGCTAATAAATATTTAGAATACCGCTATGAGTTGAAGCCGGATGATTATATGCTGGATTTTGCGATTAAAAGTCAAGGAATGAGCGGGGCAATAAATACTTCACAAAATATCAATTTAGATTGGAATTTTAAAAGTTTCAGAACAGAGAAAAGTGTAAAGTACGAAAACCAATACACAGATCTTAGATATCTTCAAAATGATGAATTTGAATACATGAACGCGATGAGCGATGAAGATGAAGATGATGCAGAAAAATTAAATTGGGTAGCTTTTAAACAGCAATTTTTCACCTCGGTTTTGTTAAGCGATGAACCATTTGAAAAAGCTAAATTAATTTCGAGAAATTTAGTTAAAGATGAAGATATTGATACAGTTTTTACAAAACAATATCTCGCCTCTATACCGTTACAAGCTAAAAATGGTGAGTTAAATTATAATATGAACATGTATTATGGTCCGGTTGATTACGACATATTAACAAAATATGAAGGAAAGCAATTGGATAGGATAATGAGTTTGGGGTGGGGAATCTTTAGATGGATCAATAAATATGTATTTATTCCTGTATTTGGTTTCTTGAGTTCATTTATTGGTAATTTTGGAATTGTTATTATTTTATTGACAATTGTTGTTCGAATTATCATGTCACCGGTTGTTTATAAATCGTATTTATCTAGTGCTAAAATGAAGGTTTTACGACCTGAAATGCAGGAGATTAACGAAAAATTAAAAGGTAAGGAAAATGCCATGAAACGCCAGCAGGAAACTATGGCGCTACAAAGAAAAGCAGGAGTTAATCCGTTAAGCGGATGTATACCTGCCTTGATACAAATGCCTGTTTTCTTTGCTTTATTTAGATTTTTTCCGGCAAATATTCATATTAGACAACAAGGATTTTTATGGGCAGACGATCTATCGGCATATGATGAAGTGTTGAAATTACCATTTAAGATTCCGTTTTATGGAGATCATATAAGTTTGTTTCCCATATTGGCATCTGTTGCTATCTTCTTTTATATGCAAATGACCCAGAGTCAGCAAATGAACATGCAACAACCGCAACAAGAAGGTATGCCCGATATGCAAAAAATGATGAAGATGATGATGTATTTTTCACCGGTTATGATGTTATTTTTCTTTAACAGTTATGCGAGTAGTTTGAGTTTATACTATTTTGTATCTAACTTATTAACCATAATTATTATGCTCGTAATAAAGCATTATATTATTGATGAAGAGAAAATTCACGCTCAAATTCAGGAGAATAAAAAGAAACCTGCTAAAAAGAAAAGCGCTTTTCGTCAGCGATTGGATGATGCAATGAAACAAGCCCAAGTGCAGCAGGAAAAACAGAAAAAAGGGAAAAAGTAAGACAGAAGACGGAAGACAGAAGAAATTTAGCCAATAATTAGTGCATTAGCGGCAATTGAAAAATCTCGACAACAATACTCTTTGTGTTTGAATAACGTGTGACCACCATTTTCGGATTATCAATTGTAAAAGGCGGTAAACGCAAGACATATGACAATTAGCCAATAAGCCAATAATTAGCGCATTAGCGGCATTTCAAAAACCTCAACAACTATGCTCATTGTGTTTTTTAATAAACAGAATATCAAACTGAATAGAGAAACTGATTCTTAGATTCAATGCCATAGGCTAAAGAGTATAAGCTTAAGAATAGAATTATAAACTCTGCCCTTGTGGTAGGTTATGAGCTCGAATGGTTTAATCCTTTAATCATTCAGACTCTTGTTTGTTCTCCATAATTTTAATAAAATTATAGTATACTTCAGCACCATCATACAATGCCTGAATAGAAATATTTTCATTTTTATTGTGTACAGCTTCAACTTGTTCTCTCGTTAAATAAACAGGTATAGTGGCATAGGAATCTATATTATGCGCTCTAAAAGCTCTTAAATCACTTACATTAGGTAAAAAGAGAGGGATGACGGTAGCATTTGTAAATTTTCTGGAAATAGCGTTTTCTAAATTCTTATAATACAAATTCTTAGTTGAAGATGGTTCATGACCAATTGATTGCTGAGCAATTGAAATTTTTATTTGATCATTTTTAAGACGTTTTTTAATTTCTTCTAAAAACTCATCTTCATTGGTTTCAGGTAAAAGTCTACAATCTAAATAAGCAGTAGTTTTAGATGATATTTTGTTATACGAATTACTATTTGTTTGCATACTCGTAAGTGTAATGGTATTTGAAAATAGAGAAAACATTTCGGGATGTTTTCTCAATTTGGGTACAAGTATAGGTTTAAACAACCTGGGATTTTTTAAGATCAATTTTTCCAAACCTTTTTTTTGTAATGCCAAATTCTTTAAAAATGAAACATTTAATTCGTTGTAAATTGCTTTATTTTTCTTTTTTGTCAATTTACTTAATGCTATGACCATATCTTTATTGGCATATTTTAAGGGGGTAATTGAACCATGCCCATTGGTATTTGACTCTAGTTCTAGCTCTAGCCATAATGGTCTTTTTTGAGAAACTGAGATTCCAAAAATAGGATTCTCAAAACTGCCTCCCAAAATAGAAGTAAGTTCCGATGGCCCTTCTCCAATCACAACAACCGGATTTAAAATATCTAAATAATTTTCTAAAACATATTTCATGCCACCATCACATTGGGTTTCTTCACAGGACACAGCTAAAAACGTGATATTATACTTGCAATTATTTAAATTTACATTACTCATAAATTGAACTATGCTAGACAATTGCATCAATGCTGCTCCTTTATTATCTATTGCCCCTCTGCCAAAAACTTTGTCTTTAATAATTTTACCTGAATAGGCACCATTGAGAGAAGTGGTCGATTCTGGAATTACATCGATATGATTTAACAGAATGATATTTGGTTTATGGGATGATAATGGAAAAACAGATGCCGCAAAATTGTAATTGCCATTTTTACTTCCAAAATCACTAATATGCAATCCGTTTTTTTCGCAAACAGATTTAATAAATTCACCGGCTTCCTCTTCATTTCCAGATATGGATGAAATACGAATATATTTTCCGAGAATATATTCTAAAGATGTAGGTTTCTTATCAAATTCTAAAAAGAAATTATTGGTAAATTCTAAAGAATGATCATATTCGGCATTCTGGCAATAGCCAATCCCGCAAATAAACAATATGAATAATGCAATTTTTCTCACGGCTAGTAGTGCAAGTTAATAGCAGGTAAAGCTAGTAAAAATATTAATAACACCATTTTAATATGGATTGTTTTCAGGTAACCAATGAAATTTAAAAAGTGTATTGATAAAGAATTATTTTTCGGATATTTGCAATCCTTATAAAACGGGAATCTTAAATAAAAATATATAATAATAAATGAAACCAGGAATTCCAAAAGGGACAAGAGATTTTTCGCCTATAGAAGTAGCGAACAGAAATTATATATTGACCACAATCAAACAGGTTTTTGAAACATTTGGTTTTCAACCAATAGAAACACCTGCTTTTGAAAATTCTAGCACTTTGTTGGGTAAATATGGTGATGAAGGAGATAGATTGATATTTAAGATCTTGAATTCTGGAGATTATTTAAGAAAAGTAGATGAACAACTTTTAGAGGAGAAGGAATCTGTAAAACTCTCTGCTAAAATCTCAGAAAAGGCCTTGAGATACGATCTAACTGTTCCTTTTGCAAGATACGTGGTTCAATACCAAAATGATATTGTTTTCCCATTCAAAAGGTATCAAATGCAACCCGTTTGGCGAGCCGACAGGCCACAAAAAGGCAGATTTAGAGAGTTTTATCAATGTGATGCAGATGTGGTAGGGAGTAAAAGTCTTTGGCAAGAGGTCGAATTTGTTCAGTTATACGATGCTGTTTTTAGCAAACTCGGGTTAACCGAAACAATTATTAAGATAAATAACAGAAAACTTCTATCCGGGATAGCTGAATTAATTGGAGCAAAAGATAAATTGATCGATTTTACTGTAGCTTTAGATAAGTTGGATAAAATTGGGATGGATGGGGTTATTAAGGAGATGCAATTGAAAGGTATTTCGGAAGAAGCACTAAAAAAGCTACAACCATTGTTCCAATTAAAAGGATCTAATAAAGAAAAATTGGTTCAGTTAGCCAATTTACTTTCCAATTCTGATGAGGGTTTACAAGGAGTAGAAGAATTGAATTATGTTGTTGAAAAAATAGAGAGCCTTGGCTTACAAAGTGCTGTGTTAGAATTAGATGTCACTTTAGCCAGAGGACTAAATTATTACACTGGCGCTATATTTGAAGTGCAAACCAATAAAGTGAAAATGGGTTCTATTGGAGGCGGAGGAAGATATGATGACCTAACAGGAATATTCGGATTAAAAAATATTAGCGGAATTGGTATTTCTTTTGGGTTAGATAGAATTTATTTGGTTTTAGAGGAGCTGAATTTGTTTAAAAATACAGAACTGCCAAAACCAAAAGTACTATTCACAAACTTTGGTGAAAAGGAATCTTTATATTGTATGTCTTTATTAAAGGAATTGCGAATAAAAGAGATTAAATCGGAATTGTATCCCGATAGTTCTAAATTAAAGAAACAAATGAACTATGCCAATAAGCGTAAGATTCCATTTGTTGTTTTGGTAGGAGAACAAGAATTATTGCAAGGAAATTATACAGTTAAAAATATGACAACCGGAGAACAGGTTACATGTAATAAAGAGGAGTTAATACGACTAATATCTGAATAAAATAATATTATTAAAAACAATGTTGTAATTTTGCAGCATAAATAAAGACGATAATGTTTGAAGGAAAAAACGGTAAATTAGAAGAAATGATAGATGAAATAGGTGATAATCATGCGTCTAGCTCTGCTGAAACTCCTTTACGGGATGATGCATTTGCCTTAACAGATTCAGAAAAAATAAAATCTATTCAAAAAGATTTTTATAATATATTGCACACCTTGGGTATGGATATGACCGATGACAGCCTGAAGGGAACTCCTAAAAGAGTGGCAAAGATGTTTGTCAATGAAATTTTTGGAGGCTTAAATTTGATGAATAAGCCAAAGCTTTCCACCTTTGAGAATAATTACAAATATGGTGAAATGTTGGTTGAAAAAAACATAACTGTTTATTCAACTTGTGAACATCACTTGTTGCCAATAGTTGGTAAAGCACATGTGGCTTATATTTCTAATGGAAGAGTAATTGGTTTATCAAAAATGAATAGAATTGTTGATTATTATGCCAAGAGACCTCAGGTACAGGAAAGATTAACCATGCAGGTTGTTCAAGCTCTTCAAAAGACACTTGGTACAGAAGATGTGGCTTGTATTATCGATGCGAAACACCTTTGTGTTAATTCTAGAGGTATAAGAGATATAGCAAGTAGTACGGTAACCTCCGAATTTGGCGGAAAATTCAAAAATGAAGCTGTCAAAAGAGAATTACTGGACTATATCAAATTGGAAACAGAATTCGAATAAAAATTATTCTAAATTTTGTAAAAATTCTAAAGTATCAATTCCATCGGCATAGTCATTTAATTGTGGTCTTTGCGTTTGTCCGAATTTAATCATACTATCTATTTCCAGATTTCCAACAATGCATTGAATTTGCTCCTTTTCTGATTCCAGTTTGATTTTTAAATCACTTAAGTTGTTGTAATATTCATAAAACAAGGAAGCAATAGGAGAAGTATAGCTAGAATCTTCCTTTAAAATTAAAAACCCATTTTCTATTAATTCAAACTGGCTCATTAAATAAACAGCTTTGTTGTAATCGTAATTATTCTCGTATTTTTTATAATTTATAATTCCGTTAAACGGATAAATAGCCTTGAACAATTTATCAAAATCATAATTTTTTGGAACAAATAATTTAGCAACACTCCTACATCCCAATCCAAAATACTGGAAAATATCCTCACCTAATCCTTCTAATTCACTCTTTGATTCATTGCCAGTAAGAATGGCCACTGAATTTCTATTTTGGCGAATAATGTTTGGGTACTTCCCAAAATAATAATCAAAATACCTGGCTGTATTATTACTTCCCGTAGCAATTACTGCATCAAAATTACGCAACTTATCATTAGAAAAATGTATTTTTCCTTGAAATTCAGGTTCAATTTTTTCTAAATATTTAGCTATTAAAGGTAGAAAATGTTGATCGGTAGAGGCTTGTTTTATATTAACATGAAAACCTGAAATAAGTACTGACAAAAAATCGTGGAAACCGACCAAGGGGATATTTCCTGCCATAATTAAACCAATTGTTTTTGTTTGATTTGTATTTAAATTATATAATGAAGTCCAATTATTTAAGTTGTTCAAATTCAAAATATTACTCCAACTATTAAAAGCGTAAATAATATTCTCTTTGGTAAACCATCCATTAAATTCGTAAGCCCTGTTAATTTGCATTTTAAACATATCAAAAAACAAGTCATTATATGCTACATTTTTGTTCTTTTTAATTTTTTCTGTACTGAACTGATTTAAAAATTCGCCCAATTTTACAAAAGCATTAATTCTTTTTTCAACAGTCATTATTAATTGAATTATTAATCATGGAAATATTATCTTTGCGCTGCAAATTTATAATATTATGGCAATTATAATAACAGATGAATGTATTAATTGTGGGGCTTGTGAACCAGAGTGCCCGAATACGGCCATATACGAAGCAGCTGAAGAATGGAAATTTGCAGAAGGAACTGCTCTTAGCGGGGATATAATACTTCCAAACGGAACACAAGTTAATGCAGAAAAAGAACAGGAGCCTATAAATGATGAAATTTACTATATCATACCAGATAAATGTACTGAATGTAAGGGATTTCATGACGAGCCTCAATGTGCGGCTGTTTGTCCGGTAGATTGCTGTGTTCCTGATGATGAACATATTGAAAATGAGTCAGATTTATTAAAGAAAAAGAAATTTTTACACAAAGAGTAAGCATTTATTATTTAACTATTTTATAATGAGAATTACAATATTGTTTTTATTTATGACAATTTCAGGGTATTCCCAGTTTCAAAGAAGCGATTCTGTGGGTAGTTTTTATGTGATAAAAAGTAAACTAGTTTGGGAAAAGTATTATCATTTAGGTGATATCAATGAATTGGATAGACAATTAAAAAATAACGATTTAACCAATAATCTTGAAATTTTGGATTTTGGAACATCGGCTATGAGCAATTTAGTTGAAATTCCAGGAAATAACCTCCCTACTTATACAAATAAAGGCTTTAAGGCATTTATTGTTATTGATATTATTAACGATAAATACAGGGTAAGCGTTAAATCGATCAGCTTTCCGGAATATGTAGAAGAACGCTACTATTATAATTATAATGCAGGAAAAATCACCACTGGAGGAACACTGGATTATTATATTTTAAGACAAGATGAAACTATAAAAAGAAACAATGCAAGTTTAAACGTATTGAACAGTTTTGATACGAGTTTTTCTATGGTATTTGATGCTATGGGAACTCCGATAAGTGAATAGGAAGTGAGAAATCAAAAGCCTAAAGAAAAAGTATTGGGTATTGAGAAGTTGAAGGTATTATTTTAAACACAGATCAACTTCTCCCATTTTTAAGGGGAGATGCCCAAAGGGCAGAGGGGTTTAAAGTCGACTATTTTTAATATTGAAAAAGATAAAAACCGGTCAACACTAATCAAGGGAGTTTATTGAGAAGTGATTATATTTTCCTGCAACCAGCAACCAGCAACCAGCAACCAGCAACCAGCAACCAAACCACCAAAAACTACTCCCCCCGAGCCTTATTTTCCAAAGTAATTAAACTATTGTAAATAAATGAATTAACCGGGGTTTCAATCTGTAGCTCTTTACCCATTTTCACAATAAACCCATTAAAATTATCCAGTTCACTGGGTTTTCCTTCCATCATATCTCTTTGCAAAGAAGAAGTAGTTTGATAATTCAACTTATCAATTACACCAATCATTTTATCAATATCTATTTGATCTAAATCTATACCTTTTTTATTCGCTATTTCAACAATTTCCTGCGCAGTTTCTATCATTTTTTGTCTAAGAAAATCATTTTCTCTAATTTTTCCCAAAACACTTCTTGTCAGTGCACCCATACCGCTAATGGTTGTAATAAAGAGGAATTTTCTCCAAATTTCGAGATGAATGTTTTTTGATAGTGTATTTTTAATTTTAGATTTATCAAAAATGGATTTTACCTTTACGATTCGTTTTGTGATTTCATTATTGTATTCTCCAAAAATAATTTCAGGCTCAATCCCAAAATGATTGATGATACCGGGTTTTTCAATTTTACTTACAATTTTACACAAACCTGCAACTACATGATTAGAACTCAAGACGGTAAGTAATTTATCTGCATTATCCGCTCCGTTTTGCAGTGGTAAAACCATTGCATTTTCGTTTAAAAATGGTTTTATCTGTTTTGCAATATCTATTATTTGCCATGATTTTACTCCTAAGATAATAAGTTGTGCATTTTTAATAATAGACACATCACTACTTACACTGGGATGCACAGTAAAATCACCATTTATACTTTTAATTTGCAATCCGTTCTTGCAAATGGCTTCCAAAGTTATTCCCCGGGCAATAAAATCAATATCAAAACCTGCTTTTGACATTTTAGCTCCGAAATATCCTCCAACACCACCGGCACCAATTACTACAATTTTCATTCGTATATATTAATAATTCGAGTATAAATTTACCTTTTTTATTGATATAACTTTATTAATTAATTTAGATTTGGGTTCATTAATATTTCGAATTTAATTCAGAGAAACGCATGTTCAATACCAATTAAAATTTATACTTTTGATTACTTAATTAAATGATTAGAGGCTAATAAAATGAAAAACATCTCACGTAGGAAAATGATAGCATTAAGCGGACTTACAACTGGAGGTTTACTTTCAACCTTGTCAATAAACACGCTTAACGCGCAAGGAAAAAAAGATAAATTGAAAGTCCTGGTTGCAGGAGCACACCCAGATGATCCGGAAACGGGATGTGGAGGAACCATGATACAATTAGCGCAACAAGGTCATGAAGTAGTTTCATTCTACCTAACTCGAGGTGAAGCAGGTATTGCGAATACATCTCATAAAAAAGCGTCTAAAATTAGAACAAAAGAGGCCAAAGAGGCGTGTAAAATAATAGGTTCAAGACCTTTATTTGCTGATCAGATAGATGGTGATACAAAAATAGACCAGGAACAGTATAAAAAAGTACAAGATCTTATTCAAGAAGAAAAACCAGATTTGGTTTTTACGCATTGGCCAGTTGATTCGCATAGAGATCATCGCATTACTTCTAACTTGATATACGATGCCTGGATCGAATCAAATAAAAGTTTTATTTTGTACTATTACGAAGTATACACAGGCGAACAAACCCAAAACTTCAATCCAACTCATTATGTTGATATTTCATCCGTTGAGAATGAAAAACGAAAAGCATGTTTTAAGCATAAAAGTCAGAATCCTGAAGAAATTTATGATTACCACTCAAAAATGAGTGAATTTAGGGGGATGGAATTCAATTGTCAACATGCAGAAGCCTTTGTTAGTCATACACAAAGTAAGAAAGGTCTTTTTTAAAATAAATTTCCATGGAAAGAGATAGTTGTAAAATAACAGATAAAAATAATAGTTGTTGTTCCGGTCATACCGATAAGGAAGAATTAGTGATGAAAGATCATTGGAACAATACTTATTCAAAAAGTACAAGCGAAAAACTAGGATGGTTTGAAACCGATCTTTCTCCAACTTTAGATTTAATTACGAAAACTGGAATAAAAAAAACAGATCTTATATTAAATGTTGGTTCTGGGAATACCACTTTGATAGACAAGCTTCTAGAAATTGGCCATACCAATCTAATAGCTACAGATATAAGTGACATTTCTTTGCAAAAACTAAAAGCCAGACTAGGAGAAAGTAAAATAGAATACATTGTTGATGATCTAACAAATCCCGATAAACTGAAGCAAATAGCTCCTGTAAAGCTGTGGATAGATAGAGCAGTACTCCATTTTTTTACAGAAGATAAAGACCAAAACACCTATTTTAATTTGTTGCGAACAACAGTTGTAAAAAACGGTTTTGTGATTCTGGCAGAATATAATTTAAATAGCGCCAGTAAATGTGCCGGATTACCGGTGCATAGGTATAGCAAAGAAATGTTAGTAAAAAAACTAGAATCGAACTTTAAACTATTAGAAAGTTTTGAGTATATCTTCACCATGCCTTCCGGAGATAAGAGACCATATATCTACACACTTTTTAAAAAATTATAATTTAAATTATTTGGAAAATATTTTTTGTTATAGATCGTTTGTAACAATGGCTTGTTTATTGCAGGTAAATGTTTTTTAAAATAATAAATTTTCAATTGCAATGTTGTTGCATGAAAAATTTGTTTATTTTTGCCGAGATTTATGAAGTATATTGTTATCATATTGTCAATTTTTACTATTACTATGTCAGCTATTCCTTGCGATGATGATGTGGCAAAGTTAGATACAGACCTTACTGTAGTATCGACTGATATACAGCATAATTCAACAGATTTAGGAGATTTATGCTCTCCGTTTTGTACTTGTGTTTGTTGTGCCAGTGTGGTAATTCAACCTACTTTTTTACAAGAATCTTTAATTTCAGAGAATATTTACTCTGATTTGAATACAAGCTATTTGTTTTCTTATTCTAGCGATTACTTAGATCGCATTTTCCAACCACCTAGGGTTTAATATAAGTTTTCCTTCTCGGAATTGTTAATTCATCTATATGCTTGTTTAGCGTATGGCTTGATCTCATACTATATAATTATTTTTTTTCAATATTTAAACAAAATAAAATGATAAATAAAATCATTAATTTTTCTATTAACAATAAATTCATAATTGGTTTACTTGTTCTTGTCTTAGTTGGAGTAGGGGTTTATTCAATGCTGAATATAAAATTAGGATCGTTACCCGATATTACAAATAATCAGGTACAGGTAATTACTGTAGCACCTAACTTGGGAACGCAAGATATTGAGCAGTTTGTAACCTATCCCATCGAGCTCTCGGTTGCGAATTTACCAAGTGTGATAGAGCTTCGTTCTGTTTCACGTTTTGGTCTTTCTGTTGTAACTATAGTATTTGACGATGACATGGGTACCTATTTACCACGACAGTTGGTTCAAGAAAAACTAACCGAAATACTTGAGGATATACCTGAGGGTTTTGGAAAACCATTTATGGCACCAATTGCAACTGGATTAGGAGAAATATATCAATATTCTCTTGTTCCTAAAAAAGGATTCGAACACAAATATTCACCTGCAGAACTACGTACTATTCAAGATTGGATAGTTAAAAGACAAATGGCTTTAGTGCCAGGCGTAGTTGAAATTAACTCTTTTGGTGGAAATGTAAAACAATATGAAATTGCATTAGATCCCAATCGATTGAACAGTATGGGGGTTAGTATCAACGAAGTTTTTGAAGCTTTAGAACAAAACAATTCTAATACCGGTGGTGCTTACATAGAGAAAAACCATCAGGCAAATTTTATTAGAGGTGAAGGTCTGGCAAGAACCATTGAAGATATTGAAAATATTGTTGTAAAAAATAATAAAAATGCACCTATTTTAATCAAAGATGTTGCAGATGCGGTTCATTTTGGTTCGGCTGTTCGTTTTGGTGCTTTTACCGAAGATGGACAAGAATCTGTAGGAGGACAAGTTTTGATGTTAAAAGGAGAGAATCCGAATAAAGTAATAAAAAATGTACAGGAACGAATAAAAAATATTCAAAAATCACTGCCGGAAGGTCTTGAAATCAGACCATTTTTAGATAGAAGTGATTTAATTGCCCGTACAACCAGTACCGTTTCTAAAAATTTAATTGAAGGAGCCTTGATCGTTGTCTTTGTATTGGTATTTCTATTGGGAAGTTTAAGAGGTGGATTACTTACAGCTTCTATAATACCACTATCTCTATTATTTGCTTTTATTTTAATGAAAGCTACAGGCGTGTGGGCAAATCTAATGTCACTTGGGGCTATTGATTTTGGTATTATTGTAGATGGGGCTGTAATTATTGTTGAAGGAACAGTACACCACATTCAGGAGCGACTCAAAAAAAATAAAGAAGATTTCACATCAGAAGAAATGGACGTACTTACTTATAAGTCAAGTAGTATGATGATGAATTCTGCCTTTTTCGGGCAACTGATTATACTTATTGTTTTTACACCAATATTATTTTTAACCGGTGTAGAAGGAAAAATGTTTAGACCAATGGCTTTTACCTTTGGTTACGCAGTTTTAGGTGCTTTACTACTTTGTTTGACCTATGTACCGGTTATGGCATCCATTTTTATGAAGCCTACTTCACAAAGCAAAAGAACATGGTTTACCAATATAGAAGATTGGTT
>VAPK010208007.1_pt1 | contig 13873 bp, 14 predicted proteins | sample 3395031 | NCBI WGS metagenome assembly VAPK01 (sample SAMN08290443, study PRJNA428436) | hydrothermal vent metagenome | isolation source: Deep-sea hydrothermal vent chimney 1 | place: Pacific Ocean: Juan De Fuca Ridge | reverse complement strand
TAAATACGGACGCACAGTTTGGTCTGTATCGGACGATCGGCGTGGTGCGCGGGAGGGGGGATGGATATGATGCCCAGCCTGCGTCAGAGGGCCCGTTATGGCTCATATAGGGTGCAATAACAAGCCTTTGGAAAAAACAGTCAAAACCGGCAAATTTACATTTATCAGAAAAAATATAACGGATTATGTAAAAATAATGGTGACGGTAGCACCTTATATGGAATATCCAGGTTTTAGTGCTTCAAGCTTGACAGAAAATTGCAATAACTTTATGTTAAGAGATTATTCTTATCATTTTATTCAGATACCGAAGCAACAGACAACGATAGCTACAACAGGAAGGAATACTCGATGAAAAAAATGACCGGCGCACAGGCAATCATCAAGTGCCTGCAGGAAGAAGGCGTTAACCTCATTTTCGGTTTTCCGGGCGGAGCCGTCATTGACCTGTATGACGAACTTCTTGATTCGGATATTACCCATGTTCTGGTTCGTCACGAGCAGGGTGCGGTTCATGCGGCAGACGGCTATGCCAGAGCAACCGGCGGAGTTGGGGTGGCCCTGTTGACCTCCGGCCCCGGTGCGACCAACGGGGTTACCGGTATTGCCACCGCCTACATGGATTCAATTCCGCTGGTTGTGCTGACCGGTCAGGTCCCGCGCGCCCTGATCGGCAACGATGCCTTTCAGGAAGTCGACATCGTCGGCATTACCCGGCCCTGTACCAAGCATAACTACCTAGTCAAGGACCCGGCAGATCTGGTCCCGGTCCTGCGCGAGGCCTTTTATCTCGCCGCTTCCGGCCGGCCCGGACCGGTCCTCATCGATCTGCCCAAGGATGTGGTCGCTTCAAAGATCAACTTTCCCGAAAAAAAGAAGATCAAGATGCAGACCTACCAGCCTAACTACGAGCCCCATCCCGGCCAGGTGGAGAAGGCCTGCCGGTCGATGCTGAAGGCCAAATCCCCGGTCCTCTATGTCGGCGGCGGCGTTATCCTCTCCAATGCCAACAAGGAGTTGACCGAACTGGCGCAGAAATTGAATATGCCGGTAACAATGACCCTCATGGGTCTTGGCGGCTTCCCGGGCACCGACCCACTGTCACTCGGCATGCTCGGCATGCACGGCACCTACGTCGCCAACATGGCCGTCGCCAAAAGCGACCTGCTGATTGCAGTAGGCGCCCGCTTTGACGACCGGGTGACGGGACGGCTGGACGCCTTTGCGCCGCACGCCAAAATCATTCATATCGACATCGACCCGACTTCCATCAGCAAAAACGTCGGGGTTGACATCCCCATTGTCGCAGACTGTAAATTGGCTCTGCAGGCCATGAACGCCTGGTTTGACCGGCTCAAGGATTTTGCCCCCAAGGACCTTGCCGACAGGCATCAGCCCTGGATTGAGCAGATCGACGTGTGGCAGAAAGAACACCCGCTGACCTATCATGAGGAAGGGGACATTATCAAGCCGCAGTATGTTGTCGAGAAGCTAAATGAACTGACCGGCGGCGATGCCATCATTGCCACCGAAGTCGGCCAGAACCAGATGTGGGCGGCCCAGTTCTACAAGTTCAATAAACCGCGCCATCTGCTGACATCGGGAGGACTGGGCACCATGGGCTACGGACTGCCTGCGGCCATAGGCGCCAAACTGGCCTATCCCGACAGCACGGTTATTGATATTGCCGGAGACGGTTCCATCCAGATGAATATCCAGGAACTCGCTACCGCCAAGCAATGGGGGGCACCGGTTAAGATCGCCATCCTTAACAACGGCTATCTGGGCATGGTCCGCCAGTGGCAGGAACTGTTTTACCACCGCCGTTATTCCGCCACCGTCATGGAGGTCACGCCGGACTTTGTCGAACTGGCCAAGGCCTATGGCGCGGTCGGCCTGCGGGCCAAAACCAGGGATGAGGTCGAGCCGGTCATCAAGGAGGCCCTGGCGACCGACAACCTGGTGATCATGGATTTCATTGTTAACCGTGAGGAAGGAGTATACCCGATGGTCCCGGCCGGCAAAGCCACCACTGAGATGTTGCTTGTCTAGTGTTCGTCCAAACGGCAATACCCCGCTGCCTGACGGGCAGTGTTGAACCTGGATCCGTGAGCGTTCGAGAATGGTGCAGATGCAAGGCGGCAACGATGTTGATTATCCTGGTGTGATATCAACAAGTTGTCAACGCAGCAGATGCGCCGTTACCGGGCGCCCCGCAGGGCGGCGTGGTAAAGAGTAAAAAATACGTTTGTTCAGCAACAAGGCAATAAATTCCACATATTGTTTGGAGTTAAACCTCAAGCCGTCACGGATTCAGGTTTAACTTCGAGACTGTTATAGGATCAGATCAATGAAACACACACTTTCCGTTCTTCTCCTGAATAAGCCCGGCGCCCTGTCCCGGGTAACCGGCCTATTCAGCGGCCGTGGCTTCAACATTGAAAGTCTGAGCGTGGCCGAAACCCTGGATCCCAAAGTTTCCTGCCTTACCCTGGTCACCCATGGCGATGAATCAATTATTGAACAGATCACCAAACAGCTGCATAAGCTGATCGACGTGATCAAGGTTACCGATATCAGCGAAGGTGAATTCGTCGAGCGGGAAATGGTCCTGATCCAAGTCAAGGCCGAAGCAGGCACCAGGGCCGAGGTCCTCCGCATTATTGACATCTTCCGCGGCAAGGTCGTTGACGTCAGCCCCACAACCTATACGGTGGAGATGACCGGGCCGGAAAGCAAGATTAAAGCGGTGATTGATATCCTTCGTCCCCTGGGCATCAAGGAGATCATCCGGACCGGCACCATTGCCATGGCGAGGGCTCCCAAAAAATAAAACCATGTTCAATATCCGAACATCAACATCTCGGGGCATGACCGTTGCTACGGCCATGCCCTGTTCGGTTTTCGCCCCGGAAGCCTTCATTTAAGCAGAAAGCGCCGCTTACATGAAAAAACCAAGGATTTCTCTCGCCAGCGAAGGCTATCCCTTTATTCTGTTCAGCGGTTTCATCACCTTGATCTGTGCTTTACTTGCCTATCATATCGCCGCCTTGACCGGCCTGGCGGCCACCGGCTTTATAACCTGGTTCTTTCGGGACCCGGCCCGGGTCATTCCGGACCGCTCCGACGCCCTTGTCTCACCGGCTGACGGCAAAGTTATTCTCATCGAGAAGATATTTGATGACCGCTTTTGCCAGGACCATGTTCTTAAAGTTTCAATCTTCATGAACATTTTCAACGTACACGTCAACCGTATCCCTTTCCCGGGGCAGGTCGAGCAAGTGACGTTCAAGCCCGGCGCCTTTTATTCCGCCGATTCCAAACGCGGCGCCCTGCACAACGAATACTGCGCCCTCACAATTATGACCGACAGCAAGCAACGATACGGGGTGGTCCAGATAGCCGGTCTTATTGCCCGTCGCATTGTCTGTCGGGTGGAGAAAGGAGAGCGTTTGCAAACGGGGCAGCGCTACGGCCTGATTCGCTTCGGCTCCCGGGTCGACCTTTACCTGCCGCTCCAGGTGGAGCTTGAGATCAGCCAGGGCCGAAAGGTCAAGGCCGGCGAGACGGTCCTCGGCCGCATGCCCCCGGGCAACGCCTGAAGAATACTGCTGTTTTAATATTTTATTTGAATTCTGCCCCGCCAATAACTACAATATCTATATAGATAAAGAGAACATCCCGAGAAGACGTTCACAATGGATGAGGTGTCCATGGAGACAAGTACCAATTCAAAATTTTCGCCGTTGCCCTGCATGCTGACCTGCGCCAGTCTGTTCAGCGGTTTTTATTCGATTATCGCCGCCATTAACGGTCATTACTTCACTGCTGCCGTCGCCATTCTGGTCGCTGCGGTATTCGACGGCCTTGACGGCCGGGTTGCCCGGATGACCCGCTCGACCAGCCGGTTCGGCATGGAGCTTGATTCGCTCTGCGACCTGGTTTCCTTTGGCGTGGCCCCGGGCCTGCTGGCCTATCTCTGGGCACTGACACCGTACGGGCGTTATGGTTGGCTCGCCGCCTTTCTCTATGTGGCGACAACCGCCCTCAGGCTGGCCCGGTTCAACTCACAGGCAGAGACTACCGGTCCCGACTTTGTCGGCCTGCCCTGTCCGGCCGCAGCAGGCTTGATTGCCACGACAGTGATGTTCAGCAGATTTCTCGGCGCCACCGGCACTGTCAAACACCTCTCCATTCTCCTGTTGGTGTACATCCTCTCGTACCTGATGGTCAGCAACCATCGCTATCTCAGTTTCAAGCAGCCGCACATCAAGAAAGGCAAGGTGTTCCAGCTGGTTGTCGGTATGCTATTGCTACTGATCCTGCTGGCCACAGAGCCCCCGGTCACCCTGTTCGGAGCCATTCTCGTCTATGTTGTCTCCGGCCCGGCCATGGCCCTGTATCAGTTTGCCACCAGAAAAAAGTTGACAGAGGGCAAATATCCGTCATAATCGGAGGAAACAAAACATCGCAGACCGTGGTTGTTTTCTCTCCATCCTGACAGGCCAACACATTGCGTATTACCGGCGGAACGGCCCGCAGCCGAAAATTGACCTGCCCGGGATCAAGCCGGAACAACGCGATCCGTCCAACCACTGACCGGGTGCGTGAAGCCCTGTTCAGCATCCTGAACGAATACGTTGCCGGGGCCGCCGTACTTGATCTTTTTGCCGGCACCGGTGCCCTTGGTCTGGAGGCACTCAGCCGGGGAGCGGCATGTGCGGTTTTCGTCGACCGGTCTCCCGGAGCCCTGGAGCTGATCCGCATGAATCTGCATCTCTGCTTCGAACAACCGCCCGCAACGGTCATGCGCCTCGACCTGGACAAGAACTCCGCTTTTCAGGCACTAGGAAACAAATTCTCCGGCAATCATCCATTCGACATCATCTTCCTTGACCCGCCGTACGAGAAAAAACTGGCGGAAAAGACACTGTTAATGGTAGAAAAAACAGGTCTTGCAGCGGCGGGCGGACGGATCATCGCCGAAGAACGGTGGAGCGAAGAACTGCCGGAGACCATCGGCCGCCTGCGCCTGTGGAAAAAACGTCGCTACGGAGAAACGGGCATCCGGATCTACCGGCCTGCCACCTGACAAAACCATAACCATTCTGTGTATCATGTCTCATCACGGCCAGCAGCCAACAAAAAATCCGGCGGAGAGTTCCTCGACAGCCGTCTATCCGGGGACCTTTGACCCCATTACCAACGGCCATATTGATATCATCAAACGCGCCCTGCGGCTCTTTGACCGGATCATCATTGTCATTGCCGTTAATACCGAGAAAACCCCCCTCTTTTCCACGGCCGAACGTATCGACATGATCAAACGGTGTTTTTCAGATTACAACGGCAGAATCGGGGTGGACACAACGGCCGGACTCATCGTCGACTATGCCATGCAGGAAAATGCCAGCGCCATAGTCCGCGGTTTAAGGGCGGTATCCGATTTTGATTACGAATTTCAACTGGCCCTCATGAACAGAAAACTTGAACGTAAAATTGAAACCGTTTTTCTGATGACCGGATTCCGCTGGATTTTCATCAGCTCAAGCATCATCAAGGATGCGGCCAGGCATGGCGGCGATGTCGGCGGCGTGGTGCCGGATCATGTCCGTATGGCCCTGCAACAGAAGTTCCGCTGACTCACACCTCCTTACTGCCATGGACCAAACCAGACCAACGCCGGACATTAACCGCCGCCAACTTCTGATCAGCGTGACTAAGGGAGTCCTTGCTGTTACGGCCCTGGCCCTTCTCCGGCCGCTGTTTCGTTTCACCGGCTTCACGGTCAAGCGCAAACCGCGCCATATCGCTGTCCATAAATCGCTGCCGCCCGGTGGAGTTTATACTGGACATGACTTTATCCTCTTCATCCTCGCCAGGGGGCCGCTGGCCGTTTCACGGATCTGCACCCACCTCGGCTGCCGGGTTAATTACCGCAAAGAGCTGGGACTCATAGAATGCCCCTGCCACCAGAGTCGATTCACCCGCGAAGGCAAACGGGTCGCCGGTCCGGCCAAACGCAACCTGCCCACTTACCCGGTCAAGATTATCAAGGATAACAAGGGCAAGGTAACAGGTTACATGGTGACCCTATGATCGCCCTGGCCGTGCAGCGGCCCCTTGGCTTTCTGAAGCAGAAGTTCCTAGCCGTTAACTGGGGCGGCCAGGCCCTGATCAGTCTCTACATCTCCGTTTTGTCAGGCCTCGTCATCGCCCTGCAATACAACCCGGCTGAACCCTTCTACTCCACCGCCACCATCGAAATCATTGTGCCCTACGGCGATTTCTGGCGCTCCCTGCATTACTATTCCAGTCAGGCCTTCATGCTGCTGCTGCTCTGTCACCTGACCGCGGCGATCTGGGAGAACAACCATTACTACAGTCGTCTTGCCTGGATCCGGTTAACGCTGAGCGTGCCCATAGCGCTGCTGCTGCTCTTTACCGGTTATATCCTGCGAAATGATGCCACAGGGGCGGCTGCCGGCGCCATAGCCGAACATATCGCCCTGGATATTCCGCTCATCGGCCGATGGCTCAACGATCTTTTTCTGGCCATTACGGCCAACGGCCTCAAACGGGTTTATGTCAACCACCTGATCGGCCTTATTGTGCTGGGCGGTTACTGCGTCTGGCCCCACCTCCGGCGCTATACCAGCCGCTGGCAGGACCATCTGCCGCTGATCCTGCTCTTCCTGCTGCTGGCCACTTTCATGATCGCGCCCATGGAACCGGACAAGATCGGCCTCCTGCACATTGCCGGACCCTGGTTTTTCCTCGGCCTCCAGGAACTTCTCCGCACCATCCAACCTTTCTGGGCCGGTGTGGTGTTTCCGGGCACCCTCGTCGCCGCCCTGCTGACCCTGCCTCAGGAGGGGCGTAAACGCTCCTTTTACCTGGTCTTCATCGGGCTCTGGCTTGCCCTCTATACCGTACTGAGCGTGATCAGTTATTCCCGCACCTGAGATATCAGAATTCAGGCTCACCCTGCTCATTTTCGGTCAGGCCGACAACAGTAATCCCGGCCTTTTCGGCAGCGGCGATCATGGCCCCCCGGTCAAAAACCAATGACTGGCCGGCCTCCACCGCCAGGACGCTGCCAAGAACGCTTGCCAGGGCTTCAATAGTCTGCACCCCGGTCGCCGGCAGGTCAAAACGAAAATCCTGGTTCGGTTTCTTGAGTTTCACCACCACGGACCCCGATCCGGCAAGGCCGCCGCCCCTGAGAATGGCTGCGTCCGTGCCCTCAATGGCCTCCACCGCCAGGACACTACGCCCCCGCACCACGACGCACTGGCCGATATCGAGACGGCCGATCTCCCGGGCGATCCGCCAGCCGAAACGGATGTCCTCCATCTGCCCGGCACCTGGTTTTTTCCTGGTCAGAACGCCTTTGGGGAACAACAGATGTTCCAGGTAGCAAGTAGAGGCAAGAATCTGAATCCCTTCATCTTCAAGGGCACTGGCAACGGCACGGAGGATGGCGTCATCCTGGCGGCTGTCGATTTTATTCCACAGGCTCAGCCCCTTCAGATCCGGCAGCACATCCTTGAAAATCCGGGTCTTGGTGATGGTCCCGGCAAAGACAGCCTGGCGGACGCCCTGGTTGTGAAAAAATCTGATAATCCGGCCGAGTTGACCAAGCTTCACCCAACAGGTGACGTCAACGGCATCCTCAAGTTCAGGCAGAGATTCACTCAGATGACCGACGGCCGCGACCCTTTTCCCCCGTGCCCTCGCCGCTTCGGCAAAGAGCAGGGGAAACTGGCCGCCGCCGGCAATAAGTCCAATCACGGAATTCATCGGTTTCAGCAATTCCTCGGCCATCAATCATCAATTGTGCGTTTGACCACCCCGCGTTTTGAGGTCTGGAAAAATTCAACCAGGGTCCCGACCTCGGGACAGTCGGGGATCTCTTCGCTGGTCTTGAGCAGGGCGTCTTTCAACAGGAGTTGCGGGGAACGGAAAATAATCCTGAACGCCTGTTCCAGCCTGACGATATTCTTCCGGCTTACGCCGCTGCGCCGCAGGCCGATTTTGTTGATCCCGCTGATGCGCATGCGGTTGCGCGTCCCGCTCAGAATCACATAGGGAGGGACGTCGAGGCTGACACCGGACATGCCGCCCACATAGGTATAAGGCCCGATACGGCAGTATTGATGGACGGCGACCAGGCCGCCGAGATTCACATGGTCGCCCAGCTCCACATGACCGGCCAGGGTCGCCACGTTGGCCATGATGACCTGGTTGCCGATCACGCAATCATGGGCGACATGGCAGTAGGCCATGAACATATTCCCATTGCCGATCACCGTTTCACCCTTGCCCGCCACAGTTCCCCGGTGAATGGAAACATATTCGCGAATCAGGTTGTCGTCACCAATGATCAGCTTCGTCGGCTCGCCCCGGTAATGCATATCCTGGGGCGGCGCGCCGATGGAGGTGAAAGGGCCGATCTTGTTGCGGGCGCCGATGAAAGTCGGGCCGGAGATGACGGCATGGCTGCCGACAACGGTCTCCGGGCCGACAGTCACCCGGCCGTCGATCACCGTATAGGCGCCGATATCGGCAGTTTCATGTATTTCCGCCTGTGAATCGACCACGGCAGTGGAGTGAATGGTCATTTCTTATTATCCTGTAATGTAATGAACGGGTTGCCCCGTGATTATTGTCCGGGGTCAAATTTCTTTAACGAAAGGCAGCCATGATTTCGGCCTCGGCAACCAGCTGGTCATCCACGTAGGCATTGCCTTTCATCTTGGCGACCTTTGACTTCATCTTCAACAGTTCAAGCTTGAAGACAAGCTGATCTCCCGGCCGCACTATCCGGCGAAAGCGGACACCGTCAAGGCCGGCGAAATAGAAGAGGTGCCCCTCAAGCACCTCCGGCGCCGAGAGATAGGCCAGGAGGCTGCCGGCCTGGGCAAGGCCCTCGAGAATAAGCACGCCCGGCATGACCGGCTCCCCGGGAAAATGCCCCTGGAAAAAAGGCTCGTTGGCAGCCACATTTTTCAGGGCGGTGATACTTTTTCCCTCTTCAAGCTCCAGAACCCGGTCCACCATGATAAAGGGATACCGCTGCGGCAGCATGTCAAGGATGTCTTTAATGTTAATGGGTAACTGCCGGCCTGACGACTCTGTATTCATTTTTCCTTTCCCTTGTTATTCATTTTCTCCGCCTCATCAGCAAAATGGCGGGCAAGCTTATCAACTTCCCGGCGCAGTTTCCTGATTTCCTTTAGCATCTCCGGCAAACGGGAATATACCGCCACGGCCCGAGCCCATCTCTTCGCGTCAATGGCCGGATAGCCGCCGACCACGGAACCCGCCGGCAGGTCGCCGTGGACACCGCTCATGCCTGCGGCCATGACCCGGTCACCAATATGCAGATGCCCCACCACCGCGACTTTTCCCCCAAACACCACGTTCCGGCCGAGTGTCGTACTGCCGGCGATGCCGACCTGAGAAACAAGAATCGAATTCTCTCCCACCTCTACATTATGGGCGAGCTGGACCAGGTTGTCGATCTTGACGCCGCTCCTGATCCGGGTTGTGCCGAACGCGGCCCGATCAATGCAGCTGTTGGCCCCGATTTCCACCTCGTCATCAATCCGTACCGTGCCGACCTGGGGTTTTCTGAGGTGATGTCCGGAGGCATCCGTGGCAAAACCGAAACCGTCGCTACCGATCACCGCACCGCTGTGAATAATCACCCGGCTGCCGATTACACTGCCCGCCGCAATCGTCACGTTGGCATATAATACGGTATCATCGCCGATCAGCGAATCGTTGCCGATGACCACGCCGGGATGCAGGATGACCCGCTTCCCCAGCCGAACCCGTTCACCAAGACAGACCAGCGGTTTAATGGTTACTTCGACCGGGACTTCACATCCTGCCCCGATATGGACCGAGGGATCTATCCCCTCTGCCGCAAAGGGAACGGCCAGGAAATGATTATGGATAACGGCGGCCGCAAAATCCGGGTCCGGCACCCGAATAAGCGGCAGATCTAGATCTCCGATAGCAGGCGGGACGATACAGGCGGCAGCACGGCTGCCGGCCAGGAGCCCGGTCTGCTTCGGGCCGAGGACAAAGGTGATCTCTCCCGCCCCGGCCAGTTCTATGGCGTTGAGCCCGGAAACAACCAGTGACGGATCCCCGATCACCTCGCCTTGAACCAGATCGGCAAGCTCCTGCAACGTGTATGTTTTCGGCATCGTTTATCGTTTCCATTCGTCATAATGTTCACGGATAGACGGAGATCATAGCTGATCGACGGTCAGGCGTAAAGCAAAACCGAGCGCCGCAGATCTTCAAATCCGGCCAGTTCCTGCCGCCATGACCGCTCAAGTTCCAGGATGTCCACTCCCTCCTCCAGGGCCAGGCGAACCTGCCGGTCGCCGAGAATCAGGTCCATGGGCAGCCGTTCGAACTCGTACTCGTAAGGCGGATCCTTATAGGCGAACTCATCCGGATAGAGGGTCAGCAAAGCCTGGAGCAGGGCGAGGCTGGTCCGGTACGGTCGAAAAATCGTCCGGTCGGTCACATGGACCTGGAATCCCCGGCATGGCCGCCCTGCCCATTTTCCCGAGGTAGGCTCGAACATCAGCGGCCGCATGACACAGCCGGGCAGACTGGTCCGGGCCAGAAAATCCTGCACCTCGCCGTGGCGGACAAAGGGGGCGCCGACCAGCTCGAAAGGCAGCGTCGTCCCCCGGCCCTCGGAAACATTTGTTCCTTCCCATACCACCTGCCCCGGATAAACCAAGGCCGTTGCGGGAGAAGGCATATTGGGCGAAGGGAACACCCAGGGGAAGCCGGTCTCGGAAAAAAACATCCGGCGGCGCCAGCCCGCCATCCTGATCACTTCAAGATCCGCGCCGATCTGCAATTCCCGGTTGCAGAGCAGGGCCAGCTCCCCCAGGGTCAAGCCATGACGCATGGGCAGGCCGTAAAGTCCGACAAAAGAAGACCACTCATCTTTGAGCAGGTTGCCTTCAAGCGAATCTCCGCCCAGGGGATTCGGCCGGTCAAGGACCACCACCTTGCGGCCGGTTTCGGCCGCGACCTGCAGGCAGTAGACAATGGTCCAGGCAAAGGTATAAACCCTGGTTCCCACGTCGACCAGATCCACCAGCAGGATGTCGAAGGACTCGAACACGGCCGGGTCCGGCCGGCGCTGTTCGGCATACAGGGAAAAAACCGGCATGCCGGTCGCCGGATCGCGCGTGTGGTCCGACTCGACCATATTGTCCTGTTTTTCACTGAAAAAACCGTGCTGGGGCGAAAAGAGGCAGGTCAGCTGCCCCGGAAACAGTTGCATGACCAGGTCCCGGCTGTGCCTGAAGGAGCGGTCCGTCGAGGCCTGGTTACAAAGCAGAGCCAGCCGCCGGCCCCGGAATTCGACAGGCGGCGAGAGGGCAAGTTGTTCGACTCCTATTCGTATCAAGAGAATTCCACCCCCCTACTCCACGGTCACGCTCTTGGCCAGGTTCCGGGGCTGATCCACATCACAGCCGCGGCGGTTGGCGATCTCGTAGGCCAGGAGCTGGGCGGGAATGGTGTAGAGCAGCGGGTTCAGTTCTTCATGCACAGGGGGCAGGTACAAGACGTCATCGGTCAGGGCACCCAGGTGCTCATCACCCTCTGTGCCGATCAGGACCAGGCGCCCCTGGCGGGCCTTGATTTCCTCGACATTGGAGATCGATTTCTTATAAACCCCATCCTGGGGCACCAGAGCCATGACCGGCATGTCCTTGTCAATCAAGGCAATGGGACCGTGCTTCAGTTCGCCGGCGGCATACCCTTCAGCGTGGATATAGGAAATTTCCTTGAGCTTGAGCGCCCCTTCCAGGGCAATGGGGAAATTCAGTCCCCGGCCGACAAAAAGAAAATCCCGGCTGTCGTAATAGCGCTCAATCAGCTGCCGGATCCGGAGCTGTAACTCCGGCAGCTCTTTCTCTATAACCCCGGCAATGTTGACCAGGGCGGAGCCGAGTTCCTGCAAGGTATCAGGTGCCAGGGTCCCCCTGATCCTGCCCAGATACAGGGTCAGCAGAAACAGGGCGGCCAGCTGGCTGGTAAAGGCCTTGGTCGAAGCCACCCCGATTTCCGGCCCGGCATGGGTATAGATCACGCCGTCGGCCTCCCGGGTCATGGTGGAGCCCACCACGTTGCAAATGGTAACGATCCTTGAACCCAGCTCGGCGGCAAGCCTGGTACCGGCCAGGGTATCCGCGGTCTCACCGGACTGGGAGATCGCAATAGTCAGGACCCGGTCATTCAGCAACAGCGTCCGGTAGCGGAACTCCGAGGCGATATCCACCTCCACCGGGATGCCGACCCACTTTTCAATCCAGTACCTGGCCACCAGGGCCGCATGCCAGGACGTACCGCAGGCCACCAGGGCAATACGTTCGATCCTATTGACCGCCGCGTCATCCAGGCCGATTCCCGGCAGAGTGATTTCCCCGGTATCCGGAACGATCCTGCCGCTGACAGTGTCGAGAATGGCCCGGGGCTGTTCAAAAATCTCCTTGAGCATGAAATGTTTAAAGCCGGCCTTTTCTGCCATGGCGGCATTCCAGTCAATGGTGCGGACTTCCTTTTCACGACACGGGCCGCCGTCAATGCTCATGATTTCATAGGTACCAGGATTCAACACCGCCATCTCGCGGTCATCAAGAAAAATGACCTGGCGGGTATAGGGCAGAAGGGCCGGGACATCGGAGGCCATGTAGCAGGCATCATCGTCGATACCGAGGACCAGCGGGCTGTGATTACGGGCGGCGATCAGGGTCCCGGGCCGCCTGGACCACAGGACCCCGAGGGCATACGAGCCCTCCACCCGGGCCAGGGTCCGGCGTACCGCGGCGGCCAGGTCATCCTCAAGATAGTGCTCAACAAGGTGGGCCAGCACCTCGGTATCGGTGTCCGAAGCAAAGCGGTGACCCGCGGCCAGCAGCTCTTCCTTCAGGGAACCGTAATTTTCAATAATACCGTTATGCACCACGACCAGCTCACCGGTGCAGTCACTGTGCGGATGGGCGTTGGTCATAGTCGGCGCCCCATGGGTGGCCCAACGGGTGTGCCCCAGGCCGGTGTGGCTGGAGACGCCTATGTTTTCATCCACAACCGCTTCCAGGTTCGCCAGTTTGCCCTCTGCCCGGTATTTAACCAGCCGCTCTTGATAAGAATACACGAGACCGGCGGAATCATAGCCGCGATACTCAAGACGACGCAACCCTTCGAGCAGCACCGGCACAACCTTCCGGATGCCGGTATATCCTACAATTCCGCACATATCAATTTTATATTTCCTCTGCTTAACATGAATATTGTGCCCGTCCGGAAACGATTTCTTTGGTTCGGGATAAGGTAAGGTAAGCGCAGACTCCGGGGCCGGTGAAAAGACCGTTCAGGAACAGGCACCAACCTGATATCAACCATGTGAATAGTAGCACAAGAAAAACGAGATGAATACTGAAAAACCCCAAAAAAACAAGAGAAACTGGATATTCCACATAAGGTACTACCGTCACCATTATTTTTACAAAGTCTGGCTGATCTTGTAAGCTGAAAGGAGCTTACCATATAAATTGTTGTTTATGCTTTGTTCATCAAAAACGTAAAAAAGATTTACGTTTTTTGTTTGTCATGAAATCATGGCAACTTCCTGTGTAATCGTTGTTAATCCTTTGTCAATCAGCGAATATGCTTCTTCGATTTTTGATGGTTGCGCAGCATTCTGCAACACGGTGTTTTTAAAATTTTTTGAAATTATAGGATTTTTCAGAAAGGTTGTTGAGGAAATTGAAGCCCAGAGCCATTTCCAGCCTATGTCTGTAACCTGGTAGAATGATGAACCTTT